>PDWI01006893.1_pt1 | contig 14085 bp, 13 predicted proteins | sample 1430891 | NCBI WGS metagenome assembly PDWI01 (sample SAMN01162508, study PRJNA174530) | Oral metagenome, whole genome shotgun sequencing project. | biome: Marine environment; feature: Marine mammal; material: Swab sample of the gingival sulcus; isolation source: swab sample of gingival sulcus...
AGCCGTCTTTGGAAATAATACTGCCGGAAAGATTGTCCAGCCCTGGATAAAATTCCGCCAGAACACTCTGCTTAATGTCTTTGACCATTCCGGGACTCGCAGCAATAAGCGCATGGTCCTCATCTCCAAGGGCTGTCATCATATACGCCGCCGGAGAGGCAACGGCGGCCACCCGTTCAGGTACGGCCTCCAGTTCAACAGGCCGTCCGGCATGATCCGTAAAAGAAACCGGGCCCTTAACGGGTGCCGCGGCTTCTGACTGTCCTGCGTTTTCACCCTGACCGCCGGCAAACAGCAAGGCGGGAAAAAATAAAATAATCAATATGGCTGCAGGAAAAATAAGCTTTTTATTCATGGTAAACTCCTGCCTGAAAGTTTAATACACGGCCGGAGTTCAATCAACCTATCTAAATAAGACAAGGCTATCTTTACCCCGGGAGTTCTGTTGAAGAAAAATAATTTCGGACGCTGCCGCGCGGCGCCTGCTGTCAGCTTTTTTTAATCCTGCCTCAGGCCGAAGACTTCTCGTATTATCTTTTCTTTCCCCATTACAACAACGGTGTCTCCAATATCAAACGTTGTTTCCGCGTTCGGCAGCGATTCACCTTCCGAGGTCTGCTTGAGAAGGACATTTATTCCGTGCTGATTTTTTATGTTGCTGTCGCTCAGTTTTTTGCCATCAATCTCTTTCGGCATCATTTTCAAATCAATTTTGGCCATTACCAGATCCCCGTAATCGTCCATAATAATTATGGGGTTGGAATTTTTATCGTACATAAGCTTATTGGCAATTTTAAGTATAACTCTATCCACCAGGGTATTGGTCCACCGGTTTCGCTTGAGAAACCAGACAACCCCAATAAACCCAATTATCATGGGAATGAAGGCCACAACTCCGCCTGTAAGCGTATGTCTGAATTGTAAAAAGATATTAACAACCGCTGATACTATGGTAACGGTGAACGAATAACCGAAAATCATGACAAATCTTGCAAGCTTGCGCCGCCTCCGGCTGTTCACAACAACTTCGGCCTCTCTGGTTGTGTAGCCGCTGTTTGTCAGCATGGATATAACCTGAAATCTGGCTTTTTCATCTGTCAGGCCGGTCATTCTGAAAAGCATGACAAAAATTTCAACTATTATCAGATAAATAAAAATAAATACGACAAATAAAACCAGAGAACCTGCTATATCCATACAATGCCCCTTGAGACTTATATCAGGACAAAGATAACAAGCTTTCCGAGAAGGGACTACTAAAAATTAACGGGAACCTCGTTATTAAAATAGCTGCACATATCAGGGCCGTGTCTTTAAAGTTAATCTGCATCGGCCGGTTTCTCAACGTCCGAATATTACCCCGAAATATTAAACTGCTCTAGCTTGCGGTATAACGTGTTGCGTGAAATACCGAGAATGCGCGCCGCACGGCTCACATTCCCGGCAACGCGGGAGAGGGTATTGACAATAGCTGCACGTTCAATCTCAATCAATGAGTTGTTGTTACCGTAGAGCATAAAGCAATCTTCGCAACTAATGCCCTTATGGGAAAAATCACGCTGTTTATCTGTCGAAAACCGATCCAGCCGCGCCGCAATAGACTGAAAGTCGGCCTTGGTAAGGACACTGTTCTCGGCAAGTATAAGGGCTCGTTCAATTTCATTTTTCAGTTCTCGCACATTTCCCGGCCATCGGTACGTCGAGAGGAGTGAGATTGCGCTTCGATCGAACACCGGCTTCCGTTTTCCCAGGTCCTCTGCAATCATGCTTCCAAAGTGTTTAAGAAGTATCTCAATATCTTCCACCCGTTCCCGAAGAGGCGGAATTTGAATTGTCACAACCGCAAGACGATAATAGAGATCCAGACGAAAGCGGTTTTTATCAACAGCATTCCTTAGCTCACTGTTGGTTGCCGCAATAATCCGTACGTCTGTCTGGATCGGCTTCTGAGCACCAAGCCTCTTTACAAGTCCATCTTGAAGAACACGAAGCAGTTTAGCCTGAAGGTTGAATGGAAGCTCTGCAATTTCGTCAAGGAACAATGTGCCGCCGTTGGCCTGTTCAAAGACACCTGAACGACCGGTTCGATTAGCACCGGTGAAGGTACCCCCTGCGTAACCGAAAAGCTCACTCTCCATAAGCGACTCCGGTATACTCGCGCAATTGATTGTAATTAACGGACCGTTTCGCCGTGCTCCATTTTCATGGATTGCATGAGCAAACATCTCTTTTCCTGTTCCGCTCTCTCCTTGAAGAAGCACCGAAGAATCGACATTGGCAATTTTCCTGGCTACTTCAACAGCATGGCGCAGCCCGAGACTGGAACCGATAATATCCTGAAATCGATAGCGTGCAGTCATTGTGTTACAGGTAGATCGCGGCCGGAACTCAGGGATGCTGGTGCGTCGGAAGTAATCAACAACCCCAGGCATTTGCCCCTCATCATCCCGGACAACTACCGCCGATTTGGTAAATCTTAACAGGCCGCGACTGGGGCTCTGAATTGCAAAATCCCGTTCTATGTACCCTTCTCCACTTTCAAGAGCAGAAAGAATTGTTGGAGTAAAATCAACAGCATCACTTACAAACATACCCACAACAGATTGTGGATCCAAGTCCAAAAGCATCGCACCGCAATTGTTGAGGTACACAATACGCCCGTCCTTGTCAAGAACAATCATCCCTTCTGGAACCGCCTGAAGGAACGGCTGAATAAAGGCGTTATTCGCAGCTGAAAATAACTTATCAAAGGACCGGTACGAACCCGTCAATAATTCAGGTAGACAGAATTCTGTATTTGGCGCATACGAACTCATTGTACCTCTCCGGGATATGTCACTTTTTGAAACAGTTATGTTCAGTATGAGGGCATGGCTATTCCCCGTCAAGAAAAAGATTTGCCATAAATTTCACGCCTGACATGAAATACACTATGAACTAAAAGCCGGCATGAAATTTGCTATCCCATCATTATCAGGAGGAATGCTCATGATTACCGGTTCACATGGAAACACTTCCATCAATGTTCCCAAAGCGTTTGCTTCGCTTTCAAAGAAGGACAAGATGGATCTGTTTCGGACAATGTTTCGGATCAGAACGTTTGAGACTAATGTTGAAAAACTGTTTCTGGCTGGACAGATACCCGGCTTTGTCCATCTCTATATAGGTGAAGAGGCGGTCGGAACCGGAGTAATAGCGAATTTACGAAAAGACGATTACATTACCAGTACGCACCGCGGACACGGACACGTCCTTGCCAAAGGTGCCGACGCATCACGGGCAATGGCAGAACTGTTCGGTAAGAAAACCGGGTACTGCAAAGGAAAAGGCGGTTCGATGCATATCGCTGATTTCTCGGTAGGAATGCTCGGAGCAAACGGAATTGTTGGTGGCGGCTACAACATTGCCGCCGGTGCTGCAATGTCAATCCAGATTCGGAAAACAGATCAAGTAGCAGTTTGTTTTTTCGGTGATGGAGCAAGTAACCGCGGCACCTTTCATGAAGCAATGAACTGGTCGGCGGTTTTTAAACTTCCGGTCGTATTCGTTAACGAAAACAACCAGTACGCATCGACAACACCCTCAAAATATGGAGTTTCCGTGGCGAACGTTTCTGATCGAGCCGCCGCATACGGGATACCCGGTATTGGGTGTGATGGAAACAATGTAACGGAGGTATACGAGGCCGCCAAATGGTGTATTGAGCACGCCCGCGCCGGAGAAGGCCCCTCACTTTTAGAGGCAAAGACCTACCGGATTAAAGGCCACTTTGTAGGGGATCCGGAAAAATACCGCCAAAAAGCAGAAGTCAAGGAATGGATAGAAAAACACGACCCGATCAAGCAATACAGAGAATTACTCCTGAAAGAAAAGATTAGTACTGATAAGGCGTTTTCAGAAATCGAAAAAGAAGAGGAAAAATATATTGCCGATGCAATTGAATTCGCTGAGAAGTCGGATTATCCCGATCCAGAGGACGCAATGGACGATCTGTTTTCCTTTTCTCCCAGTGATGTTCCGGAGGTGATACTATGAAAGAAATAACTTTTTCCCAGGCAACGCTGGAAGCAATGCAGGAAGAAATGCGCCGGGATCCAATGGTATTCGTCTATGGCGAAGACATAATGCGGCAAGGCGGTATCTTTGGTCAATTTGCAGGGTTGCCGGAAGAATTCGGTCCCCGCATCTTTGATACACCGATTAGTGAAACGGCAATTGTCGGAACGGCATTGGGAGCCGCCCTTACTGGAACCCGCCCCGTTGCTGACATGCATTTTGCGGACTTCATAGGTATTACCGGAGACGAACTTGCCAACCAGATAGCCAAAAACCGCTATATGTTTGGCGGGCAGGCTAATATTCCGCTGGTAATACGCGCCCCTGATGGAATCATTAACCAGGCAGCGGCACAACACAGCCAGGCAGTTGAAGGATGGTTCAACAACATACCCGGATTAATAATGGTAACACCATCAGATCCCGAAACCGCGAAAGGCTTACTCAAGAGCGCAATTCGAAGCAACGATCCAATCATCTATTTTGAGAATAAGGTTCTCTATAAACAGAAAGGGCCGGTTCCGGAAGAAGAATATTTTACACCGATTGGAAAAGCGCGAATACTTCGGGAAGGAGCGGATATTACCGTTGTAACCTATTCGATCATGGTTTCCAAGGTTATGGGTGTAGCAGAGAAGCTCGAAAAAGAACTTGGTGTTTCAATTGAAATAATCGATCTGCTTACAATAAAACCTGCAGATATTCCCACAATAGTCAAATCGGTAAAAAAGACACACCGTTGTGTAGTTGTACATGAAGCTGTTCGATACGGCGGAGTCGGAGGAGAGATAGCAGCACAGATCCAGGAAGAGACGTTTTATCACCTCGATGCCCCGGTAGGACGAGTGGGAGCAAAAAATCGGCCAATTCCCTTCAGTCCGCCCCTGGAGAAATACATAGCGGCACAGCCGGATGACATTGTCGATGCTCTGAAGCGAGCCCTGTACAGGGAGTAGGCTATATGAGTTTTGAACTGACACTACCTCAACTGGGTCTTACAATGACCGAGGGAATAATTTCAGAATGGCTCAAGAAAGAAGGCGACGAGATTGCGGTTGGTGAAGCTGTTTTCATGGTAGAAAACGATAAATCTGTAGTTGAGTATGAGGCGTTCCAGGCCGGTACTATTGCAAAAATTCTTGTCGAAGAAGGCGTAGTGGTGCCGATCAAGACCCCCGTTGCAGTTGTTGCAGAGGCCGGCGAAGATCTTGCTGAAGTTGCAGCTTCCGTTTCTGAAGTAACAACTTCAAGTTCCTCCAGCGGTCCGGCCGAGCAGGCAGCGAACAATTTGGCACAGCCGGAACCTGCACAACCGGATAATCGTCCTGAGGCTAAAGAAACTGTTAAATCAGCAGACGGGTTTACCCTTGCATCGCCCCGGGCACGTGCTCTTGCAGAGGAACGCTGCATTGATTTAACTGCAGTAGCAGGCTCTGGTCCAGACGGGGTAATCATTGAACGGGATATCCCCGCGACTGGTACAGCAACCAACTTTGCAGTACGGCATCAAAACGGTCTTGCCGCTGCAAGAGCCGACAGGGAAATTTCATTAAACCGTATCCAGGCGGTTGCGGCTGAACGGCTCACCCGGGCATGGCAGGAAATTCCACAGTTCACTGTTTATCAGGATACGTCAATGAATGCTCTACAGGCGTGGAGAAACTATTTGGCGGAACACGCCGGATATAAGCCTTCAATGAGTGTATTGATCGCCAAGGCAGTGGCCGCAGCCCTGCTGAGGCACGAACGTTTAAACGCCCATTGGCTGGGAGACAATCGCCTTAAGGTGTTTGGAAGCGCTCATATCGGTATAGCAATGGATACCCATGATGGGCTGGTGGTACCAGTACTGCGTAACTGCGGTACCTCATCAGTAGCAGAGCTCAACAACCAGTGGAAATCCCTGGCAGAGCGCGTGAAGAATGGAAAAGCCACCGTCGATGATTATTCAGGTGCAAGCTTCACAGTCAGTAATCTCGGAATGTTTGGTACCGATCGGTTCCGTGCACTGATCAATCCACCACAAGTAGGCATACTGTCAGTGGGAGCCCAAAAAGAAAATTTATTTCAGAATTATTCAGCCACCACTTTTGGTAACAGTCGTTTTACGATGGGGCTTACAGCGGATCATCGCGCTGTAGACGGCGCATACGCAGCGCGATTTTTAAACGAAGTAGTAATAATTATAGCAAATCCGGTTTTGATATACGAAGCCGGTTAGAGCACACCAAGGAGGATGTACCTATGAAAAAAACAAGAATGTTGTTGTTCACCCTGATCGCTCTGGTACTGGTCGTATTGACCGGATGTTCTGGAGGCGGAGCAACTTCGGCGGACTCTGGAAAAGCGGCTGACAAACCAATGGAAACCTATTCATGGATTGTCCAGAGCTGCTTTCCCAAGAATATGCCCCTAACCGCACAGACAATTCAACTCTGGGCTGATAAAGTAACGGCAATGTCCGGAGGCCGGTTGAAGATTACCCTGCACGGTGCAGGAGAGATCGTTCCTGGACCGGAAGTTTTTGAAGCGGTTCGCGACGGAGCTCTTGATGCTGGTATGAATACCCCGGCGTGGCAGAAGGGTGAATTCCCTGCGTCCGACCTTTTCTATACCCTCCCGGGTGGTGTAACAGAATTTCATGATCTCTTTGTATGGCTCTATGGCTTTGGCGGTAAGGATCTGGAACAGGAAATGTACGGTGATCAGATCAAGGTTATCCCCCTTGGTTTAACCCCGCCTGAAGAAATGTGGACAAACAAAGAGATAACCTCTCTCAAAGATTTCGCGGGTCTTAAAATTCGCGCTGCCGGTCTGAGCATGGATCTCTGGGACGCGCTGGGTGCTTCTTCGGTACTTTTGGCCGGCGGCGAAGTTGTCCCATCATTGCAGCGTGGTGTTATAGACGCTGCTGAATTTGCTTTCCCCTCAATGGACGTGCCTCTTGGTCTTCCCGACGTAGCCAGCTACGTATACGGTCCTCCGCTCCATATGGGCCCCAATAAATTCCAGCTTGTAATTAATCCCGCAAAGTGGAACGAACTGCCGGCAGATCTGCAGGCCGTTGTTGAAAACGCAGCAGTTGCTGCAACCTTTGAAGGTTATGCGAATGAGTGGATAGCCACAATGAAGGCGTTTGATCTCATGAAAAATGAGACCGATCTTGTTATAACCAAGCTTCCAGCGGAACTCCAGAAACAAGCTCGCGAGTTAACCTACAAGATTCTCGACGAGAAATCTGCAGAAGATGAGATGTTTGCCAAAATATGGGAATCTCAACGCTCATTCCTTGAACAGTTTGAAGCGTATGACGAATTCACCAGTTTCGATTAGGCGATCAAGTATTTCAAAAACTTTGATGGGATTCAGGGTGCATACCCTGTATCCCGTTATTCTTAACTTCAACAGGCGGTAACCCATGAAAAAAATTATCCAGGCCATTGACAAATTCAATTTTACCATTGGCAGTATTGCCGCATGGCTTGCAATTCCATTAACGATCGTAGTCGGTCTGGAAGTCGGGCTGCGTTATTTTGCCAACAATCCAACAAAGTGGGCCTATGACACAGCATGGATGGTGTTCAGCATGTATTTCCTTCTTGGGGGCGGTTATACCATGGCGAAGAAAAAACACGTGCGTATAGATCTTCTTTACGGCCTTCTGCCGGAAAAAGGAAAGACAATATACGATCTTGTATTTTTTGTAATTCTCTTTATGCCGGTCACCTTAATACTTGCATTCCGCTCTACAGAATACGCAATGAACGCATGGCGCACGGGTCAGGCTCTCTCCACCACAGGGTGGGGTTTCCCGGCTGCTCCTATCCGAACCTTTATACCTATAGCTTTTTTCCTTCTTGCAATCCAGGGCGTTGCAGAAGTACTACGCAATATTTACAAGCTGATTGATCCCAGCGCAGACGTGGAGACATCTAATGAGTGAAATATACGCAGTAATTATGTTGGTATCTCTGGTAATCCTTGTGGTCGCCGGTATGCGCCTTGCCTTTGTAATGATGGGCCTGGCTATGCTTTTTGGGCTTTTATTTCGCGGTCCGGCAGTTTTGTCTCTGTTCATGACGAGCACCTTTGGGACAATGAGCAACGAAATACTTGTTGCAGTACCGCTCTTTGTCTTTATGGGAGCAATTCTTGAACGATCGGGAGCGACAGAGAAACTATTTGAAACGCTATTCAAACTCATGGGCCCCATGCGCGGCGGTCTGGCTATTGCTGCAATTATTATCAGCACCGTATTTGCTGCATGTACCGGCGTAATTGCTGCTTCTGTTACAGCGATGGCAATGATTGCTATGCCGGCTATGCTGCGCCGAAAATACGCACCGGATGTTGCAACAGGTGTTGTATGCGCCGGTGGCTCTCTGGGAATTTTGATCCCTCCCAGCGTCATGTTGGTTATGCTGGGACCAATGACACAGCTTTCTGTTGCTGACCTGTTTGCCGGAGCGATCGGTCCCGGACTCCTCCTCTCACTGGGATATGTCATTTACATTATCCTCCGTGCAATTTTTGATCCCAAGTCAATGCCGGCTCTTGATAAGTCCGAACGGAACGAACCTGTAAGCCGTCTGCTTCTTGAAACGGTGATCTACCTTATTCCCATTCTTGGCCTGTTAGTGGCTGTTATAGGTTCAATACTTGCAGGAATTACTTCGCCAACTGAAGCATCTGCTATTGGTGTTATTGGTTCCATAATAATTGCCCTGCTGTACAGAAGCTTCGATTTGCCAAAGCTCAAACAGTCACTAAAAGAATCTCTTGTTGTCACAGCCATGGTTTTCTTCGTCATAATCGGGGCCGGTATGTTTACCTCTGTTTTTCTCTATCTTGGCGGCGGCCGGGTAATTGAATCAGCGATCCTCTCATTGCCCCTTGGGAAAGGTGGGATTCTGGCAATTATGATGGTAACGGTATTCATCCTGGGTATGCTTGTCGACTGGATTGGTATTCTCTATGTGATCGTTCCCGTCTTTCTTCCAATCGTTGTTTCTCTGGGGCTTGATCCCCTGTGGTTTGTTGTATTAATTGCGGTCAACCTTCAGATGTCGTTTATCACACCGCCGTTCGCATATGCTATCTTCTTTGTAAAAGGCGTTGCACCACCGGAAATTAAAACAACGGACATATACAAAGGCGTTGTGCCCTTTGTAGTAACACAGATTATTGTCCTGACTATCAGTATAGCCTTCCCGCAAGTAATAACATGGCTGCCTCATGCTTTACGGTAGTTGCAAGGAGTAAAGAACTATGACTGATAACAAGGTATTACAACAACCCGCAGCAAAACGCCTCGAAGGAAAAACAGCTATAGTGACAGGTGCGGGCTCAAGCGGTCCCGGGATTGGAAACGGCAAAGCCACAGCTATCCTCTTTGCCCGTCACGGTGCACAGGTTATTCTTGTTGACCGCAATCTAAGTGCTGCGCAGGAGACAGAAGGTATAATTGCCTCCGAAGGGGGCACTTCCCTCGCTGTTGCGGCGGACGTTACAGTCCCCGAAGAGTGTAAAAGTGTGGTTAAGCGTACGGTCAACGAGTATGGAAAACTTGATATACTCCACAATAATGTAGGAATAACAAAACCCGGCGGTGTCGTAGAGATGCCCGTGGAAGACTTTGACCTCATTATGAGGGTTAACGTACGCAGTATCTTTTTAATGACCAAGTACTCAATACCGGTAATGCAAAAAAGCGGCGGCGGTACAATCATTAACGTTGCTTCAATCAACGGCGTTGTTGTAACACCGGCAATTGCTACTGCATATGCCGCGTCAAAAGCGGCTGTTATTGCTATAACCCGAGAAATAGCAGTTGCCTATGCTCTCGGCGGTATTCGATGCAATACCATTCTTCCCGGATTTATGCGGACACCAATGGTCGAACAACAATTGGCAGGCTCCTCATACGGCGACGCCGCTCAGATGGATAAACAACGGAGCCAGTACGTACCAATGAGGCGCCAGGGTGAAGGGTGGGACACCGCTGCAGCTGCACTGTTTCTTGCATCTGATGAATCTGCATATATTAATGGGGTTCAACTTGTAGTTGATGGAGGCGTCTCTGTTCACATTCCCAAAAAGGAGAGCTGACCATGACTGTAATTTCCAACGAAGAGTTTGAATCGTTCTCGTCTGAGAACGGAGGGGTGTACGGCAGATTATTTCCCGGGGCAGATCTTGTCACGAATCTTGTAAAAGCGTGCCATGCTCATGGACTCACCCAGGGGTACATTGCCTCCCTTATCGGAAGTCTGAAAAAAACTAATTTTGTCTATGTCAGACCAAACCCCGACTCCCCGACCGGCATCAAATACGGTAACCCAATGTCCATACCGGGGCCAGTAGAGATCCTTACTGCCTCAGGCATGATCGGTATTGATGATGAGGACAAACCGTCCGTCCACATGCATATTCTCTTTGTCGATATTATGGGACACATACACGGCGGACATATCCTTGAAGACGGAAATCCAACATTAATCACCGTTGAGTTTGCCATTGAACCAGTGAAAGGCGGCTCTGTTGTTCGAAAAGTTGATCCCCGGCTTGGTTTCCCGCTCTTTAATTTTACCGGATAACGGTACCGGCAAAACGCCTATGAATCCTGATCTTCCGGAGTAAGAAGTCCAGCTATGCAAAAACCTCCATCAACAATCAAATTATGACCGTTGATATAACTTGAATCAGAAGAAGCAAGAAATAACGCCGCTTGAGCCATTTCTTCTGTTTCACCATAGCGGCCAAGAGGTATCTGGCGGTTGTACCGTGCTCTTTGTGCCGGAGTGTGTACTTGCTTTGTTAACGGCGTATCCACCGGACCTGGGGAGATTACGTTGGCGCGGATACCCCTGGGCCCAAGTTCAATGGCCATCTGCTTTGTAAGCTGAATAATCCCCGCTTTGGTTGTACCGTAAGCCGTACGTCCAGTACCAGCACGGATACCTGAAATTGAAGCAATATTGATGATCACGCCGCTTCCGTTCTTCACCATCTGACGGGCAACAATCTGACTGCATAAGAACGTTCCAGTCAGATTGATTCCGATTGTCCTGTTCCAAATATCATGAGAAAGGTCTAAAAAAGGCGCCTGCGGCCCAATCCCCGCACAGTTAACCAGGACATCGATCTTTCCAAACCTGTCAAGTACATGTTGAACCATTTGGAAAACCGAATCATGATTACTCACATCGCAGGCTATTCCAACCGCCTTACCAGGTATAGCAGCTGCCGCGTGAATGGCAGCCTCTCCGTTTACATCCGCAAGAACGGCCGTTGCTCCGTTTGCAATGAACTCTTCAGCTATTCTTAAGCCAATGCCGCTTGCACCGCCGGTTACAAGAGTAACCTTATTCTGAAGTTTCATGCCTGCAATTATACACCTGTCTTTGGCAGGACACAATTATGGAATAACGCCAATAAAAATAATTGGCGCTGCAAGATAACTGAGCAATATTGCCGCCGCAACTTCCGGCTGCAATATCTGCGATCGAACCGCTATAATAGACAAATTTGACGCAGGCGGTGTATGTGTTTCAAGAAACAGAACCCATAACAGAAGGATTGCGGACAAAACCTGTTAAACGGATATATCTACACTCGGCCTGTACTCCAGAAGTGTCGATACCGCATCGTGAACGGGATGGTTCACAAACGCCTCAACCACATCTTTCTTAATTCCTTTTCCATCTTCCACTGCCGGGAATACAAGCTGAGAAATTAAATAATCGAAACGCGGAGCCCACTTGCGGCTGCCAAGGCGGGCAGTGGTGGAGCAGTTGTCTACCATGTAACTTACGCCCCGGGCATGCATATAGGGATTCAGACTGTCCACCGCCTCAATAATTGATTCGTTGACGATCTCTGAGAATACATGCCCATTGTCAATGAGTACATCGATCTGTGCGATCATCGCGGCAATATACACACCGGCGGTAAAGGGATTAAGCGGTGTCCCTCCGGGCGTACGGGCCGCACGCACTTCTTTACCAACCCGCCACATGGATGTGTTGTCAATCGTATCAAAGGGATATCTGTCCATCCGATCAACTGCCATAATGACAGAGCGGATCTCATTGCCGCTTTCAACCTCGTCGTAAATTTCCTCAAGAATTTCACGGGCTGAATTATAAGTAAGGCTGTAGGCAAGTTCAAACTGCTCCCGGTCTTTTCCGGAGAGGCTCTCGTATACCGATTTGAGCCCCTTGTGAGAAATACTGTGGGAGATTGGCCCCGTAACACTTTCAACCGTTTCGTTAAAAGCCTGTTTCGGCTCCATACCTTTCTCTGTAAAGTAGCGGTAGAGACATTCCACTATACCGTGAACTCCGCCAAGGAGAATTCCCCGTTCACCGTAAATATCCGAACGGAACTCCATTTCCAGAGAGGTCATAAAGGTAAACGGTGCTCCCAAAGCAAGCGACCACCCAAGAGCATAATCGGTAGCTTTTCCGTCAATATCCTGCTCAACGGCAAAGCTCGTGTTTATACCGGCGCCTTCCGTAGTACGGCCCTGCTCATAGAGACGGCGGACACTCGGACCCATCCCTTTAGGACACACACCAATAACATTGATATCTTTGGGAAAATACTCGCCGACACTCTTGAGATATCCCAGGAGAAAACCATGGGACAGACCGAGAGTTGCACCCTTTTTCATGGAGTCAAAAACTTTTTTGTACAGAGCAACCTGGGCAGCATCGGAGATAAGAAGAATAACCATATCGCTTTCGGAAATAACGGAGAACATCTCTCCAAGCGTTCCGTCTGCTTCTGTAAAACCGGCCGATTCCGCCTTCTTCCAGGAAGAGCTTCCACTGCGCAGTCCGATTACAATACGAATATCACTTCCGGCGTCCTTAAGGGAATCCCGTAGATTCTGAGCCTGGGCAGGCCCCTGGCTTCCCCAGCCGATTACACCAATCTGCTTAATGCCTTCAAAGGCATCAGGCAGTTTCGAGAAGAGATGGCGTCCGCCGCGAACGATATACTCTTCCGTTCCGGAAAGAGTAATCTTTTCTTTTTCAAAGACTCGTGTTGTAAAATCGAATTTCATAATAAATCAGCTTAACGAAAAGAAACGAATAAAGACAAGTAGTTATGAAATAAAAACCGCATTATTTTCAATTCTCAAATTTGCTTCCGCACCTGCACCCGGCAAAATAATTTACTAATTGTAATGAGTAAAAATGAAGGTTACAGGTTTTAATGAACACAGAACCGTTACAAAAGTATAAAGTATATGGTTAAAAGAAGAGAATTCTACTATTTAAAAACCTGTTAGTCCTGTCCATTGCCGGATATCCGTACCACTGCCCCTGTCAGAAAATCAGAGAAAGAAGTGAAATTAACTCCCGGTTCAACAGAAGAGCAGGCCGGTAGCAGTTTTAAATTGTTACTACCTCTGATTCAACCGCTACCGCAGCTTTCAAAGAATTAGAGATGAAACAATTCTGCTCTGCTTTCTGAAGCAGACGTTCAGCTCGGCTGATCGCCGACTCATCGCCCACTTTGAGCTTCACCGACACAACGACAGATGTAAACTCATAGCCCTTTCCTGCTTGTTCGAGCGTGCCGACTGCGCTGCTCTCGTAAGCAGCAAACTCAAACCTGGAAGCCTCAGCGATAGCAAGAAAAGTTGTCATAACGCAGCTGGCGACACTTGAAACCAAAAGGTGTTCCGGCGACCACCGGCCTTCAGGCCCTCCAAACTCTGGCGGAGTTGCTACATCAATCCGGGGAAGTCCATCTGATTGGGCGTTCCCTTTCTTTTCTCCTATCCAGTTGACCGTTGTTTTGTATGTATACTGCTTTTCCATACCTGAAAAGATAACCCATGATCCAACGACTTGGCCAGTTATTTAAGGAAATTAAGCGGAACTAAAATCCTTTTTCACCTTATTATTCTCCCTGATTATTTTTTCATAAAAACATTTATAAAACCTGTTCGGATAAACACGGAAATCTGCTCCACATAAGCTCGAAGCTCTTTTTCATCAGGTTTGTGCATAAGGA
>PDWI01006895.1_pt1 | contig 14084 bp, 6 predicted proteins | sample 1430891 | NCBI WGS metagenome assembly PDWI01 (sample SAMN01162508, study PRJNA174530) | Oral metagenome, whole genome shotgun sequencing project. | biome: Marine environment; feature: Marine mammal; material: Swab sample of the gingival sulcus; isolation source: swab sample of gingival sulcus...
TAAGAGTTCTCAAGAGCTTCTTTGAGCATTAAAGGAAATGCGGTGTTGTTGATGTCTTGAGAAGTTAATCCAAAGTGAACAAACTCTTTAGCAAAAGACAAATTAAGTTTGTCAAATTGTTCTTTTATGAAGTATTCTACAGCCTTTACATCATGATTGGTTATAGCTTCAATATCTTTTACTTCTTGAGCTTTATTTACATCTAGTTCTAAATATATATTTCTAAGTTGTTGAATGTCTTGAGCATTTATTTTTCCTTTTAATTGAGGAATTTCTTCACAGAGAGCAATAAAATATTCAATTTCAACACGTACTCTATACCTAATAAGAGCTTCTTCAGAAAAATAAGAACGAAGAATTTCTGTTTTTGATTTATAGCGTCCATCAATAGGGGACAAAGAAATAAGGCTTTCGGAAATCATAAAATGTTTTTGAAAAATATGTTTTTAGAAGAATGAGGAGAAAATTCTTCAAAACAGGGTTTTCTGTTTTTGTATAAAATAAAAGGTTAAGCTTTAAATAAGAGAGCTACAGCTTGAGCAGCCATACCTTCTTTTCTGCCCAGAAATCCAAGTTTTTCAGTTGTTGTTGCTTTTATTGATATTTGAACAGCATCTCCCAAACTTTGTCGCAAAGATAGGTGCATTTTTTCAATAAATGGTAATATCTTGGGTTTTTCTGCGATAATCGTTAGGTCTATATTCCCAATATTCCATTTTTCTTTTTTTAGAAGAACTAAAACTTTTTCAAGTAAAATACGGCTATCAATGTTTTTATAGCTATTGTCTTCAGGAGGGAAATGCTTTCCAATATCTCCTAAAGCAGCAGCTCCAAGGAGTGCATCTGTAATAGCATGGAAGGCAACATCTCCGTCTGAATGAGCTTCTAATCCCATTTCGTAAGGTATCTCAACACCACAGATGATAAGAGGTCTATTAGGTATAAAGCGATGTACATCAAATCCAGAACCTATAGAAAATGGACAAGTCATAGTCTTAGCGAATTAAATTACGAATACCATCCATATCAAACGCAAGAGAAAAACGCAATGTTTGATCAAGAGGATTACTTTGTACCGTTGATAGAAGGTAGGACGCATCAATACTAAAAACACTCATTTTAAATCCAGCTCCTAAAGTAAAATATTGTAAGTTCCCTTTATTAGGACTTTGGTAATGATATCCTGTTCTTAGAAAAAACATATTATTATAGCTATATTCTGCTCCAACACTCCAAGTTATTTCTTGAAATTCTTCTTTTACGCCACTAGGGGCATCTGCAAAAGATGTAAATATTCCAGCTATAGAAGAAGTTGCCTGATATTTTTCACGTAGTTTGTTTGAGGCTTCGGGATTTTTTTGGTCATACAAAGGAGGTGTAGGAACTAATAACTTATTTGCTTCCAAGTTTATAGATAAAGCATTGTAGTCATCGAAAGGATACAAAAATCCTGTACCTATAGATAGATTTGTTGGGATGAATGCTGAATTTTTAGAATTTCCAAAAGAAATTTTAGTACCGATATTTTTAATATTAAAACCAAAAGATAAAAGAGGTTCAGAGTCCCCAAGCATAAAAAACTTAGTATAATATCCAGCAATATCTGCAGCAAAAGCATTCCCCGCACTAGCTTCTCCTGTTGCTAGATTTTGATCACTACGAATATAACGCAAAACGACTCCCATAGAGTAATTTTCTGTAATTTGTAGAGAATAGCCAAAATCAACAGCAAACTCATTGGGGTGTGCTTCTCCTAAAGAACGAGCTAATTCATCAAATTGTCTTATCGCACCCATAGAAAAGTAACGAAGGGAAGTACTAAGAGCATGTCTTCCATTTTCGCCTAATTTATAATATCCCGTCATTTCCATTAACTTGATATCTCGAATAAGTTTAGCAAGCCAAGGAGTGTAAGAGAAGGTTATCCCAGCTTTGCTACTAAGGAAAGCATATTTTGCGGGATTATAAAATTGAGCATTTACGTCAGGAGTTGTAGAGACTCCCATATCAGCCATACCTGCAGCTCGGGCACTAGGAGATATTTGTAAAGAGGGAACTGAACTTGTTACAGGATTAAATCTTTGTACAGTGTTATCTTTTTGAGCATAGAGTAGCTGGGTAAAGCAGCTAAGAACAATACATAAAAGTAGTTGGTGAAATATTCGTTTTTTCATTTTTATGGAATTCTATTTTTTTATTTAAACAAAGGTATAATTATCTATTATTTTGCATTTATAATTAAAGACCCAGAAGATGTTGTTTGTTGTGTTTTGTTTTTCTTTTTTAAGGTCCAACGATAGAAATAAAATCCTGTTTCTAAAGGGAGATTGTACATATTCAAAGCTTGCCATTTTACCTTAAAAGATTGATTGACTAATGTCTTTATAAATATATTTTTTTGACGAGCTATTAATTTTCCAGTAAAATCAAAAAGTTCAAGGGAGGCATTAAATTCTTCATTTGGAGAATCTGTAAAAATTTCAAAAGTTATAGTTTGACCTTTTTTAGCAGGGTTAGGAAAAGCTCTTACTTGACTAACTACAGGAGAAAGATCGTCGTTTACTCGGAAGGAGAAACTTTTCTTGGCAACATTATTAAAAATATCCCAGACAATAAAAGTTGCTGTGTGATCCCCTTCTTCTAATTCAGGTAAAGGAAAAGTAATTTTTCCTTGTCCTATTTTAGAGTTGTCAGCTTGAAAGTAGTTGTTTAATATAAAGGAGTGATTGAAATTATTATCAATCACAAGAGAGATATTATGTCCAACCCCACTTCCCGTAAGATTGATGCCACTTAAATCAAAAACCTCAGCTACAAAAATTGGAGTTTTTCCCACAAGGAAAAAGTTGTTTTTAGATTTCTTATTTAAATAGCAATCTAGTATTTTGGGAGGTATTGTATCTAAACTTTGATGAGCACCTTTTCCCCCTTCAATACGAATAGACTTAGAAATTCCCATTGCTTCTTTTTTTAGAGAAGGAGAATAAGCGTATAAATTAATTTTTCCTCTTTTTTTAGAATAGGTCAAATCTTTAGGAACGATAAAAGTGCTTTCAAAATATCCAGATTTAACTTTGCTAGTTCCTGTATAAATGAGGCCCAAATAATCTTCAAAAGATGTCGTTTTCTCAATTCCTTTAGGAATGTTTTCTTCTAAGGTTTTTCTTTCTTCAGCTCCTTCAAATACAGTTAAAATGATATTCCCAGAAAAGTCTCCGTTAACCACCCCATTAATATCTTGTATTGAGCCTTTTAACTTGATTTTTTCTAAAGCGTGTAGACTAATCTCTTTATTATTTTCTAAGGATTGACCGTTTATTTCAGAAATAACAGCTCTAAAAACAGGTATTCTTAAACGTAAGGCAGGATCACCTAGAAGCATAAAGTTTAATTTGTTAATGGTATCATTTCCCCCTCTTTCATTTTTTGCATTTTTGAGGATATTACCAAAAAGGTTGGGACGACCATCTATATCTTTCTCAAGAAGACTTTTTAAAATCTTTCTATTTAAAGCTAAATTATCAATATCCATTACAACTCTCGTTGTTGTAAAAAGGGCAATAGCACCACTTGTTGGATGAAGAAAAACAGATTCTCCCCCTGATTTTTTAGGATTGTCAAAGTTAGAGAAGTCACAAGTAGCAGTAATCCATACAGGTAAATGAGGATATTGAAAATTCAACATATCAGGAAGTGTTAAGATTTGCTCATCAGTCCAAGCAAAAGGACTTCCATGACCTGTGTAATTCAGGAATAATATTCCTTTGTTGAGTTCGTCGAATAGATTTCTTTTTGCCGAAGGAAAGGTCGTTAAGCCATTTACCGTTTCTTTATTATAGGCATCCAAAAATATTTTTTTGATAATAAGTTCAGGCTGCAACTGATGGGCGAATTCACTCATTTCATTTGCCTGTCTTAAGTGTGAGTAGTTGCTGTAGGGATCCGCATTATCAGCAATAAAACACGCTCGACTTTTCCATATCCCAATATCTTTATTAAGTGCGTAAGAGATGATTTTGTCAACAACAGGTTTAGCTTCAGATACAGTCCTTGCAGGTATTCGTCCTATTCCGATTGTAAGTTTTTTTGCTCCAATTGTTTGCTCATCTTCTAAAGGATTGAGTTTGCCAAAAAAGTCATCACTTGTATAGCTGTATATATTAAGAGAATTTTTACTTTGATAGGTTAAAAGTAGCTCTTCTTCTTTGCTTGTTTCAAGTCCCCAAGTTTTACTAATTCGTCTATTGTCAAAAGCCCCATCTCCAAATAATAAAAATTGAATAGGGCAATTTTCTGCATTCTTAGTTTCTTTGAGCCATCGATTGTAAAAATAGAAGTTCATAAGACGATAAGCAGAAGCATCTGGAGTCCCACTAGAAAATTCATTAAAAACTTCTTCTTGAGTAACAACTAGAGTCGTAATTTGATCCTCATTTTTATGAAAAAGAGCTAATCTTTTAGCTTCTTGAAGAAGTTCATTGGTAGTTATTATAATCAAACTAGGAACAGGAGCTCCGTGTATATTTTGATTGCTAATTTGTTTTACAATTTTAGGTTTATAAGCTGTTTTTTTTGTAAAAACAAAATAGGGTATAGGTTCTCCGTTTTTATTTGTCGTAGGAGCTAAAAAGGAAAGAGTCTTTAGCGTCTTTTTTGAAGGTACAAGTAGAGGAGTTTCTCCTTTAGGGATGGCAAATATAAAGCAAGGTTCTAAGATGTTGTTAACAGAGAATAGAGCATTTTTGTTTTTTTCTTTGCTATAGCGAATACATAATTGTTGCCCATTAAAATGTAATTTCTGTAGATATTGTATTTCTATAAAATCAAGATAAGCTGGGTCTTGATGAGGAGAAAATACAAGCCTTAGGGGGAAAGAACTTTGTTGTATTTTTTTTGTTGAGAAGCTTCGAAAGTGATAAATTCCTCGAAGATAGGAGCTATGCGTATAATCTTCATTTTTATTTATAAGATCTTGATCTAATAAAGTACCATTAGAGCTCATTTTAAAAGTGCCACTTCCTTTAAAAGAAGGCAAGGCTACATAAGCATAATTGATTTTAATTCCTTCGTCAGCTTGAGCATTTTTTCCAAGATTAAAGTTTATAGAGTTGGGGGTAGATAAGTTTTCTCCCCATAGATTTCTTCCCGAAAAAGACAAAGAATAAAGTTCTTTTTCATGGGATACAAGTCCATCTGACTGATTGATAGATATAGGGGCTTCTTGAGACGTGTTTTGAAAATCAGATATAAGGAGAGGTTGTTCTCTTGGACTATCACTTAGGAAAAGATACGCATTTTGACTATAGTGATTTTGAGTCCGAAAATATCTGTTTTCTTTAGCATTAAATTCCCACTTTGAGCATCCTTGTCCAAAGAAGAAAATCGTATTGTCTTTTTGAAGAATAGGTAGAGGAGGGAGATCATCAGTAGGTCGTTCATTTAGATTTTCACTAATTAGAGCACCGCCATAGCCATAGACTCCCACTTTTTCAGGTTTTGGAAAGCCCATTGCCTTTAATTCATCAAAAGTTAGAGCATAAACTCCTGTTTTGTTAATTTCAATTTTAACCCATTTTCCTTTAGATAGGACGGAATTACTAGAGTTGAGATTTTGTCCCCATCCTCCTATAGAATACAGAAAAGAAAAAACAATAAAAAAACAAGTTGTGATTAAATTGTATCTTTTTTCTCTTTGCATGAATTTTGTTAGTTTTTTATATTTACAACGTAAATGAGCTTTCGTATATTGTTTGCTTAGCTGTCTTATTTATTTCTTTACAATACTTTTCTTGCAGACTTTTAGTAAAATTTTATAGAAATAGAGTGAGCTGGAAGTAGGCTATTTATGTAAGAATACTTTAAAACAATTTTCTTCTTTTTCTATATTTATTTGTACAATAAGGGTATTGGACTGAGAGAATTGTTGCGTATTTATAAGGAGTTCATCTTTTTGAGTTTGTTGTTGGTGTAAAAGAAGACCATTCATATCAAATACACGAATGATAGCAGAGCTTCCCTTGTTTTTATTTAATTGAATTGTCAGATTATTCTTAGAAACGAAGACTTTTGCCTTAGTCGTTTTGAAACGAAGTTGGGGGGAGCTATTAGCTTTAGAAGGTTGTATAATAGGGTCAATCCAAAAATTTCCGTGGTACTGTATTTTTTTATCCTTAACTTTTTCTAAGTTGATCCAAGTTTGAGCTTGATTCGATAAAATGCCAAAAGCAGAATGTTTTGCGTTAGGTATCGGACGCATACGTATGACGGAAAAAGAAAGCTCTTTTCCTAGTTCTGTAGATTTAAGTCCAATATATAGGTAGGAATTGTTCTCAATTGGAATAGGGAATTCTAGAGGAATAAAGAATTCCATAATTCGTCCAAAAGTTCTTACATCTTCTTCATTATTATATTTCAAAAAAGTAGGGGGAAGAAGTTCTTGTGAAGCAATTTCTTGTAGAGGAGCATTCTCATCTCCAGTAAGAATAACAAGACGGGTTTTCTTAAAGTCTGAGAGTAAAGGTACTCCAACGATTTTTACACCTAAAATCTTAACTTCATCTTTAATGAAATATTGAGAAGCGATAGCTGTTATTCCCTTGAGGTAGGGGGTACTTACTTCAAATACATCTCTGTATCTAGAATAAAGATTATTAGACAAACGTTCTGCAGGGATAGGAGCATAAGGATCGTAAGCATAGCACTTCTCTACACCCGTGTTTTGGGGGTCAAGACAAGCATTTAGTGTCATTTTCTTTGGTAGTTTTTTATCCCAACATTTGTCAAGGGAATAATACTGGTCGCTAATAGGTTTTTCACAAGTTGAGTTGCCTCCTGTGAGAGCTCCGATAATTAAATAATGACTGTCAAATAAAGGTGAGCCAGAAGAACCTCCTGCCGTAGTCCCTATATCCCATCTTTTTATTTCCCAGTGCATTTTTTCTTGAATTAAAGGAGTGCCTAGAAAGGTTGTCCTAGAGATGTTTTGTTTAGATAGGTTATACCGAGCCATTGAGCCTAGGGGGTGATGTAAACCGAAAAATGGAGGATAAGGAGTACCTCTATTCCATCCTGCAAAAAAAGGTCTATAACTATAGGGAATGCCACATCGAGAGTCTATTTCTGGAGGTTGTATTCCTGTTATCTCTAAAAGACAAAGATCTCGAGATTCATCCCAAGCAACAATCTTAGCTCCAGCAAGGCTTTGTTCTTCAGTTCCTCGAATAAAAGTTTTACCAATAGGACTTCTGAAATTAAAAAAGAAGACGCTTTGTTGGGCAGAAGTATCCCTATACTCTTTGTTATTAGGCTGTTTAAAAGAACGATTCATACAATGAGCAGCAGTAAGTACATAAGCTTTGCCGTCATTTAGTGTGTTGTTAATTAAAGCACCAGAGCATACTGTTCTTCCCCGTACAACTATAAGAACAAGGCTTCTAGAGAGTTCATTAACGTCTTTGAATTCTATTATGTTTTTTGCACAAGGAACAGGAGCTTCGCCCCAAGGTTCACCATCTTGGTGTAGCCTCCAATCAGAAGCTCCTAAAGTTTCAGCATAAAGGGAGACTTTACCAATGGTAAGTTCTGGTAAATAGGGCTTGTTAGGAGCTGATTGATAGTGTATGATGATTTCATTTCCTCTAAGAGGAGCGATAGAGAGTTGTTGCGATAGCGAGTTGTTGTAATGAGTGAAAGCTCCTTTATATTGACCGAATTTATTGCCAAGTAGAAGTTGAGCACCCTCTTCTAAATTAAATTTAGAAAAATGAACTTGCATCGCTTTTGCATTATTAGAAGAAATACGAAGTTCCCATATTAGTTGATTTCGATTGTTTATATAAGTTTTACCATCCTTTTGAGGACAGAGATTTACAGTTCTATTCACTCCAATAGTATAAGTGTCTCTAAAAGGGGAGGATTGAGTTTCCTCTTTTAATTGTTTAAGTTCTGATAGAGATAGAGAGGGGATGTTTATGGAAGGAAGTTCTTCTAAAGAACGAAGATATGCAATGTCTGATTTTTTAGGAGTTACAGCATATTGTCCAAGGGCATTAATAGATAGAGTTACGAAGAATAGAGGAAGTAATAGTTGGATCCCTCTTTTTATATATTGTCCAAACATAGCAGTTTTGTTTTAACTATTTGTTAAGACAAATATACGATATAAGAAGAAATGATACATTAAAAAAATAAGATACCTCCCAATATTATAACTAATAATTATGTACGTTTGCTTTGTTTTATTTTCTAACTAGAGAATTTTTATACTCTAGTTAGCTTTCGTGAAAAACCTAACTAGAGAAATTTTAGTGATTGCTTTTGTTTTGTCTAGCTGTATATTTTGTTAGTTAAAATGAAAACGAATTAAGCGTTGCATAAATAGTCTTCCAAAGAAAGGAAAGCGAGATACTAAACGCATAGCAAGGGGGAATTGTTCCGCTCCTTTAAGCTTATGCATTAATTCATATTTGTCCACTACAATAGAAGGGTGTAAGGCTTCAATATCTAGTTTGTCTTTAGAGCCCCAAGTAAACTCAATGTCTTTGTTTTGAGAAAGGGCATCGTGTTTTTTAGCTTAATTAAACTTAACCTTCTTCTATATAATGTGGAAATAAAGGTATGCATTTTCATAAACATTTATCCTATCTATTATCTATAATAATTGTTAATGTCAGATTTAAATTTAAAGAAAAATGAGAAAAATTTGTGTAATCCAAAACTTTTTATATCTTTGTAATCGGTTTTGAGGAATTCTTCAAAATAGGAGGTACCATAGCTCAGTTGGTAGAGCATCGGACTGAAAATCCGTGTGTCCCTGGTTCGAATCCAGGTGGTACCACAATATATGCTGATTGTCAAGTATTTACAATACAGTAGGGACAAAATTAGGGACAAGTTTGTTAAGAGCTTGTCCTTTTTCTTTTTGAAGTCGTGAGACCTCTATATTTTTGTCTTTTGATACGTTCTTTCCTCTAGATATTCTTAGACCCTCAATCTGTCGCAATAAATTGAAACAGCTCTTATCAACTACTTTATTTTTATCTCAATAAAGTTTAATGAGATAAAATATGGTAGCACCACTAATTGTAGCAGGAATTATTTCAGGCATTGCATCTCTTGTTGGCACAGGAGTAAGTGCTGTATCTGCTTATAACAGCAGAAAGGCAGGAGAGCGAGAAGCAGAGAAAGCAAGAAAAATAATTGAAAATGAAAAAGAAGAAGCACGTAAAGATTATATAAGAGAAGCTAATACAGACATTCTCTCAAGAACGGATACGGCTAACATTCTTAATAAAGCTAATAAGACTCTTGAAAAACAAGCTAACTCAGATAAAGTCCGAGCAACTATCACAGGAGCTACAGCCGAAGCACAAGCACAACAAACAGCCAATAGAGGCAATCAATATACTAATGCTATAACAAATATTGCTAAGATAGGACAGCAATACAAGGATAATGCATTAGCACGTTATCAATCGCAACGTTATGGATTGTCTGCAAACCTATCAGGACAAGCCAATGCGATGGCACAACAACACGCTATTGCAACAAGCAATTCTATTAATTCAGGCATCAATTCTCTAAACTCTTTAGGAAATACAGCTATTAACACTTACTCTAATTATAAGGATAGAAAAACAACTTCTCCTTATGCAGGGAATCCAAACTCAGCACCTACAGTTACTATTGGTCAAGGAACTATAGGAAGTACGCAAAGAATGATTAATGATGGGATTAGTGCAGCTAAAAAAAGTATAAAGCAATGATAACTCCAGATACAAGTCAAAACAAAAAGAATGTAGAGAAAGGATTAAAGGCTACTAATGGGGAAGCAACTACTCCTTCTGTATCTGAAACTATAGAGAATATGTCTGTAGAAGAGATACAAGAAGTAGCAGAGCAAGGCAAACAAGTTCCTATTAATTCTCAAGAAGTCAATAAAGCCTTAGAACAGCTAGATGAAAAGACTTTCACTAAAGTAGCTTTGTCTATTGCAGACAAAATGCAAAAAGATAATCCTGTAACTCTTAATGCAACTCCTCAAGTTTCACAGCCTAATACATTTAAGGTAACAGACAATAATTCTCAACCTAAAGTAGGACTAAACTCAGCTGTCGTACCTCAGATAAACGTACAGCCAAAGACACAAGCTCAAACAACAACTTCTCCTGCAAGTCCTCAAAAGACATACACATCACAAGGAACATCATCATCTTCTTCTACATCAGAACAAAAGACTTTGTTTCTTCCTGAATATGAAAATAGTAAAGAAAAAAGTGATAAAGAAAAAGCTCTTGAGCGTTACTATCAAAGTTTAGAGCAAGATAGGGACGTTCCTTTTTATGAAAGGTTGGTTAGCTCAATGTATGATCCTGAAAAGGAAAAACAAAAGAGAGACAACTATCAAAGAAGAAGAGAGAACTATCAAGGAGTACTTGCTTTAGGAGAAGCCTTATTTAATGCTATCAACTCAGGAAGTAAGAATGCTTATGTACGACCACGAAATATAGACAAGTCATTTGAACAACAAACACAAAGAGAACTAGCTAAACTAGATAGAGAATATCAGATTGCTAGAGAAAGATTGTTGAATGCTAAGTCTCAGGATAAGCAACGCAAAGATCAGATAGAGCAAACACTATACAACATAAGAGACAGAGAAGATCAAAAGAAATGGAATAGAGAGTTTCAAACAAATCAATTTATTGAGACTAAAATAGCAAATGCAAAGAGAAATGCTTTAGGATTGATGAATTACGAACTTAAAGAGAGGAAGTTTGAAGAGACTAAGAGTAAAAATGCTCACGCCATAAAGAAAGATTATGTTCCTTTTGAGTTTGAAGATGCAAAAAAGAGACATTTTTCGGTAAAACTATTGCCAAAACAATTTAAAGGCTTTGTTACAAGAATGATAGATATAGGTCTAAAAGATGAAGCTACAAGAATAGAATTAGCTAATGCATTAAAACTCCTACAACCTTATAATAATCAAGCACAGGAAACTGCAGATATGATACTGAATGGAAAATCCTCAACAGCAATAGCTTCTTCATTGCCCACAAATATAGCAAGCCAAATGGCTACTATTGTTGCATCAAATTTCCCTGAAAGAGTGGGAGCTTGTTTATATGGTATTGATAAAGAAGCTTTTGACAAATACGCTATTAGTGTTAAGGCTAATTTTGATTTGAGCTATAAAGATAAAGATACAGCGAGTAATCAGAATGATGTGGACGAGTATAAGAAACTCGTAAAAGATATGGATTCTTCTATAAGAAGTGGAAAGGTATTTAAGGACAAAGAAGATAAAGATAGTTTGATACAATATATAGATTCTTTATAGACAATTTAATAAGAGAGGTTATTATGTTACAAAATCCTTTAGATATAGCAAAAGCAAGAAGAGAGGCTAAGGAACGCAAAAAGATGATGAAAGAAGGAGGGGTTGATATCCTTTCTTATAAAGACACGAATATCGAAACTTCTACTATTGATGATGCACCTACAGAAGTGCAACAAGGACTAGGCTTGAAGAATGACAACCTTCTTAAGGGAAAGTTTGCAAAAACACCCCCTGTTGTAAGTTTATTTAATGACAGAAAGAAAGCAAATGCTATAGACTCTGTAACTCCTAAGGTTGAGCCTATAAAGGAAAAGCCTTTAGCTTCTACTCCTATTAATAATAAAGTCAAGGAAGATGAAGTAAAGATAGAGCCAATTAAGATAGATTCTGCAAAAGAGGATCCTGTAAAAGATTTGCCTAAGGCTGAAGAGGTTTTGTCTGTAAAAGAAAACAAGAAAGAGATTTCTTCTGTTCCTTTTGATTCTCTATTTGAAAGACCTGTTAAAGGGAATGAGAAACGTTCTACTCTTGATGATGCTCCAAAAGAAGTTAAACAAAAGTATAACTCTATAGATGAAGAGTATATCAAGAATAGCTTTAATGAGAGTCAAAAACTTAGAGAGGAAATTCAAAAGAAAGAAGAAGAGTTAAAGCCTTTACGAACTCAAAGAAAAGAGTTAGAAAAAACTCTTAATAGCAGATTAGCAGATCAGACTAAAGTAAAAAAATTTGATGAGCTTCTTTCTAAGATTAAGAAGCTAGAGAAAGAACAGACTGATCTAGGGAATAAATTTGAGAATAACTATTTTATCAAGGAGAGTAGAACAAGTTTAAAGACTGAGATTGAGAAAGATCTTGCAGAGTCTGCAGATAAAAAAGCTAGATCTTGGGTTAGCGAGTTAATGGATAACCCAAAAACAAGGATGAGAAATCCTTATAAAACTAGAGGTTCTAAAAGAAATAGAGAAAATGAAATAAAAAAAGAAGTTTCATCTAATTATTCTACAGCAGTTAGAAACAATGAGAAAGCCTTAGAAGTTCTTAATGCTCCTAGTAAGTTTGATGATAGTAATGGTGTTGTTAATTATTTCAAAGGATTAAAGGATGGCACTTTAGATATAGATCACGTGATTTTAGGAATTCGAGGTCTAAAAGATAATCTAGCAACACTTAAAGTCTTTGAAAAGGTTCGTGATAAGATAACCAACATAGCAGATATAGATGAAAACAAAATAGACAAAGTCCTTTCTAAAGATGAGAAAGCTGTATTAAAGTCTTATGTTAATCTGACAATGGCTCAAAGACAAAGAGCTGAAGATATTTCTCTAGCCTATGTAGGAGGAAAAGGACTTGGAGATACATTAGGATTTGTGGCTTCTATGATATTGTTCACTCCTGCAGCAAAAGGGGCAAGTCGTGGAGCAGTAAAAGCTGTTGAAAAATGGCTTGTGAAAAATTGTTTGTCAAAGGCTACAAAAGGTTTAGCAAGGTCTGTAACAAAGGGAGCTATCGGAATTGGAACAGAAACTCTTGTAGGTGGAGTTATAGAAGGAGGAGTACATACAGCTATCAGTCCTCAGTCCCATAAAATGTCAACGGATTATCTTTTAGGACAAATGACAGAGAATCCAAAAGAATTTAAGTGGGATCTTAAAACTATATTAACAGCTGAAGGAAAAACTTTTATAGAAAACTTTTCTGAAACAGGTTTTAATAAAGCTATAAATATAGGACTTGGAGGAATAGGAAAGGGAGCTAGTAAACTCGCAAGTAAGACTAAGCTATCAAAAATCTTTAATGGAGAAATAAATAAAGTTTTTGGAAATAATCTTAAACGTTTCTCAAAGGGTGTCTATAATGGTTATTTGGGGGAACACGCTGAGGAATGGGTTAATGCAACTCTTAATGAAATTGTCTTTCAAGATGGTTCTCTAAAAGATTATGCAACAGTGGAGAGTCAAGTAACGACATTCTTAACTCTTATACCTATGAGTTTGCTTGGAGGAGCAGGACACTATCGTTCATTCAGGAAAGCTAAAAACAATCTAAAACATAGTGCTGGAGTCCTTAGATCTTCTTTAGAAAGAGTAGGATTGAGTAAAGATGAGATTAATAATTTCCTTAAAGGAGAGCAAAAAGATGATGTAAAAGAGTTTAATAATGAGATACTCTCATCTTTTGATGGAATAAGTCCAAAGAAGTTGTCTTCTTCTGTTGTTTCTGCTTTCAAGAAGATTAATCAAATGGACTTGCACGATAATGATAAAGCAGTCTTATTTGAACAAGTTCTTTCTCACGCACATTCAATAGCTAATTATCAGACTCTAGATGTTGAAGATAAAGAGGGTTATCTAAGGTCTTATCAAGAAAGAACAGAGAAAGGTCTCAGAGAATCTGTTTCAGAAGAGGAGTTAGAAGACAATGTAAATGAGCTTAAAGAAGAAACTTTAGAAATAGAAGATAATACAAGAGCTGAAGAAAAAGATTTGTCTGTAAATCCTACTAAAGAAGCTAGAGAGAGATTAAAAACTTCTTATTCTATAGATGATGTTGTTGAAGTTAACGATGAAGGAACAATAGTAAAATGTAAGATTATAGCTAAACCTAGAGACTTTAATTATATTGTTGAGACCGAAGATGGAGATGTATTTGCTATAGAGACTGAAGATATAGTAAGTTCTTTATCAAAGGGAACAGAGGAAGTAGACAAAGCTAAGGATGTAGAAGATGCTCCCAAAGAGAC
>PDWI01008360.1_pt1 | contig 14075 bp, 17 predicted proteins | sample 1430891 | NCBI WGS metagenome assembly PDWI01 (sample SAMN01162508, study PRJNA174530) | Oral metagenome, whole genome shotgun sequencing project. | biome: Marine environment; feature: Marine mammal; material: Swab sample of the gingival sulcus; isolation source: swab sample of gingival sulcus...
CATCAACAATTTTTCCTTTTCCTTCGTCGCCCCACTGGAGCCCTAAAAGTACGTCAACTTTCATTATAAATGGTTTTTTATGTGTTATGATATAATTGTCTTTCCCAAATCTAAAATCTTGAACAAAGGAGTATCTTACGATTTGGATAGTTGTGTTAAAACAGGAAGAAATAGATTCCAAGATTTAACGGTCAAAGGTAATAATATTTTAAAAGAATTTGACAAACATTGTTTAAAATATTTTATATTTCTTCTTTTTCTTTCTAACGTTTTTAACAGTAAAGTTTATGACCTTTGTTTTTAAATTGAAAATTTGTTTATTTCAAATATTGTTTGTTATTTTGCGAACAACAAACAGATATGTAAAGTGGAAAACAAGACAAAATGCTTAGAAAACAGGGAGCTGTTAGCAGTTATCGCTAAGGCGATGGGGCACCCAACACGTTTGGCGATATTAAAATTCTTAGCATCGCAGAATAGTTGTGTGTTTGGCGATATTCACGAAAAACTGCCTATTGCAAAAGCTACGGTTTCTCAGCATTTAAAAGAGTTGAAAAAAGCCGGTTTAATTCAGGGAGAGGTTACTCCTCCTAAGGTGCATTATTGTATTAATAAAGAGAACTGGCAGTTGGCACAAGAGCTTTTCGAGGTATTCTTCACCCAAAAAGGCTGTTGTGATATTTTGGAAAAATAATTCAGCAGAAGTAAAATAAATGTGGTAATTTACCATTTAACTTATAATTAAATTTAAAGATGGAAATAGTAGTTTTAGGTACAGGTTGTGCGAAATGCAAAAATGTAGAGATGGCTGCTCAAGAGGCAGTAAAAAAAGCCGGTATTTCGGCAGATATCAGAAAAGAAGAAGATATTGTAAAAATTATGGAATACAATGTGATGACAACTCCTGCTTTGGTGGTTGATGGTAAAGTTGTGGTAAAAGGCAGAGTTCCAAGTGTGGATGAAGTAGTGGAATTAATCACAAAATAGAATGATACACACATTTTCGAAACTAAAGACACTAATTGGTGGAATAGATATAACTGAAATTTCGGAAAACCGAAAGCAGACATTGCAGCCACTTATTGATTTTATACAACAAAAAGTAGATGCTAAATTGCCTGTTCGGATAAATTTTATTTGCACGCATAATTCCCGAAGAAGTCATTTGGCTCAGATATGGTCGCAGACTATGGCATATCATTTCGGAATTAGTAATGTATTTTGTTATTCAGGCGGTACAGAGGTTACGGCAGTGTTTCCTGTGGTGATTAAAACATTAGAAAATACAGGTTTTCAAGTTGAGAAATTAACCGATGGAAACAATCCTGTTTACAGTATTAAATATGCTGAAAATGAACCGCCTGTTATTGGATTCTCAAAAAAAATGACTGCCGGATTTAATCCCCAAACAGCATTTTCCGCAGTAATGACTTGTTCGCATGCAGACAAAGGTTGTCCTGTTATTGTAGGTGCAGAAAAGCGTATTCCTGTCACTTACGACGATCCTAAAGCTTTCGATAATACACCGCAGCAAATGCAAAAATATCAGGAACGAAGCGAACAGATAGCAAGGGAGATGTATTATGTTTTTTCCAAAATAACAAGTTAATTTTCAGAATATAAAAATATAATGAACAGAAAACGTATTAGAACGATATTGGCAACAGTTTTGATTCTGCCTGCTTTAGTGGTGATTTATTATTATCTGCAGAATATAGTAGATGTTTTTACTTATAAACTACTTCCTTTATCGGCAGATACACATTTAGGGCAGGCTGTTAATTTCTTTTTTTACGATACCATAAAAATATTGATATTGCTGTTTATCATCAGTTCGTTGATGGGAGTTGTAAACACCTATTTTCCGGTAGACCGTTTAAAAAACTATATGCTGACCAAAAAGCTTTACGGTTTACAATATTTATTTGCATCGTTTTTTGGAGCAGTAACTCCTTTCTGTTCGTGTTCGTCTATTCCTTTATTTATAGGATTTGTAAAAGGAGGGTCAACGAAGTGGCAGTTGCCATGTTTTTAGGTTTGTTTGGCTTAAAAACCACTTTAATTTATGCTGGAAGTGGTATTCTTTTGGGTATGGTTGCCGGATATTTATTGGGTAAAATGAATTTAGACCGCTATTTAAGTGATTGGGTAAAACAGGTACAGCAAAATGCCGATACCGAAGCTGTTGAATGGCATGCAGACCAAACCTCATTTATCGACCGTTTGCCGGTTATTGTCGGTGAAGGGTGGGAAATAGTGAGAAAAGTGCTGTTGTATGTTATTATTGGTATTGCCATTGGTGCTGCAATGCATGGCTATGTTCCTCAAGATTTTTTTGCAGAATATCTATCTGCTGATAAATGGTATGCTATTCCTTTGGCGGTGATATTAGCAGTGCCAATGTATGCCAATGCTGCCGGAATTGTGCCTGTTGTACAGGTGTTTGTTGCCAAAGGTGTACCGCTTGGAACCGCCATTGCTTTTATGATGGCCGTAGTAGGCTTATCGCTCCCCGAAGCTACACTTCTAAAAAAAGTGATGCAGTGGAAATTAATTGCTGTATTTTTTGGAGTGATTACACTATTTATTATTCTTCTCGGATTTTTATTTAATATGGTATTGTAGGATAATATTTGTGTTTGTAATACTTTTTTGCTGAGATATATTTCTGCTTTAATGGATAGTTGAAGTGTCACTACTATGTGTTTTAGACAGTTTTTTCGTATGTCTTCTATTTTGTTAATCAGAAAATAAATGTTACATTTGGTAGAAACTAACATATATATTATCCAAATGAAAATTAGAGTTTTAACAGCAGTTATTATCGCCCTTATTTTTAATGCTTGTGTTTCTATTCCCAAAGAGACAGTTGAATTGTCGAATGTTTTAGAAAAAGATATTATAGCATTACACAATTCACATAAAAATATGGTCGATTTGTATTACGGACAGCTTGAAAGGGATATAAACAATTTCGTCGATGAAGTTTACGCTCCGTTTATCATTCATTATGTGTTAAAAAGTGAATTGACAAGATATAAAAAAGGCGAAGAATCTCTGTATGGGATTATTGAACAAGCAGGAAGAAAAGAAGGACAAGATGAAGCAAAAGAGGCTTTAAAAGTAATGTCCGAATTTATAGAAGATGCAAATCAACAAATTAATACTAAAAGACAAGAGTTATTAAATCCTGTTTTGCAGCAAAAAAGAAATCTGATAAGCCGTATTGACAGATCATATAAAAATGCCATTTACGCTAATAATGTTATATCAACCTATTTAAAATCAATAAGAAAAATAAAGAAAACTCAGAAAGAAGCACTCTCTTTAATGGGATTAGAAGGGACAGACGAAATATTTAATTCCAGTTTATTAAAAGCATCAGAAATAATAAACGATGCCATAAGAAAAGGAAAACAGATAGATGTAGAGAGCGATGCTGCTTTTAATGAGATAATGAAGATTACAGAAAGGATTGAAAAAATAATAAATGAAAATTAGAGAAAAATGGGACGTTTTAAATCATTGTTTAAAGAGGCAGACGCTGCTTTTAACGGAGCATATAAAAAAGAATTGAAAGGATTAATGGGATTATCCCAAGAGGAGATTGATGCTATAGTGCCCGATACCGAAGACTTAAGAGTGTATTCGGTGCTGATTAAAGTCGTTGAAAAAGCTTCAAAAGAAAATCTTTCAAAAGCTCAGCTAATCGACGATATAAAACAACTGGGTGATGTGGCTGTAAAAATAGCTTGTAAAGTACCAGGTTTAGATATATTGTTGAACGAATAATAGAAAGTTATCCTTATTATATTAGGAGGGGGCAGAAGCAATAAATATATGGAATAAAAGCCCTTTGGGATTTTTTTAAACCCCTGAGGGCTAATGATCTAATAAATAATAATAATATATTTATAGGAAATAAAAACTGTTCGGACATCTTCTTTTTTATCGAATAGTGACCATTGTTGCACCATAGCCGTATTTTTTGAAGGAAGCATCTTGCGAATAGTGCTTTTTGTATTTACGACGAAGTTCTTCGTGTATTTTTTGCTTTAGCGTACCATTGCCTATACCGTGAATAAAGACCAATTTCTGTCCCTTTTTGTTTTCGTATTTGCGAAGAGTTTGATGAAATACATTTAATTGATATTCTAAAATATCGCTGTTTGACATTCCCACAACAGAATCGACCAATGCATTAATATGTAAATCGGTTTCAATAGGTTCATCTTCAGGCTTTAATTTGGGGTGTTGCTGACGGTTGCGTTTTACTTTTTCCTTTTCGCGAATAGCACGTTGAATATCTTCATTACTAATTTGCTCTAATTTTTGGGTTAAATCTTCTCCTGTTAATTTATGAAGAATAACCTGTTCATGAAAATATGCCGACACCCTATAGCTACTCTCTTTATGAAATTTTACCGGTTGTATTTTTATATTTTTTACCAAAGGCTTTTTAGGTGAATTTGTTCCCCGTTGATAGAATAGAATCTGAAAAAACAGATTGTTGATTGATTCTAAGTCAGACTTGGCGTACTCAGCAAGCAATAGTTTACTATTGGCATCGAGTGTGCCTGCTGTTTTCCCTTCAAAAGCTCCTTTGTTTTCGGAGTAAAAAGTGTATAGAATAATATCTTGTGTATCGTTTATCAGATATAGGTCTAACGGACTGTCGGTTGCGATATATCCTTGTTTAGGCACAAATGCAATATATACATCAGAACGCTCAATTTTTAAGGGGGTAGCGTTTGTGGTGCTTGTACTTTGTATTGTTGAACTTTTAGAGGTTTCTTCTTGTTGTCCGCTTGATTCAATAACTACCAAATTGCGTTTTAACGATGGAATTTCAAATTCATCTTCGTCATTCAGCACCATAACAGTATCTTTATCAATAATTCGGGTAACAATACCACCGCCTGTCTCATTTAAAAATCGTACTTTATCGCCTGTATTTATCTGCATAACTCTCTTTTTGCTTGGTTTATTTTTTAATCGCACAAAGTTAACTATTTTTGTCGCCTATTTTAGCAATTATAAAGAAAATAAAATGACAGCAAATAAAGCCAACGGCATTCAACAAATAGAAATCTCAGCATATTCCTACGATTTACCCGATAATAGAATTGCAAAACATCCATTGGAACAACGCGATTGCTCTAAATTGCTGCGATATAAAAATGGTTCTATTGAGGAAAGTGTTTTTTATCAACTTCCTGAATATCTGCCGGAAAAGGCGATACTGGTTTATAATAATACCAAAGTAATTCAGGCTCGATTAATTTTTCATAAGCCTACCGGTGCCAGAATAGAGATATTTTGTTTGGAACCTTTGAATCCGTCAGATTATGCTTTGGCTTTTCAAGCTACAAGAAAAGCATCGTGGAAATGTATTATCGGAAATGCAAAAAAATGGAAGTCGGGAGTACTGACAATGCCATTTTTTGTGGGCGATAAAGAGTATTATCTATATGCTGAAAGGGTAGAGGGGAACAGCGATGCCAACGAGGTATTGTTTTCTTGGGATTGCGAAGAACTGACTTTTAGCGAGGTGTTGGAACAAACTGGAAAAATTCCTATTCCTCCGTATTTGAATCGTGAAACCGAAGATAGTGATGTAATTCGTTATCAAACAGTGTATTCGAAATTTGAAGGATCGGTAGCCGCGCCAACTGCGGGGTTACATTTTACAGATGATGTTTTTGCTGCCATTGATAAGAAAAATATAGAGCGTTGCGAATTGACTTTGCACGTGGGAGCAGGAACATTTAAGCCTGTAAAATCGGAAACCATTGGCGGACATGATATGCATACCGAACACATACAGGTTACTGCCGATAGTCTGCGAAAATTAGCCGGTTCTGAAGGTGCTGTTATTGCAGTGGGAACAACATCGGTGCGTACTTTGGAGAGCCTTTATTGGTTGGGAGTAAAAATAAAGCATAAATGTAGCAGTGTTACTGAATTAAAGCAATGGGAAGCTTACGAATTGCCTAATAACTATTCTCCACGGGAGGTATTCGCAGCTATAGCCGATTATATGGAAGAGAATAATATGGCACTGTTTAATGCTGCTACTCAGATTATTATTGCTCCCGGATATCAGTTTAAAGTAATTGACGGTTTGGTTACCAATTTTCATCAGCCGCAAAGTACATTACTGCTGTTAATTTCGGCATTGGTGGGTGATGACTGGCATAAAATTTACGATTATGCACTAAATAACGATTTTCGTTTTTTAAGCTATGGTGATAGCTCTCTTTTGATGAAAAGAGAGCTAAAATAATTCTTTTGTTTAGAAATAAAGCTTGTAAATTTGCAGGTAGTAAATTAAGGCAGCGGTTTAACAACCTATAAATGAACAGCGATATACTAATTTACAAATTAGAAGATGGGAATATATTATTTAAACTCCTGATTCCTATAGAATTATGCAATTGCTTCAACAATATTATCCGTACTATAAAAAAATATGGCGATTGGGAATTCCGATTATCTTAGCCCAGTTGGGACAAATAACAGTTGGTTTGGTAGATAATATGATGATAGGTCGGGTAGGAACAAAAGAATTGGCTGCGGCATCGTTTGGAAATAATATATTCTGGCTTGTTATCATATTTGGTACAGGTTTTTCGTATGCCATTACTCCTTTGGCAGGACAGGCAAGCAGCCGGTTCGATAAAACAGAGTTAGGACTATGGTTTAAAAACGGATTGCTTGTTTCTTTTATAATGGGATTATTGTTAAGTCTGATAACCATAATTATAAGTCTGTTTTTAGATAAGATGGGACAGCCGCAGAAGATAGTACCCGAGGCACGCAGTTATTTGCTGATATTAACCGCAAGTATTCTACCAATGATGCTATTTATGGGGTATAAGCAGTTTATAGAGGGAATTGGCAACACCAAAATAGCGATGATAATTATTTTAACAGCTAATTTTCTGAATATCGTATTCAATTATATTTTGATATATGGAAAATTGGGACTTCCGGCAATGGGGTTGCAGGGGGCTGGATATGGAACATTAATATCACGAGTTTTTATGGCGACGGCTTTTATGTTTACTTTCGCTAAATTGCCACTGTTCAGGCCATATCTTGAAATGGTAAAACAGGTAAAATACAATTGGAATTCAAGTATAAAGCTGATTAAAATGGGAATTCCTATAGGGCTGCAGTTAGAAATGGAATCTTCGGCATTTATGCTGAGTACAATAATGATGGGATGGATCAGTGTGGATGGTTTGGCTGCTCATCAAATAGTGTTGAGCATATCTACTGTAAGTTTTATGATATATCAGGGATTTTCTGCAAGTACCACTATTTGTATTTCAAGTTTATTCGGACAAAACAATATTGCGGAAGTAAGACGTTGCGGATGGGCTGCATCGCATATTGTTTTGGCTGCTACTGCTATTCTCAGCATACTGTTTATTACTACACGAAATGTTTTACCTGTTTTTTTTACTACTAATCCCCAGGTTATAGCTCTTTCTGTGCAGTTGCTGCTGGTGATGGTAGTTTTTCAAGTATTTGATGGTTTTCAAGCTCTTTACAGTAGTATTTTGCGTGGATTATCCGATGTGAATATTGCTTCGATTATTGCTTTTGCTGCGTATTTTATAATAGCGCTGCCTATGAGCTATTTGTGTGCTTTTGTATGGGGATTAAAAGAGGTTGGTATTTGGTGGGGATTGCCTGTGGGATTAGGTTTTGCCGCCTTGTTATTTTTAACTCGTTTTATCGTTTTAACCAATAAATTAAAGCGAAAAAAGAAAGATGATGCTGTTTTAAAATCGAAATAGATGGGTAAATAATGTGACAATTGGATGGAAGACTGAAGACGCTGGGAGTTGGAAGCAAAACTCCGTAGGAGTGTTTCTTTAGTAGTATTTTAAAGTTGCAGAGAAGTTTAGCTCCATAGGGGCTACTTGAGTTTTTTCAATTAGATAATGCGACAATTCAATTAGAAATTAACAATAGCCAAAGGACATTTTTCAGACCTCACAGGTTTTTAAAACCTGTGAGGTCTCTGCTTTGTTCTCTTTTTAAGACACCCTCTTTAGTATTTATTTTTTACGCATAAAAATCTGAATCGGAACACCGGTAAAATCCCAGTTCTTTCGAATTTGATTTTCGAGATAACGTTTGTAAGGATCTTTAATATATTGCGGTAAATTACAATAAAAAGCAAAGGTAGGAGCTAATGTTGGCAGCTGTGTAACATACTTTATTTTAATAAACTTACCTTTTACCGAAGGTGGTGTAAAATCATCAATAGCCTGTAGCATAACTTTGTTCAGTTCTGATGTTTGAATTTTACGAACTCTGTTTTCATAAACCTCCAAAGCTGATTCCAATACATTCAACAGACGTTTTTTCTCTATTGCTGAAGTAAAAATAACAGGCACATCGTTAAAGGGAGCAATTTTGTTTCTGATTTCCTGCTCGAATTCTTTCATGGTATTGGTTTCTTTCTGTATTAAATCCCATTTGTTGACCATAATAACAACTCCCTTTCGGTTTTTGATAATCAAATCGAAGATGCTTAAATCCTGAGATTCAACGCCTCGTGTGGCATCTAAAATCAATACGCAAACATCGGCTGTTTCAATGGTTCTGATGGATCGCATTACAGAATAAAACTCCAAATCTTCGTTTACCTTAGGCTTTTTGCGCACACCGGCAGTGTCGACCATAATAAAATCGTGTCCAAATTTTTGAAAGCGGGTGTGTATGGAATCACGGGTAGTTCCGGCAATATCGGTAACAATATTCCGTTCAACGCCGATAAGGGCATTTACAGTTGACGATTTTCCAACATTTGGTCGTCCCACAAAAGCAATGCGTGGCAAATTTAAATCTTCTTCTTTGGGCTTTTCCTCGAAATCGCCGACTACAGCATCTAATAAATCGCCGGTTCCCGACCCATTTACCGATGAGATAGGATATATCACATCGCCAATACCAATGGAATAAAACTCATTGGCGGCAAAAATTAAATCGGTGTTGTCTGCCTTGTTGGCAACCACATATACCTTTTTGTTGGTACGGCGTAAAATTCGGGCGACTGCTTCGTCTAAATCGGTAATTCCGTGCTGGACATCTAAAACAAAAAGGATCGAATCGGCTTCGTCTATTGCCAACATTACCTGCTTACGAATTTCTTCATCGAAACTGTCTTCAGAATTGATGGAATATCCGCCGGTATCGATTACCGAAAACTCTTGTCCATTCCAATCAGATTTACCATAATTTCTATCGCGGGTAACTCCTGCCGTTTCATTAACAATGGCTTTTCGTGTGCCTATCAGGCGATTAAAAAGTGTTGATTTTCCTACGTTGGGGCGTCCGACTATTGCTACTATATTACTCATTTTCTTTTGTTGTTTACTTAATTAAATATTTCTAAATCTTGTTTGGTGAAATTTTAATAGCCGAAATTCTTTAAAGATTTCTCTTTATTTCGCCAATCTTTTGTCACTTTAACATACAATTTTAAAAATACTTTTTTCCCAAAAAATGCCTCTAAATCCTGTCGAGCCTCGGTTCCAACTTTCTTTAGTGCATTTCCCTGATGACCTATAATAATTCCTTTCTGTGAAGTGCGTTCCACGTTAATTACCGCCATAATACGAATAATTTTAGGCTCGTCTTTAAATTCTTCCACTTCTACTTCTACTGAATAGGGAATTTCTTTTTCATAGTTGGTTAAAATTTTCTCTCGAATAATCTCGTTTACGAAGAAGCGTTCCGGAAGGTCGGTCATTTCATCTTTTGCAAAATAAGGTTCGCCTTCAGGAAGCAGTTCCAATATCCTTTTAAACAGGTTTTCTACGTTGAAATTCTCTTTTGCCGCCATTGGAAAAATTTCAGCATTTGGCAGCTTTTCTTGCCACAGTGCCATCAGTTCTTCTAATTTTTCCTGATTGGTTAAATCAATTTTGTTGATAATCAATAATACAGGAACAGAAGTGTTTTGTACTTTCTGTAGGAATTCTTCGTTTTTATCGATTTTTTCCACCACATCGGTAACATACAGAATAATGTCGGCATCTACCAGTGCTGATGTCGAAAATTTCATCATTGATTCCTGCAGTTTATAGTTTGGTTTAAGCACTCCAGGTGTATCGGAATATACAATTTGAAAATCGTCACCATTAACAATTCCTTTAATTCTGTGGCGGGTAGTTTGCGATTTCGATGTAATAATAGATATACGTTCGCCAACTAAATTATTCATTAATGTTGATTTTCCGACGTTGGGATTTCCTATGATGTTTACAAACCCTGATTTGTGAGGCATAATTGTTTCTTTTAAAATTTGTGCAAAGATAAGGTTTTAATTTGAGAATTGATAATGTACTTTATTTAAGCATTAATCGTGTCCAATAAAAAATACAGATTCTTGTTTTTCTTATGGAAAATTTAGTATCTGTAGTTGTTTTTTTATTATAAAGGGTTCCTTTTTACTGACATGCGCTGGCGATTTTCATCCTGAAAAAAACTTGCGGGTTTAAAAAGTTAGTTAAGCCTAATAAATATTTTAAGTGATTACAGTTATATTAAAAATAATTTTTACTTTTGTTGATTTAATAGTTTGTAATTATATCATTTACAGGTTTGAATTTACATAATAAGAAAATAAAGCTTTTTAACGACGTAAATTCAGATGATAAAATGTAGTATAAACTGGGAGGGAAGTATAATGCAGTTATCAATAGCGGAAGAAAATTATTTGAAAACAATGTTTAGGATTGTTTTAGACAATCAGTCAGATACGATCAGCAGCAAACAAATTGCCGATGTTTTACAAATAAAGCCCGCATCGGTAAATAATATGCTGAGCCGGTTTAAAGAGAAGGGATTGGTTGATTTTAAGCGGTATGGAAAGGCAGTATTAACCGAAACCGGGCGATTGTATGGACAGCGAATATTGCGAAAACACCGCCTGTGGGAAACTTTTTTATATAAAAAATTAGGTTTTACTTGGGATGAAGTTCACGAAGTAGCAGAACAGTTGGAACATATAAAATCCGATAAGCTTTTAGATGCCATAGATAAAATGTTAGGCTTTCCTAAGCTTGATCCTCACGGTGAGTATATTCCACCATACAAGGGAGCTATTCCTGCCGATAATAGAATGTTGTTGGCAGATGCAGCCCCCGAAGGAGATTTTACAGTATTGGGATTACGTGATAGTTCTAATAATATGTTAGATTATTTAGCAAAATTAAATATCAATATTAATACACGCGTAAAAGTAGTTTCTGTTATTAATTTTGACGGTTCAGTAGAACTTCTTATTGATGGAAGAACAATAATTGTGAGTAATAAAGTAGCAAATAATATATATGTAGAATAAAAGGAAAAATATGATTGATGATATAGTTCAAATTGTTTTAAGTACCGCCGAGAATGCTTTTTTACAGGTTGGTGTTTTTGTGGGAGCAGTGCTGCTTATTTTTGGATTGATAAACTACAAGCGTCAAGGAAAGTTTGTAGAATCTTTGGAAAAATCGAAAAAATGGCAGCCTATATTTGGTGCTTTTCTGGGACTGACACCCGGCTGTGGAGGTGCAATTTTTGTGATGCCGCTCTATTTAAAAGGAACAGTTAGTTTTGGAACTATTGTGGCAACTTTGATTGCAACAATGGGAGATTCTGCTTTTGTGTTAATATCCACTCATCCTGAAATGTACTTGTGGGTGTCGATAATTTGCTTTTTAGTGGCTATCGTTGTAGGGTATATTGTTGATCAAACGAAAGTTGATGAAGGTTTTTTGACACGTAAACAAATATTGGTAAAAGAATTAGAACCAATAAAAAAGAAACACGATATACTGGAAAAAAGATTAATAGAGCAGGGAGTACATCAAAAGCAAATGCCTCATATTGCCCACCGCGAAGGAGATATTGTTGATGTGGTATTTCACCATAAGGAAAAATCACCAATAGAAGAACCTTGGGCTCATATCTTTACACATAAATATGCTTATATCGTTTTTTGGGTATTGGTATCCATTGCAATAATTCCGGGTATTGCCTTACTTTTTCAGATTGATGTAAACACTTGGTTCGGTATTCCTCACTTGGGAACGATTCTGGGAATTACCGGAACGGTTTTTTCTGCTATTTATATGTTCGTAAACCGAAAAGTGGTTAAAAATGACGCATACGAAGAGGAAGAGAGTAAAATCTTTTCGTTAAAAGAAACGCTGATTCACAGTGCCGAGGATACTGCATTTGTAAATACCTGGGTGTTTGTGGCTTATTTTATATACGAAATAGCTGTATTCGCTCTGGGTGGCGAAATGGTGGTTAAAGATTGGATGACGGCAACAGGAGTTGCGTCGGTGTTTATAGGAGCTTTTATCGGGTTAATACCGGGATGCGGTCCTCAAATTATATTTGTATCGCTTTTTGCCAAAGGTATGATTCCTTTTTCGGCACTTCTTGCCAATGCCATTTCGCAAGACGGTGATGCTCTGTTTCCGTTGTTAGCTATCGATAAAAAATCATCGTTAATTGCTACTATCATAACAACAGTTCCTGCGTTAATACTCGGATTAATATTATATTACGTATTTGGAGGATAAAAACTCTTTAAAATCATTATAAATTAGGATTGTTTGCCTATTAAAAAATCTATTAATTTGCCTTTGACTAAATATAAATAACATGGGAAAATTAATATTAATAAGACACGGACAATCGGTTTGGAATTTAAAAAATGTTTTTACCGGATGGGTAGATGTTCCTTTGTCGGCAAAGGGGATTCAAGAGGCTGTAAAAGCCGGAGAAGAGTTGGCTGACATTGAATTTGACATGATATTTACATCGGTTCAGGTTCGGGCGTTGGAAACGGCTATGATTGCCATTGCTCAAAACAAAAGCGAAAAAACTCCGGTTGTATTGCACGACGAAGGAAAAATGAAGGAATGGGCAGCTATTTATAGCGATAAAATGCAGCAAGACTCTATTCCTGTTTATCGTGATTGGCATTTAAATGAGCGTTATTATGGCGAATTGCAAGGTTTAAATAAAGCTGAAACTGCACAGAAATACGGCGCCGAACAGGTGCATCAATGGCGTAGAAGTTATAATGTGCCGCCTCCAAACGGGGAGTGTTTAGAGGATACCGCCAAGCGTACCATTCCCTTCTTTAAAGAGAATATTTTATCTGAATTGGAAAAAGGAAAAAATATTATGATTTCGGCTCACGGCAATAGCCTGCGTTCCATTGTAATGTTTCTAGACAAATTAAGTCAAGAAGAAGTTTTACAGTTAGAGATACCTACCGGCCGTCCTATTGTATATAATTTTATTGACGGTAAATTAATAAAAGCCTAATTTTATTGATGCAATTTTAATTAGTGCTTGCAAACGCTAAATATCTTACCTGATAACTATCTGTTAATAGTAGTGAACAAACTGATTAGCAGGCTTTTATCAGGTTTTTTTATTTAAAAGCTTTAAGGATTTTCATTGTGTAATAGATTTGCATTATGAATGTTTTGAGTTTTACGAAACCACAGATATATTTTTTAACGGGGGCAGATGCTATTCTGAAAAATAATTCGGAAATTAATAATTTCTTTACCACCTTTGTGTAGTATACAAATGAGAAAAGTATTGAAATGATATAAATAAACCGAATAATGATAGCACAAAAAACAATAATTTTACCTCAGTTCCCTCGTGGTTACCACCTGATAGATAAAGCAATATTACAGCAATTACCTCCTTTGCCCCAAATGGGGTTGTTAAATTTGTTTATACAGCATACATCAGCGGGTTTGAGCATTAACGAAAATGCCGATCCTTCGGTGCGTGTGGACTTTGAGCAGATAATGAATAAAATAGTCCCGGAGAATGAACCTTATTACACACATACTTTTGAGGGCAGTGACGATATGCCGGCACACATAAAAACATCGTTAATGGGCAACAGTGTTACCATTCCCATAACCGGCGGACGTTTAAATTTAGGAACATGGCAGGGTATTTATCTTTGCGAATTTAGAAACCGCGGAGGAAACAGAAAGATTATAGCAACGATTTATAGTTAA
>PDWI01006898.1_pt1 | contig 14073 bp, 13 predicted proteins | sample 1430891 | NCBI WGS metagenome assembly PDWI01 (sample SAMN01162508, study PRJNA174530) | Oral metagenome, whole genome shotgun sequencing project. | biome: Marine environment; feature: Marine mammal; material: Swab sample of the gingival sulcus; isolation source: swab sample of gingival sulcus...
TTACATAAGTCCTTGATGAGTTAGCAAGAAGCGCTGCTCTATCAACCGCTTCTAGTAATTCTTTTTTATTAATAACAATATTTGTCTCAAATTCTTTAGGAACAACCTTCTCATATTCTATATATGGTCCTTCTATAACCTTAGAAACTATTTTTATATTATTTATAATAAATGCAATATAGTTGTATTTAACAATTATTTCTAAATCATCTGTAAAATTTGTAGAAATTATTTTTTCTATTTCAGATAGCGTTTTTCCAGGTACGATAACATTTATATTTTTATCTGATTCTATAGCTGTAACTTTCTTAGCAATACTATAGCCATCAATTGATACCATGGTTAAATTATTATTATTTATATCTATAAGTGAACCAGTAAGTGCAATTTTAGATTCATCCTTAGATACAGCAAAGTTGGTATATCTAATCATGTTAGCAAATAGGGCCTGATTTATTTGTATACTCTCTTTTGAATCAACCTCTGGTAATTTTGGAAATTCTTCTTCGTCATAAACATTTAAATTATATTCACTGGTTGCGCATTTTAGATTTAAAGTATCTCCATCTTTTGTAAAGGTAATTATATCATTAGGCATTTTTCTTATAATATCATTTAATAACTTAGCTTCTACTACAAAAGTTCCTTGTTCATGTACAATTGCTTCTACATTTACTGTTATAGCTAATTCCAAATTGTAAGTTTTAAATATAATTTCATTATTATTTGATTCAACATATATTCCCTTTAGAACTTCTATCGTTGTCTTAGATGAAACAGCTTTAATTAAAACATTAAGTGATTCAATCAAAGTTTTATTATCAATACTAAATTTCATTTTTTTCTCCTCTATATTTATTTATTTATATATAAATAGTATTATTAGTAGTAGCTGTTAATAGTATTGATAAGTACATTTATAACTTATATATCAATACTTTCTACTTATTAATAAAATGTTGATAAGTACATTATATATTATTTTTTATAAACATCCAAAAAATATCAACAATACTATCAACAATTTTTTGTTAATAACTACAAATTAATTTTTTCGATTATTGAATCAATCATGTTTTTTGTAGCTTCATTCTCTTCCATTTCTTTAGATATCTTATCGTATGCATGAAGTACAGTAGAATGATCTCTCTCAAAAACTTCCCCTATTTTTGGTAAAGATAAATCTGTCATATTTCTTATTAAGTACATAGATATTTGTCTAGGGTAAGAAATGGTTTTAGTTCTTTTATTAGAGAACATATCTTTTATTTTTACATCAAAATAATCACATACAGTATTTATAATATAATTATGATCGATTACCTTAGCAGATTTTTTATCAATAAATTCACTTAATACATTTTTAGCAAAATCTAAATCTATATTTTGAGTGCTAGAATCCAGACTGCATAAATCAGAGTAAGCAATTATTCTATTCAAACATCCTTCTAAATCTCTAATATTTGATTTTACATTTGTCGCTATATAATTAAAAACATCTTCATCTATTTTTTTTACTTCTTTATCTGCTTTTTTCTTAAGTATAGCTACCCTAGTTTCATAATCAGGTGAACCTATATCTGCAACTAAACCTTGAGAAAATCTAGATTTTAATCTATCTGCAAGTGCCCCAATATCCTTTGGTGGTCTATCAGAAGTAATAATAACATGTTTATTTGATTCTTTTAATTCATTGAAAGTATGAAAAAATTCCTCTTGAGTCTCTTTTTTATTGCTAAAGAATTGAATATCATCTATTAATAGCACATCAATAGATCTATATTTTTTTCTAAATTCTTCTTGATTTTGATTTTTTATTGAATTAATAAAATCATTTGTAAAGTTTTCACTGGTAACATACATTATTTTTTTATCATCATCATTTTGTTTTATATAGTTACCTATCGCATGCATTAAATGCGTCTTACCTAGACCAACACCACCATAAAGGAAAAGTGGATTGAATTCCTTTCCTGGTTTTTGTGCAACTGCTACACAGGCCGCATGGGCAAATTGGTTTTTTGAACCAACAACAAAATCATCAAATACATAATCAGGATTTAGATTTAGATAATTAGAATACTCTTTTTTATTATTCTTTTTATTACTATTAGGAATATTAAATGAATCCAGATCTTCTTGTGAAATTAAAACACATTTCTTATTTGAACCAGAAATATTTGAATATACTTTTTCAATATCATCCTTGTATCTGTTACTAACGACTTGATAATTTATAAAAGATCCACCAGGGTATATGTAAAAATTTTCTTCGCTCTCTCCTAAAAAGGATATTAAATTAATCCAAGTATCGTATGACTCCCTATCATACTGTTCTTTTAACTCTAAAAGAACACCATTCCAAGTGTTACTCATAATATGTCTCCAATCAGTATTTTTATATAAGTTTTAGCTGAATATTATTATAGCAAAAAATCCACAAAAAGTGACAAAAAATTTAAGTGGCAAAACCAGTTATCCACAGTCATATTTAAGAATATGTATTAAATTTAGCCATTTAGAACATTTTAAAACAAAAAAATTGTGGATAAATAACGACTTATCAACAAGGTTATCCACAGAAGTGGAATTAAATAAATACACTGTGTAAAATTAATTAACTTATCAACAGTTGAAAATTCTAATAAAAAATCTGAAATAGCTAGTATGTTTTTTTACAAAAAATTTAATAAATTATGACTAATAATATTTTATTATTTATTCCATTATAAGCCCTATTTTTTAGCTTTATTTGACTCTTTTTTTCATTTTTAGTTGTTTTTAGTGTTTTAATCATTAAAAAATATTGACAATAAGGGCCTTAAAGACTATAATTATAGGAAATTATTACTAATTGATAGGAGGTGTTATTTATGAAAATGACTTTTCAGCCAAAAACTAAGCAACGCTCAAAAGTTCATGGTTTTAGACAAAGAATGAAAACTAAGTCTGGTCGTAGAGTTTTAAAAAATCGTAGATTGAGAAAGAGAAAAAGATTGAGTGCATAGACCGCACATTTGTGGTCTTTTTTTATAAGGTGTGATTATGAAGTTGGAAACTCTTAAAAATAACAGAGAGTTTAAAAATGTTTATAAAAGAGGTAAATCCAATGTTACTAAGGATTTTGTTGTATATACTTTGAAAAATAGATTAAAACAAAATAGAGTTGGTTTTACAACGAGTAAAAAACTAGGTTGCGCTGTTAATAGGAATCGAATTAGAAGAAGAGTGAAAGAAGTATTTTATAGTTATAAACTAAATACAAAAAACTCTTATGATATTGTAGTTGTTTGTAGAAATAGAGCAAAATTTTCAAATTTTGAATTTATGAAAAGAGAAATGAGCAAAATACTGGATAAATTAATATGAAGACTTTTCTAATATACATTATAAAGTTATATCAAAAATACATTTCATCACAAACACCAAGGACCTGTAGATTTTACCCTACATGTTCAACCTATTCTATACAAGCGATTGAAAAATACGGTGCCTTAAAAGGATCTTACCTAGCCATTAAACGCATACTTAAATGTCACCCTTTTCACCCAGGTGGATATGATCCACTAAAATAAGGAGGAAAAATGTCGGCTTTTTTTGCCCAAGTACTAAATTATTTTTATCAGATGTTTGGCAATTATGGACTATCTATCATTCTATTTACAATAGTATTTAGAATTGTTATGCTACCACTTGCCATAAGTCAGAGAAAAAATATGGTAAAGATGAAACAACTTCAGCCACAGATAAATGAGATTAATAAAAAATATAAAAATGATAATCAAAAGAAGAACGAAATGACGATGAAGTTATATAAGGAAAACAACTACAATCCATTTGGAGGTTGTCTACCTGCACTGATTCAGATTCCAATTATTTTCTCATTATTCAATGTGTTTAGGAATGCAGATCAGTACTTACCTCAAAGTGCACTTCAAGAGAAGTTCTTATGGTTACCAAGTATGAATGTTCCAGATACGTTATCTAATATTATTCCAGGTGTTGAAATAGCTCAGAAGCTACCAGGAATCTTACCGATAATTGCTGCAGTATTTACTTATCTTACATTCAAAAGATCTCAACAGATGCAACCAAATACTGGTAGTGGTCCTAATATGAACTTTATGGGCATTATGTTCCCAGGTATGATCTTATTCTTTGGTGCTAGTTATGCTGCTGGTCTTATTCTTTACTGGGCTGTTAGCAATATAATTCAATATGTACAAGACATAGTACTTCAACATATTGTAGATGGAGGAGTAAAGTGAATACAAAAGAGATAACTGCAAAGAGCATAGAAGAAGCTAAGAAGATAGCTTTAGAAGAATTTAATGTAAGTGAAGATCAATTAGATATAGCTATTATAGAAAAAGAATCAAAAGGACTTCTTGGTATATTTGGTGGTAAGGATGCAAAGATTAGAGTGACTCTTAAGGAAGAAGCATCTGAGACTAAAGAAGAAGTTAAAACTGAGGTTGAAGAAGTAATTGTCAAAGAAGAAATAAAGGAAATGGAACTCGAAGATCCTCAAGAAGTAGCAAAACGATTGCTAAGTAAGATATTAGATAAGATTTATATAAATTGTGATATCGTTACCGAGCTAAAAGACGGTGTGCTTGAAATAGAGTTAACTGGAGAGAATATGGCGCTAGCTATTGGTAAAAGAGGTAAAACTCTTGATGCGCTTGGTTATCTAACTTCAATTGTAGTTAATAAGGATAGAGTTGATTTTATTCCAGTGAGAATTGATACTCAGAATTATAGGAAAAAAAGAGAAGAAGCTTTAGTTAAGCTTGCCCATAACATGGCTAGTAAAGCTAAAAAGCTTAGAAAAGATATTATTCTTGATCCTATGAATTCGTACGAAAGAAGAATTATTCACACGGCACTTCAAAATGATAAATATGTAAAAACAAGAAGCGAAGGAACTGAACCTAATAGAAAGGTTATCATCTTTCTAAACAGATAAAACCCAGTATTACTGGGTTTTTTTAGGAGTGTATTATGGATACAATTTGTGCACCTGCAACAAGCCAATATGAATCTGCTATTTCTATCATAAGAATAAGTGGAGATCGATCGCTTGAGATATTAAATAAAATATTTGTTACTAAAAAAGAAATAAAAGATAGATATTTTCACTATGGTCATATTGTAAAAGATGGCGTTAAACTCGATGAAGTTATGGCTGTATACTTTAAAGCGCCCTACTCTTATACGACTGAAGATGTTGTTGAAGTGCATCTTCATGGTGGTGGTGTTTCTACAAATAGGGTTATGGAACTAATTGTTGATAACGGAGCTAGGCTTGCGGAGGCTGGTGAGTTTACAAAACGAGCGTTCTTAAACGGTAGAATTGACTTAACTCAAGCTGAGAGCGTGATGGATATGATAAGCGCTAAGAACAATTTAGCCTTTGATGTGGCGCTTGATAACCTTGAAGGTAGTACAAATGGTGAAATTAGATACTTGAGAGAAAGAGTACTTCATTTAATATCAGAACTGATTGTTAGTATAGACTACCCTGAAGAGGATATTGAAGAAATCACAAAATCCTTAGTAAACGATATAACTACAGAAATAATATCTAGAATAGAATTAATACTTGATTTAAGTAAGAAGGCAATAGATATTAAAAATGGCGTAAGAGTTGCTATCATTGGAAGGGCAAATGTTGGAAAAAGTTCTTTTTTAAACTCAATAACTGGTGTGGATAGAGCAATTGTTACGGATATAGAAGGTACCACTAGAGATACCATAGAAGTGGACTTAAATCTACCAGGTATAACGCTTACTCTTATTGATACTGCGGGAATTAGAGAAACTTTAGATGAAGTTGAGAAAATAGGAGTTGAAAAGAGTAAGCATGCAGCTAATGAAGCCGATATACTATTTGTAATAATAGATGCTTCAAAACAGATAAATGATGAAGAAATAAGTATATTAGAGAAGACTAAAAATAAGCAGAGGCTTATATTGGTAAATAAAATAGATTTGATGGAAGACTATAATATAGAAGAAATAGAAAAATATGTTGATAAAGAAGATATTGTATTAATGTCTGCAAAGAAAAAATTGGGTTTTGATATCATTGAGAAAAAAGTTTTAGCGAAACTCAATATCAATGATAAAATAAGAGAAAATCCGCTTGTCAGTTCAAATAGACAGCTCTACCATCTAAAAGAAGCGAGAAATTCACTTATTACAGTCAAAAACTCAAATGATCCATATGATTTTTTGATGATAGATTTGAAAGATGCTTATGATAGTTTAGGTGCTGTCATAGGAGAAGCTCTGAGTGGAGATTTGACAAATGAGATATTCTCTAAATTCTGTCTTGGAAAGTAGGAATTATGTATAACTATGATGTAATTGTTGTTGGTGCAGGTCATGCGGGCGTTGAAGCAGCTAACGCACCGGCAGTTATGGGTAAAAAAGTTTTACTCCTAACAATTTCACTTGATTCAATTGCCATGATGCCTTGTAATCCATCCATTGGTGGAACTGGTAAAGGTCATTTAGTAAAAGAAGTAGATGCACTTGGTGGGCTTATGGGTCTTAATACCGATAAGGTAACGATCCAGTCCAAAACCCTTAACATAACAAAGGGTCCAGCTGTGCATTCGCTTAGGGTGCAAACAGATAAATTTAAGTATCATGATTATATGAAAAGAACACTTGAAGATATAGAAAATATAGACATCAAGCAGGCAGAAGTTAGTGAGATACTTTTTGAAGATGGAAAGGCCGTTGGGGTTAGAACGCTTACAGATATGGTTTACAGAGCGAAAGCAATAATACTTGCTACTGGTACGTATTTAGGTGCAAAGATATTTATTGGTTCAAATGTCATCAAGACGGGACCAAATGGTTTGAAATCATCTGATGTGCTCTCTTCTACCCTACAAGCTAATGGAATAGATTTTAGGAGATTTAAAACCGGAACACCGGCTAGAGTTCACTACGATAGCATTGATTTTTCAAGGATTAAACTATATTTAGGTGATGAACATCCAGAGCCGTTTTCCTTCTTAAATGATGAGGTAATTTTTGATGAAGAACCATGTTACCTAGCTTATACAAATGAAAAGACCCATGAAGTTATCAATAAAAATATACACCTTTCTGCAATGTATGGTGGACAGATTGAGGGGACAGGGCCAAGGTATTGTCCATCCATTGAAGATAAGATCAGTAGGTTTGATAGACCGAGGCATCAGTTATTCTTAGAACCAGAAGGCCTTGGCACAAAGGAGATATATGTTCAAGGTATGAGCACTTCGCTTCCTGAGAGCATACAGTTAGATTTTCTTAGAACCATTGAAGGACTTGAAAATGTAGAGATTATGAGGCCAGGTTATGCTATAGAATACGATTGTATAGACCCTACTTCACTTAAACTGACACTGGAATCAAGGGAATATGAAAACCTATTTTTTGCAGGGCAAATAAACGGATCAAGTGGTTATGAAGAAGCAGCTGCTCAGGGAATAATTGCTGGTATAAATGCAAGCTTAAAGATAGATAATAAAAAGAAGTTTATACTGAAGCGAAATGAAGCCTATATTGGAGTCTTAATTGATGACCTTGTTACAAAAGGTACAAATGAACCATTTCGAATGATGACATCAAGGGCGGAGTATCGACTTATACTTCGACAAGACAATGCGGACATTAGACTTACAGAGAAAGCTTATAACATAGGGCTTGCTAGCGAAGATAGATATCAAAAAATGCTGCGAAAAAAAGAAGCCATTCAAAAAGAAATACAGAGAATAAAAACAACTTTGATACCGAAGGACGATATAAATGAATTGTTTCGATCGCTTGAAATTGCTGAAGTTGGTGAATCAATGTATTTATATGACCTTCTTAGAAGAACGGATTTGAACTATAGTAAACTAAGCAGTGTGGATGCTTCAAAGGTAGCAAGTGATATAAAAAAATACGTTGAAGTTGAAGTAAAATATAGTGGTTATATAGAAAAAGAAATGAGACAAATTAAAAAGTTTGAGAGTCTTGAAAACAAGAAAATACCTGATGATATAGTGTATGAGGATATAAAGGGACTCAGAATAGAGGCTATGCAAAAATTAGCGTTAAAAAGACCTCTTAACTTAGGACAGGCATCTAGAATCTCCGGGGTTAATCCAGCTGATATATCTGTACTACTAATATATATGGAAATGAAAAGAAGAATAAATGAAAATGGATAGCGAAAAAAAATTAGATAAATTTATAGATATACTTTTAGAAGAAAATAAAAAATACAACCTTACAGCGATAAAAGACAGAGAATCGATAAAAAAGAAGCATTTTGAAGATAGCTTAAAATTACTTGATTTTCATACTTTTTCTAAAGGTGATAAACTACTTGATATCGGTACAGGTGCTGGTTTTCCAGCAATACCTATTGCCATCGTTAGAAGCGATTTAGAGTTTTATCTATTAGATAGTCTTACAAAGAGAACCAATTTTCTCAAAATGATTAAAGACGAGTTACAACTCGACAATGTACATGTAATAAATGGCAGATGCGAAAATATGGCTAGAGATAAGGAGTATAGAGAGCGATTTGATTATGTTATGGCAAGAGCTTTAGCACCTCTCCCTACCCTACTTGAATTGGCAATACCTTTTTTAAAAAAAGGAGGTACGTTTTTTGCCTACAAGTCCAAGGGCTTTGATGAAGAGTATAAACTATCTAAAAATGCAATAAAAGAGTTAAATATAAAAATAGTAAATAAATATGAATATAAAATAAATGAAACAAAAAGACTTATTGCATTATTTAAAAAAGAGAAAAAAACGTCAAATAAATATCCAAGAAATGATGGGATACCGAAGAAAAAGCCACTGTAGTGGCTTTTTTACTTGAAATAATAAGTTATTTAGAATAAAATTATTCTAGGAGTTAAAATGAAAAAGATAATTACAATATTCAATCAAAAAGGCGGCGTTGGCAAAACAACGGTTGCCATTAACCTAGCCTATGGGATATCAAGAAAAAATAATAACGTATTAATTGTCGACTTAGATCCTCAGGGAAATACAACTAGCGGTCTTGGTGTCAATAAGAATGAACTAAAAGTTACCGTATATGATGTGTTTAGTTCTGGCAATAAAATCAGTGAAGCTCTGATAAATGCAAGAGATAATTTAGACCTACTTCCCTCAAATAAGAGACTTTCAAGCTTTAGTTTTGAGGATGATAGTGAAATGTCACATAATATACTAAAAAATGCTTTAGCAGAACTTGAAGATAAGTACGATTATGTGTTAATTGATGCACCACCTTCACTAGGTGTCTTATCAATAAATGCTTTAGTGGCATCTGATAGCTTACTTATTCCAGTACAGTGTGAATACTACGCGTTAGAGGGCTTGAGTGATTTAATGACGACAATAAAAGGCATCAAGAAGAATCTTAATAAGAATTTGGAAATAGAAGGTGTCCTTTTTAATATGTACGATAAGCGCAATAATTTGACAAAAGACGTATCCTATGAGGTTAAGAATTATTTTAAGGATTTGGTTTACGATGCTGTCATTCCAAGAAATGTAAGGCTTGCTGAATCGCCAAGCTTTGGTAAAGCCATTCAAGAGTATGATTCGCTCTCTTCTGGAGCTTGGGCATTTAGAAGGTTTACAAAAGAATTCTTAAAAAGGAGTAAAAAATGAGTAGATTAGGAAAGGGTTTGGAAGATATATTTAATATAGAAGATGATTTTTCAAGTGATGAAGTGGTTAAAAATATTGAAATTGATGCTATTAGGCCTGGAAAAAGTCAACCTAGACAACAGTTTGATGAGGAGGCGTTAGAGGAATTAAAGAATTCTATTGTAGAGCACGGTATACTTCAACCAATCATACTGGCGAAGATGGATGAGGGTTATGAAATAGTAGCAGGTGAGAGAAGATTTAGAGCGGCTAAAATGGCTGGGATGGATAAAATACCAGCAATTGTTAGGGATTACACAAATTCAGAAAAAGCGAAATTGTCACTTATTGAAAATTTACAGAGGAAGGATTTGAACCCTATTGAGCAGTCATATGCTTTAAAGTCACTTATTAACGAGTTTTCACTATCTCAAGAGGAAGTTGCTATATCTATTGGTAAATCGAGATCTTTTGTAACAAATCAACTTAGATTGCTAACTTTACCGAATGAAATAATTGAAGCCATCTCCGATTCCAAAATATCTGTTGGACATGCTAAAGTACTATTGTCAGTGAAAGATAAAGATTTAATGGTTAAGTTGTTTCATAGGGTATTGGAAAGATCGCTATCAGTTAGAGACTTGGAAAAAATGATTAAGGACAAACCATTAAGAGTTAGAAAGCCTAAGGATATACACATAAAAGATCTGGAAAAACAATTAACAGATAAATTTGGTAGAAAAATTGTTATTAAAAACAATAAGTTGGAGATTTACTACTATGACACCGAGGATTTTGATAGAGTTTTAGATATTTTGAAGTAATGTTCCACGTGGAACATTTAGAATATGTTCTACGTAGAACATAGAAGAGGGATTGATGAGAAATGTACTTATAATATTGAACCCAATAGCTGGATCAAGGAAACAGTTACATCTGTTGAATTTATTAGAAGAACAATTTGAAGCACATGGTATTTCGTATTCCATAGATAAATCACTGTATCCTAGATATATAATAGAAAAATATAAGAATAACTATACATTGCCTTATACGGATGTCATTAGTTGTGGAGGAGACGGAACATTATTTGAAGTAGTTAATGCATTCTATGATAAGGGGATCACTTTATCTATATTTCCAATAGGTTCAGCAAATGATTATTATAAATATTTTTATGACGAGACTGATTTTTTAAGCTTGATAATTAGGATAATAGGGAATAAATATAGAAAAGTTGATCTAATTAAAATAAACGATAACTATACCATAAACAATGCGGGGTTTGGTATAGATACTGAGACCATAAAATTTAGAAACAAGATAATGCCTGTTATTTATGGCAAATTCGCCTATAAAGTCGCAGCTTTGTATGCAATTGGAACATATAAGCCGACAAAAGTGAATATAGTAGTTGATGGGAAAGAATATAGTAGGGAAATAATGATAGTAAATCTTGCATCAGGTAAATACCTTGGTGGTGGCATGATGATAAACCCCATGGCCATTGTGGATGATGGTGAAGCAGAGTTGATAATATTGAACAAATGTTCGAAAAAACAAACAATTGAGTTGTTTGGACAGATATTTAAAGGAACCCATATCGAAAATAAGTATGTAGAAGTATTTAAAGGTAAGGAGTTCAAAATAGTGCCAGATAGAAATTTCCAATTACATAGTGAAGGAGAGCCTTTTGATGGACAAATAATGGAAGCTACTGTATTGAGACAATATCTTAAATTAATTGTTTAGAATTGAGTAGGGGAGTTATGGATAGCTATTTTATGAAAGAAGCCATTGAGGAAGCCAAAAAGGCGTATCTCATTGATGAAGTGCCAATAGGAGCTGTTGCAGTTATCAATGAAGAGATCGTTGCTAGAAGTTTTAACTTGATTGAAAGTATGGGGGATGCGACAAAGCATGCAGAAATACTTCTAATCAATGAATTGAGTCAAAAATATGGTAGAAGACTTCATGATGTTACAATCTATGTTACAATTGAACCGTGTATTATGTGCATTGGTGCCATGATTCAAGCTAGGATAAAAAGATTGGTATTTGGTGCTAGAGATAAAAAGTTTGGAGGCGTTAAATCATTATACGAGATAGCAACAGACGATAGGCTAAATCACAGGATTGAAGTAGAAGAGGGCATATATTCAAGTGAATGTGCTAAGCTTATGAAAGATTTCTTTAAAAATAAAAGATAACTTTTAGTTTTATTAAAAGTTATCTTTTTTAACTATTTTATCCTTAATATTAATACTTCCACCCTTTAGAACATTTAAGTATATTACGTTTTCTCTGAGTTTACATTTATTTCCCTTATTATAAAGATGACATTGCTTTGCGTGGCATTCTTTTTTGTTTTGGGTTACTATTAACTTAGATTCTCCAATATCTATTATTGTGTTGTTTGAGATTTGTTCCATCTCGTCGACTATCAAATTTGGCAGGAACCTTTTAAAACAAAGTCCATCTTCATTTGAATTTTTTATCCAGTCAATGGTAGATAAGTCAGAAAGAGAGAGTTGTTTATCCATCTCTCCAAAGTGATAATCACCAACCAGCCCTTTATTTTCAACTAGTAAGGCACGTTTAACGTTGATAGGTGGGGTCTTTTTGAGTTTATGGTAAAATATGTTCTCCAATGTTTTCATAGCTATAGCCTCCTATTTTGTCCATTCGTTCTTTAAACTCATCACTTTGTAAAACGTTTAGAAAGGCTTTAATATTGTCGTCATCAATATATTTTTTAGGTATTGCAAAATCATATTCTTCATCTGCAATGTGGATGTAATCCAAATCCATAATCTTTGCAGCAGACTCAATACCCATTCCAACATCAGCACTATCGCTTTTTATTGCAGCACATACCGACATATGTGTTGTCATTTGTCTTGAATATCCATTGATATCATGAATTGAGATATTCTCTTTTTCAAGCATGTGATCAAATAATATTCTTGTACCAGCACCTCTTTGTCTATTTACAAATCTATGACCCTTTATATCAGCTATTGACTTAATATTTAATGGGTTTCCCTTTTTTACAATAAGTCCTTGTCGCCTTCTAATACCCTTTACTATAACAACATCATCATCTTCAAACATTCTCTTTACATAGTCTTCATTATATTTACCCGTTTTAGTCTCAAGTAAATGTATTGGCGCTATATGCGCTTCTCCTCTTTTTAGTGCCATAAGTCCTGATATGCTTCCCACATGAGAACTTGATATATAGTACTCGCTTTTGTTTCCAGATAGAATATCGTTGATTATATCAATACTCATATCATGACTTCCTATAACAACAATTGTTTTTTCCATTTCTTTTAAACTCCTATTTGATTCTATTATTACTTTATCTCCCGCTTCTACACCTTCACTTAATTGGTCAATTACAAGAAAACCATCACTTCTAACTAGCGACATGGCAGCACCCGCGCCGCGTGCAAGTGGGCTTGCTACAATCTTGTGGCCAACTCTTCCAAGTTTAACTCTCACATATTCCTTATTGTTAAGACTGGATATGATACGATTTGAAACATATGCCTCAACAATAAATTTTTCCTTCATCTTCTTGCCCGTAAACATACTTAATACAGGTCTTACAAAATTTATGTAGCTAATATATGCAGATACAGGATAACCTGGTATTCCAACAATAGGTGTATTATTGATTAAACCTAGTATTACAGGCTTTCCTGGTTTTATTGATACCCCATGTATTATAACCTCACCCAATTCTTCGATAACACTTTTGCTATAATCATCTCTTCCAGCAGATGAACCCGCATTTAGAAGGATTAAATCGCTTTTTTTAGATTCTTTATCTAGTACATCTAGCAGTAGACTATAATCATCTTTTATAGGTTTTAATCTGTTCGGTTTTGCGCCATCTTCAATCAGTAAATTTTCAAGCATTCTAGAATTTGACTCAAAAATGCTGTCATATGTAGGTTTTTCACCGGGTTCAATTATTTCATCACCAGTTGGTATGACAGATACTACAGGCGATTTTAATACGGCGATCTCTGTAATTGATGAACTTAAGAGTACCGATATATCAACGGGTGTTAATTCATGATTAGTAGGTATTATCATTTCTCCAGCAACAATGTCCTCACCAATTGGTCTAATGTGTTGCCAAGGTATAGCGGGTTTTATGATATCAACTTTACCTTCTTCTTTTGTTATTAAGTCCTCAATCATTATCACTGCGTCGTATTCATTGGATATCGGGTCTCCTGTGTCGATATCGATATAGTCTTTATTTTTTATAAGTGTTACTGGACTGTTTTCTCTAGCGCCAAAAGTAGTAGATGCCTTTACAGCTATGCCATCCATTGCGCTTGAATTAAAGATAGGCGATGAGTATTTGGCGAAAACGGATTTGGAGTTAACCCTTCC
>PDWI01006899.1_pt1 | contig 14072 bp, 15 predicted proteins | sample 1430891 | NCBI WGS metagenome assembly PDWI01 (sample SAMN01162508, study PRJNA174530) | Oral metagenome, whole genome shotgun sequencing project. | biome: Marine environment; feature: Marine mammal; material: Swab sample of the gingival sulcus; isolation source: swab sample of gingival sulcus...
AGTGCTATTAGCAGCGGATTAATCCGCTGCTAATGATACTAACATACAGGAGCTTTTTATTTAATCTTTTTTGTCTCACATCATTTACAAACGTACAAACGGCACATCTCACCAGTTTGTGTATGTAGCTCATCAAGTTTGTGAGTTTAGCTTTCGCTTAATCTTGCAGTTGATTGCAATATAAATCATAATAATATCCCTTTGCTTTTAAAAGTTCTTCATGCGACCCCGACTCAACAATCTTGCCGCCGTATAAAACATTTATAACGTCTGCATAAATAACACTTGATAGCCTGTGTGCGATAGTTAAAATAGTTTTATCCGAAGATAAGTTCAATATTAGTTTTTTTATAAACTCTTCTGAAATCGAGTCCAAGGCTGAAGTCGCTTCGTCAAAAATTAAGATATTGGAGTCTTTATATAATTCTCTTGCTATACATATTTTCTGCTTTTCACCGCCGGACAAGGTTGAGCCTAATTGACCTACTCGCTCGTCAAGTCCATGTTGTAAACTTTCAATCTTATTATATATAGACGTACGTTTCATTACTTTTTCAAGTCTGTCTCTATCATAATTCGTTTCATCTGCTTCATTACTGCTGTAAATTATGTTTTCCAATACACTTCTGTTAAACAGAAAATTGTCTTGCGTAACCACAGCTATCGAGCGCCGCAAAACATCATCGGAATAACTCCTCAAATTTATGCCGTCTATCGAAATTGAGCCTTTATAATCACCTATAAATCCGAGCAGTAAGTTTACCAATGTGCTTTTACCCGAACCGCTTGCACCGACGACAGCATTGATTTTTCGCGGATACAGTTTCAAATTCAGCCTTTCAAACACTTTGTCATCTTCATAGCGAAACGATACATTCTCAAATTTAATTTTGTCCGATACGGCGAGTTTGTTTACTACCCCACTCGTTAAATCTTTGCGTTCAACTTCTAAATTTAATAATTCCAACAATCTTTCAGCTGATGCGTATCCAATTCGCATCAAAGGTATGAAGTTTGTCGCATAAGTAATAGCGCCATTGATTTTTTGAAAAAATAAAATAAAAACGATAACTTCACTAACACTCATAATACTATTGCTGATTAAAATCAAGCCGATAATTATGATAACAGGGTAATGCAAATTGTCAAAAAATGAGTTTAAACTTCTCCTGACTACATCAATTTGATCTCGATTATTGCGTTTTTTAAAATAATTTTCCAATAGACGAGATTGTCTGGATTCTTCGTAGGAAACTTTATCCGACAACTTAATTTGTTTTAATCCCAAAACCGAATCGTATATATCGCTACTATAATTTGCTTTTGCCTCATTTTGCTCTTTATACAATTTTTTTAGTGGAAAAGCAAAATTTATCCAGTAGCTTAAAAACACTAATAAGACGCACATACCGCCCAGTAACAAATTGATTTTCAGCATCAATACAAATATTATTACGAGCAATACGACGCTCGATATTCCTTCTAAAATATTATAGAGCAAAATACCGTCTATATTTTCAATGTCATCGTTTTGTCTTGACAGAAGATACCCACTTCCATATCGGTGATAGGTCGTCATATTCAAATTCAATATATGCGAAAAAATCCGCTTGTGCAGATTCATATAAACGAGATTTTTAAACTTAACTTTTTTGCTTTTAGTGAGAATTTCTAAACCATATCTAAATGTAAATATTATAATCCATACCAACCCTAATACAATACTGTTTCCACCTATGCTATCGTTTAGTACTTGAGACGTCAATCGTCCACCCAGCAATGGTTCAATTACATTTATGGCTAATTCGAGTAATATAGTAATCACGAAAAAAACAAAATACAGTGCTACATGACTCATTCCTCGATAGACAAGGTCGTGCACGGACTTGTGCTTTTTAAGAATTTTACTCTCCCTCATATTATAAAATTGCCCTCATATTATAAAAGTCCAATACCCATTATAATGTATTTACATAAATAACGTTATATGTAATAAAATATCGTATATTACATTATTTCCAAATCTCTCCTAATGGACTATACCGTTAGTTACAATATTTTTAGTTATAATATCTAAAGACGCCTTTAACCTTACCCAATATCTTTGCATCTGTTACTATTATCGGGCTCATATCGTCATTTTCCGGTTGCAACCTTATATGGTCGCCTTCACGATAAAACGTTTTAACCGTGGCTTCGCTTTCAAAGCCGTCAACCATAGCGACCACTATTTCGCCGTTATGTGCAGTTTCCTGCTGCTCAACCAAAATTAAATCGCCATCGTGTATACCGGCATTAATCATACTCTCACCTCGAACGCGCAACATATACGAACTCTTTCCGGCATACCTTGCAGGTACCGGAATATTATCCTCTATATTCTGTTCCGCGAGTATCGGTTCACCTGCAGCAACATGACCCACGAGCGGGACTTCTACAATCTCATAATCTACGGCAACTACAGAATCTTGCTTTGCAGATTTTGATTCAGTATCATCTACCAAGACCAAAGCGCGTGGCTTTGACGGATCCTTTCTGATATAGCCTTGTCTCACGAGGCTCTCTATGTCCTTATGCACGGTCGAAGTGGACTTTATGCCAAGTGATATACATATTTCGCGTACTGTCGGTGCATATCCACGTTCTAAAACTTCTGTTCTCATAAACTCAAGAATCTTCTGTTCTCTTATTCTCGCTTTTTCCTTTGCTTTTGACATATAAACGACCCTTTCTAAAAAGATATCTGATAATACATACATATTATCAGATATCGAACAAAAAGTAAACATAGGTTCTTATTTTTTATTGTGGGAATTCGATTTAAATTTTAAAAGTCTGGAATTTCTCTTCCTTTCCTTCCTCTTCCTTAAATTCATATTCGTTCCCAGGTAAAATTGCGTTTAACAATATACCTACTATAGCAGCAATCGATAGTCCGGACAGCGATATAGCAGCACCGCCTACATTGAAGCTGATTCCTCCGGTTGCACTGAATCCAAGAGCGCAAACGAGTATGAGAGCCGCTATGATAGTATTTCTCGATTTAGTAAAGTCAACTTGATTCTCAACTACATTTCTAATACCTATTGCTGAAATCATACCGTAAAGTATCAGTGATACACCGCCTATGGTTGCAGGAGGTATCGTCTTAATTAGAAATGACACTTGAGGGAAAAACGAAAGTATTATTGCAAATACTGCAGCAATCCTTATTACAACAGGGTCATATACCTTTGTAAGTGCTAAAACCCCTGTATTTTCACCATAAGTGGTGTTTGCAGGTGCTCCAAATGCAGATGCGAGGCAAGTTGCCATTCCGTCGCCTAAAAGCGTTCTGTGAAGTCCGGGGTTAGCTATGTAATTTTTATTTGTGGTTGCTCCTATTGCCGTAATATCGCCTATGTGTTCCATCATGGTTGCAAGAGCTATAGGCATTATGGTTATAATTGCAGATATATCGAATTTCATCATTTGGAATTCCGGTAGTCCAAATACCGTCCTCGGAATGCCTTCGAAACTTATTTCACCCATTATCATTGCAACCGCATACGATGTTACGACTCCTAAAATAATAGGTATGATTTTTGCCATACCCTTGCCCCATATGTTAAAGAGAACTATCGTTACAAGTGCGACTATTGCTACTACCCAATTCGTCTGGCAATTTGAAATGGCTGTCGGCGCCAATATTAGTCCTATTGAAATTATAATCGGACCCGTGACTACAGGAGGGAAAAATCTCATAACCCTCTTTGCCCCAAACCATTTAATGAAAGCTGACATAACGATATATACGCACCCTGCACAGAAAACACCTCCGCAGGCATACGGTAACATTTCTACATTTGATTTGCCTCCCTCTAAAAGAGGTGCTACAGCAGCATATCCACCTAAAAAGGCAAAAGATGAGCCTAAAAATGCCGGTACTTTTCCTTTAGTCAAAAGGTGAAACAGCAATGTTCCAAGACCTGCCATCAATAAGGTTAGTGAAACAGGCAGTCCCGTCAACAGAGGAACCAAAACGGTTGCTCCAAACATGGCAAATGTATGCTGTAAGCCGAGTATCAACATCTTAGGAATACCGAGTTCTTTTGCGCTGTGAATTACATCAGACTGCGCTTTTTTCTTCTTTTCTACCATACTTTCTCCTCTCACATTTTAATAACTTTATAATATCAATAACTTTATATACGTTATAACAAGTATACGACTGTACTTTCTAAACTCCTCTTTATATCATATCGCGTATAAATTCACCATAGGCATAGCTGAATGCTCGTCAAATTCAATTTTAACGGTTTCACCGAGTGAAGTCGGCACGTTCTTGCCTACATAATCAGGTCTTATAGGTAACTCTCTATGACCTCTATCTACCAATACCGCAAGCTGTATGCTGCCTGCCCTTCCATAGTCCGAAATGGCATCGAGCGCCGCGCGCACCGTTCTTCCGGTAAATAAAACATCATCTACTAAAATAACCCTCTTACCGTTTATATCAATAGGACTTTTATTATCTTTACTTTCGCCTATTGATTTATCTTTACCGTTACCGGAAAGGTCATCCCTATACCTTGTTATGTCTATAGTAAAACACGGTACTTGCGTTTCCTCTATTGATTCAAGATACGATGTAAGTTGCTTTGCAATCGGAACTCCTCCTTTTGCTATGCCAAATACTACGACATTATCGACACCATTGTTCTTCTCAGTAATCTGATGTGCTATACGCTTAAGCACTCTCATTATTTCTTCTGTTGTCATCAACTTTGATTTTAATTTCATAAAAAAAACCTCATCCGAGTTGCCGGACGGGGTTGTTTCACAATAACAGCACGCATAGCGTGCAAACATCATACAATCTTTCCGGCATCTCTGTACCAAATTAAAGATATTTTATTCGCAATTAGAATTCTACAATATTTATCTTTGTGTGTCAACACATTTAGATACAGCTTCTGCGACCTTTTCTACCACCCGTTTATCAAACACATCGGGAAGAACATATTCGCTGGAAAGCTCACCATCTGATATTACACTTGCAATGGCTCGTGCAGCTGCCTCTTTCATCTGATCCGTTATCTTTGTAGCCCTTGAATCTAATGCACCTCTGAATATTCCCGGAAACGCAAGTACATTGTTTACTTGATTAGGAAAGTCGGATCTGCCCGTTCCTACTACGGCAGCTCCCGCTCTTTTTGCAATATCAGGCATTACTTCCGGTACAGGATTAGCCATTGTGAAAATTATAGGGTCAGGTGCCATACCCTTTATCATAGACTCATCTACTATTGCGGGCTTCGAGACACCTATGAATATATCAGAGCCTTTCATTGCATCTGCAAGACTGCCTTTGAGTTCATTTTTATTCGTAATATGAGCCATCTTCTCTTGCTCCGGATTATTGTACGCAGCGCCTTTATATATAGTGCCTCTACTTCCCGTCAATATGACATCTCCAAAGCCAAGTTTTATTATCATTTTAGCTATTGAGATTCCGGCTGCACCGGCACCGCTTATAGCAATCTTAAGGTTCCCTATATTCCTGTTTGTCAATTTAACGGCATTGATTATACCTGCACACGTTATTATGGCAGTACCGTGTTGATCGTCATGAAAAACAGGTATATCACACATATCTATCAGACGTTTTTCTATCTCAAAACAACGAGGCGCACTTATGTCCTCCAAGTTTATTCCACCAAAACTCTTTGATATTGCGTATACGGTATCTACTATTTCGTCTGTATCATTTGTATTTAGACAAATAGGAATGGCATCTATTCCGGCAAACGTCTTAAACAATGCACATTTGCCTTCCATGACAGGCATTCCGGCAGACCCTCCAATATTTCCAAGTCCAAGCACGGCACTACCGTCAGTGATAACAGCTACTGTATTACCCTTCCCTGTGTATTCATATGCCGCAGCCTCATCTTCATAGATTTCCATGCAAGGTTCCGCAACACCCGGCGTATATGCTATCGATAGTTCTTCTCTATTCGTAATAGGCGCTTTACATTCTACGCTCAGTTTTCCTTTCCATTTCTTGTGTTGACTTAATGCGATTTCTCTCTTGTCCATACTACCCTTTCCATGAATCCTTATCTACTGAACACATAGGCTTATTATCTACTAATTAGCTTATTATCTGATTAGGTTGCTTATTATCCCACATACTTTAAGAACAATTATGAAGAACGATTATAGTCACTAACCTTTACGCTTTTTACACTACAAAGATTCTTTTTTAAAAGTACGTTTACTACCAACACGGAGAGCATAAACTGGAAAGGCAGTAGCACGTTATGCAATCCGCACAAAAATTCGAGTTATAGCCTCTCACATTGCTTCCTGATGCGTACATGCCTCCACCTTGTGTCATTCTCTGATAGACCGTTCTAAATTCATAGTTATCAGGAGCCATATCCATCGCTTGTCTGACATTCATCAATGCATCGTCGATATATCCCTTCCTATACGAAAGCACTCCACTTAAAAAGTACCACTCCGCATCTCTATTAGGTGCTTTTATTAACAATTGCTCCGCCTTTGCAAGATTTCCCATATTTATTGCCGACCTTATTTCGATGTATTCACTACTCGTCCCATACGCCCGACCGTTCATTCCGTCATAACCTTGAGCATAACCATTGGCATAACCTTGACGTTCGCCGCGACCATACGTCTTATCATATGAACTTGCATTTCTCATAAGCTCATCATATGCTTCATTGACCTCTCTAAGTTTCTCCTCTGCAAGATCTGCAAGTGGATTATTTTGATACCTGTCCGGGTGGTACTTCTTAACCAAGGCTCTATATGCGGTTTTAATTTCCTCCTGAGAAGCTCCTCTTTTCAATCCGAGCACTTCATACGGATTCTTCGCCATAGACTTACTCTCCTTCCAAAACTCTGTCTGTTTCTTTTCTCATTCCAAGCATTACTATATTATCTATTATACCCTTGTTCCTGTTTATGTCCAGCAAATCGATAATGCTCGATATTCTCGCCATATATTCATAAATCGAAACATCTACATTATCTATACCTTCCTTTCGATACTTAAACGGATTGTAATCATCGGACTCATTATCCTTTTCAAAATCATCGAGCGCATCTACTATATACACCCACCTACCTATCGAATCTCCCAGTTCGAACAGCACCTTGCTCACCACTTCATCATCTGAGAATCCGGAAAATATTTCGCCAAGCACTTTTCCTGAACAAGAAGCCGTTTTATCAAGGCTACCTGAACGTTTATTTTCTTCAAGAGCCAAAGAATTCATACTGCTTTGCACATTTTCACATATGGACGGATACTTCTCTTGAACTTTGACGTAAGCTTTTTTCAAAAGAGTTGCTCCGACGCTACCTCTTATTCTATTACTATCATTCTTATCATCTAACATCTTGTGGTACGCTAAGATTATCATCATATCCGCTGCATAATCCATAGCCTCGTTAGGCTGCAAGGTGGGATTTTTTCTAATCGGGTGGATTATACAATGCTCGTATCTGATATCCTGCATTCTATCTGAATGCAGACCATCTATCGAGTCGAGCACAATCGCAAGAAAGGCGACATCATATGAAAGCGCCACCCTTGGAATCTGACCGTATCTTCTTCCGATAGATTTACAAATGCCACAATAATACGCATTGTACAAATCAACTTCTTTTACTTTCAGCTCACTTTTATATATCTTTACGTATCCAAACATATTCTACTATTTCGCTTTAAACTCTTTCCAATAATCGCTATACAGCTGATCAGTTTCAAAATCAAGAGAATGTAACATCTCACATTTTGAGAGAACGTCTTCTGACGGGAAAAGATGTGAATAAAGCTCATCTTCACTATCAACAAGTTCAATTACCGCTACGTTCGGAATTGAATAAGTGAGATACTCAAAATTAGCCACTGCGCTTTCCTTTGACAGCATGAAGTCTATCCACTTTTGAGCATTAACTTCGTTTTCACAACTTTTTGGAATCGCCCACATGTCAAAAAACTCTTCCGTGCCTTCCTCCGGAATTACAAATTTAAGTGATTCGTTGTTTTCTATGGAATATAGAACCTCTCCGCTCCATACAACGGCTATATCGGCGGATTCGCCAATCAATATATCCCTTGCTGAATCGTTTGCATATTTATACACCATATCCTTTTGCTCTATTAAATATTGCGTCGCCTCTGCTATTTCCCCTTCAACGCTCGTGTTGATAGAATATCCTTTTGCTTTTAATGCTATAGCCATAGTATCCCTTATACTGTCAGGCATGACGACTTGTTGGTCGTACTTTTTGTCCCATAAATCTTTCCAAGATACAATCGAGCCATCTTCAACATTATCAGTATTGTACATTATTCCGAGTACGCCATAAGTATGAGGCAGCGAATATTTATTTTCCGAATCAAAAGCCTTGCATTTATCCATATAATATGAATCGATGTTCGCTACATTAGGAATCGCAGTATGATCGATTGCTGACAGTTTATCTTCTGCAATCAATTTTTCTATCATGTAGTCCGATGCACAAATAACATCGTACTTTACGGATTCGTTCGCCACAACAGGATACATCTCTTCATTTGTATCGAAAGTATCTAAGACTACCTCAATTCCGGTTTCCTTCTCAAATTCATCTATGAGTTCCGGATCGAGATAGTCACCGAAACAGTAAACCTTGACTTCGCCATTCGGTGTGGCTGAGTCATCTGAACAGCCGCTTAACGACAAGGCGCTCACGAGCGACAGCAATAGTATTGGTATTATTACGTATATTCTTTTCATGCTTTTTTAACCTCACTGCGGGCAGATATGAAATTTGCTGCCACTAAAACTATAAGTACGGTAACGAATATCAAAGTTGAGAGTGCAAACAAGTTAGGTCTTATCCCCACTTTGACTTGGCTGTAAATCAATGTCGATATGGTATTTATTCCTGCCCCTCTTGTAAAATGAGTGACAACAAAATCATCTACTGAAAGAGTAAAAGCAAGCAATGTCCCCGATATTACTCCCGGCAATATATCCGGTAATACTACCTTTCTGAAGGCATAAAACGGTTTTGCACCTAAATCTAATGCCGCTTCATATATATTCGGGTTTAAATGCTTAAACTTAGGCAGTACGGATAGTATGACGTATGGCAGTGAAAACATTACATGCGATATCATAACCGTTATCCAAGATAGCGGAACTTTTAAGACTAAAAAAGTCATCATAAGGGATATACCTATAACTATATCCGCATTTAAGAGCGGAATACTGTTAAATGCTAAAATTACGCCCTGATTTTTTTTGCGCATAGCCATAATCCCCACACATGCACTCGTTCCTACAATCGCAGATATTATCGATGCAACGAGCGCTATTGAAAACGTATTCAATATGGCTTCGATCATCTGAGAATTACCGAACATATCTTCATACCACTCAAGAGAAAAGCCTTGCCACTTCGCCATCGACCTACCTTCATTGAATGAAAAAACGACCAATGTCAGTATAGGTATGTATAAAAATATCACTATTAAAATCAAGTATATTGACTTTATGACCTTCTTCATACTACCCTCCCCTCTGATTCATCGCCTATCTTAGATAAAAGCGCCATGCTTACTACTATGAATATCATCATAATCAGAGATAATCCTGAACCGAGATTCCAGTTTGATGACACTGTAAATTCCTGCTCTATTATATTGCCTATGAGATGTATCTTTCCTCCACCAAGCATATTGGATATTGCAAAAGTTGTCAGTGACGGAACGAATACCATTGTGATACCGCTTGCAATGCCCGGTAGTGAAAGCGGTATTATCACGCTCGAAACCACTTTTAAATCATTTGCACCCAAGTCATATGCAGCTTCAATAACATCTGTTCTTATCTTAATCATAGAGTTATATATAGGCATTATCATAAATGGCAAAAAGTCATAAACCATTCCAAGAACTACCGCTGTAGGCGTATTTATAATCCGCAGTTCGGGAAAGCCTACCGCTTCGAGCATGACATTGATAAGACCGTTTCGTTCAAGAATTACCTGCCAAGCCATCGTCCTCAGCAAGAAATTCATCCACATAGGTAATATAAATACAAAAGCGATGAAGCTTCGTGAACTCATATTACTATTTTTTAATATCAGGCATAAAGGTATTGCAATTATAAGGCAGATTACGGTACTCGAAGTTGACATCACAAGTGATAATATGAGAGCCTTAAAGTGTTCATCTGCAAATATCGCAACGAAATTCTCAAACGTAAAAGCACCGCTTCTATCCGTTAATCCATAAAAAGCGACTAAGCCAATAGGAAGTATCGTTCCTGCAATTATACATACTATGAACGGAAGTGCAAATTTCCTTCTATACATCTACCTCGATTGCCTCCTCGCTCTTTGACTTCGGTTTGTGCATTATCTGTATATTGAACGGTATGACGTCTATGCTAACTTTCTCGCCTACATCATAGCTCGTAGTATTTTGGACGAGCCATGTTATGCCGCCTGCCTCTATCTCCATTTCATAAAAAGTTCCTATGAAAACATTATGCGTCACAACACCGTCGAGCTTTCCCTCTCCTCGACCTTTAATAATTATATCCTCAGGTCTAATCACAACATCGACCGGTTGATTTCTGCCAAATCCGGTATCCACGCATTCAAAAGATACTCCGGCTATATTTACCAGCTTATCCTGCTGCATGATTCCGTCTACTATATTGCTATCTCCGATAAAATCAGCTACAAATGCATTTTCTGGCTCATTATATATCTCTTCGGGAGTTCCCATCTGTTGAATGTAACCGCCATTCATTACGACAACTTTATCACTCATCGTCAGAGCTTCCTCCTGATCGTGTGTGACGTATAAAAAAGTAATCCCAAGTTCCTGTTTCAAACGAATCAGTTCATATTGCATATCTTGTCTAAGCTTAAGATCGAGTGCACCGAGCGGTTCATCCAATATCAACACTTTCGGCTCATTCACTATAGCTCTTGCCATTGCAATTCTCTGTTGCTGCCCGCCCGACAGCGAACTTATCTTACGACGCTCATAACCGTCAAGGTTGACCAACTTCAATGCATATTTGACCTTATCCGCTATGTATTTGTCTGATTTCCCACTTATTTTAAGACCAAAAGCGATGTTTTGCTCTATATTCATATGTGGAAAAAGCGCATATGACTGAAATACCGTATTTATATGGCGTTTGTTAGGTGGCAGTTCGGTTATATCACGCCCTTCAAATATTATTCGTCCTGAATCGGGTGTTTCAAAGCCCCCCACTATTCTAAGCGTCGTCGTCTTGCCACACCCTGACGGTCCAAGAAGCGTTATGAACTCATTTTCGCCCACCTGTAAACTCAAGTTATCTAAAACGAGAGTATCTTCAAAAGACTTGCTTACGTTTTTTATTTCTATCAAAGAAGCCATTTTTATCCCTGCCTTTCTAAAAGTTCGGTGGCGTACTTACCCATATCAACTCTGCCCCGTTTTCCGTAGATATATAGTGCGTTTTATCAGCACGATAATAAAACGACTCCTTCTCGTTTGCCTCTATCACTTTATCTCCAAGGTGAATGTTTATTTTTCCGCTTAATACGTATCCGAACTCTTCACCCTCATGAGGAGCATCAGGATAAGTGCTTCCGTTCGCTTCGAGTTTAACCCTTATAGGCTCCATGACGTTCTTTTGCGCATTGGGGATAATCCAGCTTATAGTATTCTGTTGCTCCGCATCATGTTTCTCAAAATAATCAGCTTCTCCAAATACTATCTGTTCATCGTTTGATTCATTAAAGAACTCAGCTACGCTCACGCCAAGACACTGCAGTAAATCTTCAAGCGTCGAAATAGACGGTGATGTTAAATCACGTTCAATCTGTGAGATGAACCCCTTTGACAACTCCGCCCTATCCGCCAATTCCTCCTGCGTCAATCCGTTTAATATCCTTAAATCTTTTATCTTTTCACCTATTTGAATGGACATAATCAGCCTTTCTAAACATTTTGTTTAGTATTTATAAACAAAATAAATTATATCTCACATAATAAAAAAGTCAACACCTTATATAAAAACCGCATAAAAAAATGAAACCTCGTTTCAACATACGTAAATTTCATCTCTTAATTTAATAAAATTTAATAAAATTGTATCGATCTTTTATTGAACGTAAACCATACCCCTACATACTTAAGCTGACAGTTAATCGGTCATATATATAGCGTTCAACTTCATCTTTTTCCATGTCTAATGCTATGGAAAACTCTCCAAACAAAAGTTCTTCAGCCTTTTTCTTAAACCGCTTGTCGATTTGCCCAAGACGCTTATTCTGTTTCAATGATTCCAGAGCTTTTGCATGAATAGATTTAGTCAACATCAACAATTCTCTACAATCATGTTTGTCAAGTATCTGTTGATACTTTTGCGAGACTTGCTGCATGCTCTGACCGCCAAAGTGCTCTACTTGAATGCCGTCAATGCTCTCTATCAGTTCGTTAGCCTCGGAGCGCGAAATAACATATCTAATGGATACCGTTTCATTATCTATCGGAGCATATATCAATCCGTTTTGATATATTGGTTCTAAAAAATAGTACAACCGCTCCGCCTCCTGTGCGAATTCAGGTGTGCCTATATCCACAACACGACATACACCGGTTGCTCCATACATTACAATATCATTCTTCTTGAACATAGCCATCTCGACTCCTCGCTACAATAAAAACGGCTAAATCCATTATAACATATAAATTGCACCAATGTAAAATTTGATTGTTACATATGATAATTTAGGTAGTATGTAACAATTATAGATTATCCTTATACAGAAATTATGCAATTATCTTATATGTAATATCCTCATAGAAACACGCCTTTTGTTTATTGCAAAAAAAAAATCTTTATGTTAGACTGTTAAAGAATTTATAACGACTTGGAGGATTGACCGAGTGGCTAAGGAGCTCGCCTGGAAAGCGAGTAAGGTGTAACAGCCCCGCGGGTTCGAGTCCCGTGTCCTCCGCCAAAACGCCGCCTATCACACTATAGTGTCGGGCGGCTTTTTCATATACGTTTAACAAATATCACGATTTACATACAGCATATTCATATGGTAATATAATAGTTAATATATTCTTAATTATGCAAGGAGGTACATATGGAATATCGTATAATGGGAGGACAATTACCCGTTGTCATCTGTAAATTAGAAAACGGCGAGTCTATGATTACTGAACGTGGAGCAATGTCTTGGATGTCGCCAAACATCGAAATGACGACGCAAGGAACGGGAGGCTTCGGAAAGTCAATCGGCAGATTATTTGCAGGAGATTCAATTTTCCAGAATAAATTCAGAGTTACCCAAGGAACGGGAGAAATAGCATTTGCTTCAAGTTTTCCGGGAGCAATAGTTCCTATAGACGTTTCAAAAAGTCCTATAGTTGCTCAAAAATCAGCATTTCTCGCCAGCGAAGAGAGCGTACAGCTATCTATATTTTTCCAAAGAAAAATCGGTAGCGGACTATTTGGCGGCGAAGGATTTATAATGCAAAAGTTAGAGGGTAACGGTATGGCATTCTTGGAAATAGACGGTTCAGCAGTAGAATACGAATTGGCGCCCGGTCAACAGATGGTCATAGATACAGGCTATCTCGCATACATGAGTGCAAGTTGCAGCATGGATATCGTTGCCGTTAAAGGCGTAAAGAATATGCTCCTCGGTGGAGAAGGCGTATTTAATACGGTAGTAACGGGTCCCGGCAAAATATGCTTACAGACTATGCCTATTTCAGGTGTTGCAGGTGCCCTATTACCTTATATGCCTACCAAGTCATAAGAGTAAGTAAACTATAATTAACCTAAATCACAGCCATATGGCTGTTTAGAGTGAATATCATTAGATAATCGCGATATATAACGGTATATCGCGATTTTAACTTTCACAGATTTACAAAGCACAAAAATGTACGTTTGTAAATGATGTGAGACAAAAAAGATTAAATAAAAAGCTCCTGTATGTTAGTATCATTAGCAGCGGATTAATCCGCTGCTAATAGCACT
>PDWI01006902.1_pt1 | contig 14066 bp, 12 predicted proteins | sample 1430891 | NCBI WGS metagenome assembly PDWI01 (sample SAMN01162508, study PRJNA174530) | Oral metagenome, whole genome shotgun sequencing project. | biome: Marine environment; feature: Marine mammal; material: Swab sample of the gingival sulcus; isolation source: swab sample of gingival sulcus...
CTGACCGAAAAAAACAGCAGGGAACTTCAAAGTGCAGGAATAAAAAAACTCTCTGCCCTTGAGTTGCAGGGGTTCTGGTGTTCCTCCACTTCCCGGGAGCAATGGTGGGAAATCTTTCTGGCAAAACTCCTCCCCCTGCTTGCAGCATCACTGGTTGTGGCCATGGGTATCAGTGTTTTTGTCACCTGGAACCTGGAGCGCAGGGTTGGCTTGCTGAAAGAAAAAACAGCAATGGTGCAGAAACAGGTGCGGCCCCTGCTGGCAAGCCAGAAAAAATTTATGGATTCCGAGAGAAAATGGAGTTCTTTTGTTAAAAAGGAAATGCAGGCATCTTCCCAGATCCCTGTCTATGTAACAGTGAGTACTGTAATCAGCCGGGACGGCGGGCGGCTGCTGCGATGGAATGGCACCAGATCCGGGGTGGAGTTTACCGCGTTAACTGACAGTGCCACCCATTTACTGGAACAGTTACACAAGGAACAGTTGATGAGCAATATCAGGATCAGGGGGGCTGTTATCAAGGATAAGAAATCCGGTATGGAAAAAGCCGTCTACGCCATTACCTTTCCCGGACTGACAGCCGCAAAAAAGAAGGGCGGGCAGGCATAGGGCGGTAATTATGAGCAGGCAGAAGGCCGAAACTTCAAAAAAAATAAAAAACTGGATCGTGATTCTGGGGGCATTGTGCCTGCTGAAGATATGGGTGGTTGATCCGTATACCGCCAGTAATGCCTCATTGCTGACAGATTTTCAGCGTAATCTTCGCTTGCAGCGCAAGGCAGAAGAGATAATGAGCAAAAGGCGGGATATAACCACTCTTGAAAAGCAGGGTGAGGAGACTGCAAAAGACAATCAGCAGCATCTGTTTCTGCCGGGGAAAGGAAAAAATCCATTGCTGGCGATGCAGAAACAGGTAAATGCATTGTTAAAAAAACATGAACTGAAGGTGAAGAGCATTACCATGGGAGAAATCTCGGTTGCCGAACAGGGGGGATATAGCAGACTCCCGGTTGCGTTTTCTTTCTCCGGGAGCGAGAAAGAGTTCACGGGTTTTCTTTCTTCCGTGTATAACAACAGGGAACTGATGATACTGGAAAATCTCACCCTTTCCGTCCAGAGAAAAAAACTCCAGGCCCGCGGCCTGCTGGTAGGTTTTGCCGAGGCCGGGGAGTAGGCTGTCCGGGGATAGATGAAAAGCAGAAAAATACTAATGATTGTCTATGGTGTCATCTTGCTGCTTGTGAGCGGGGCGGTGCTTTTATCCCTCTGGCCTTTCCTGTTCCCGGATGTGGAACGTAAACAAAAGGCCGCAGTTCAAAAGGGGCTGACCAGAATAGCGGAGGTTCGCAGTATCTGGAAATTCCCCGGCGTTCAGTCCCCTGATGTCTGGGGAATCGCCGAAGAGCAAAAGCCTGAGGCCGCTGATACTTCCGTGCCGACTCTTGCTGGATGGCAGATTGCCCTGAAAGAAGGAGTATGGAACCTGAAAAAGGATGGGATTACCTGGTTTTTACACGGAACAATTATTGAGAGAGAGGAGCCTGTTGCTGTCTTTTCTTCAGACAGCCAGCCCAGGCAATGGAAGAAATTAAGGAAAAATGAAGCTTTTGACGGCCTTTCCCTTTCCCGAATCTCTCATGATAATATCAGTTTACGCAGTGATTCCGGTGCGGAGACAGAGCTGGGATTATATCACTTAAAATATAACAACAAAGAAGAATAGTACGTGCGATACCTTATTATCTTGCTGGCCGTCAGCGGCCTGCTTAACGGCTGCTGGTTTCACCGGCCCCAAACGGCTCCCCTGAAGGCCGGGGAAGAAATTTTGCCCCCCTCCTCACCCCCTGTTGCTGAGCAGGCGGCGCCGTCCATTGTCATTCAGGAACCTGTTGTCAGGGAGAAAACGGTTACACATTCCCTGGAGTCTCTGGGCCGAATAGGAGAGGACGGATCAGCGATGCAGCTTCGGGATACCCGGCCCTCCGGGGAGCTGATCCAGCCAGTGCCCCTGGGGTATACCGGGCTGCCGTTGTCAGCTGGGGGGGCGTCCGGCGCTGGCAGCTTCTCCGTTGCCGTAGAGGATATGGGCATTACCGAATTTATCCATCTGGTACTTGGCTCCTATCTGAAAGTCAATTATCTCATAGACCCTGCCCTGGAAAAGAGAAAAACGCAGGAAAAGGTGACTCTCCACATGCAGGAAGCTGTGGATGAGGCCAGCTTTAAGATTCTCGTCAAGGAGCTCCTTGCCAGATACAACGTTGTCATGCGCCAGAAGGGCGATATGGTTTTTGTGGAACCGGGCGGCAATAAAAAAATGAGGCAGGAGGACTATACCATCCTGGTTGGCAGGGAGATCCCGGATTATCTTGCAGATGATGATAAGGTTCTCTGCTTTTTAGGTACAAGATACGTAAAAGCCAAAGATTACATTAATTTTATCAAGCAGCTTCAGCCCGTGGAAGGGCAGCGAGTCTTTGTCGCTTCTGATAATATGCTGCTGGTCAAGACCACTGTTGAAAGCCTGCGTTATATAATCGCGATTATTGAGACAGTGGATAAACCGTATCTTGAGGGCCGCAGCGCCTATCTTGTAAAGCTGGAATATATTGATTCGCCGCTGCTGCAGGAAAGGCTGGGGGATATCCTGCCTTCCCTCGGGGTTCCGGTAACTGACAAACCGGAGGGTTCGGGGTTGAATATCATCGCGGTCGGCGAGATAAACTCCCTGTTGCTCATCTCCCCGGAAGACGGCTGGATAACAACGGCAAAGGAATGGGTGGAGCGGCTGGATACCCCGGCGGAGCTTGGCCCCACCCCGCAGATTTTTATCTATCGTCCGCAAAATCGTAAGGCCTCGGCCCTGTCGGAGGTTATTACCAGCCTTAACAACAGAACCGGCGGAAACCAGGGAGGACGTCATGCCGGGCAGAAAGCCTTGCGAAAAACAGAGTCGGAGGTGCTGAGAAAGGATGCGGCTCAGGGGCAGAAAAACAGGAATACAACGAGCTCTGTAACGGTTGGTGACGAGGATGATGAGCAGTTTGTCATCACAGTGGATGAAGCGAGAAATGCCCTGGTTATTTACGCACGGCCCCAGGTATACGCAGGGATTGAAAAGGTTCTCCACAAGCTCGATGTTCTTGCACGGCAGGTACTGGTCGAGGTGACCATTGCCGAGATTACCCTGACAGACAAGCTGCAGTACGGGGTGGAGTGGTATCTGAGGGGTACCCATGATGATGATCTCTCAACCCTGTCGACTACAGACAACCTCTCCCTTGGTGCCGGGGGAGTGCTGGCGGTATTCAACCATTCAGGCGATTATTTCAGGACAATGCTCAATGCCTTTGCCAAGGACGATCTGGTTACCATCCTCTCCCGCCCCCGTCTGGTGGTACTGGACAACGAGACGGCAAGTTTCTCTGTCGGCACCGACGTACCGGTCATAACCAGTGAAGCCTCCGCCGCCGATATCAAGGTGGGAGACAGCAGTGTAATGAGAAATATCAATTACAGAAAAACCGGGGTCACCATGGGCGTTACCCCTACAATTTACTCCAATGGTATCCTGCGTCTGGATATCTCCCAGACGGTGAGCGAGGCGCAGACCAACGACGTTTCGCCCCAGACCGATTCGCCCCTGATCCTTGATCGAACCCTGTCCACCTCGGTGACCCTGCGTTCCGGTCAGTATATACTCATTGGCGGCCTGATTTCCGAATCGAAATCCAGCGGGGAACAGAAAATTCCCCTTCTGGGGGATATTCCGTGGCTGGGTAACCTGTTTAAAACCACCTCCAGCAGCAGCACCAGAACGGAGATGCTGATTCAGGTGCGGCCGGTCATCCTCGAGAATGCCGATGATGCCCTGAAAGAGACGAAAACCTATGAAAACACCCTTGATACCCTGCAAGGTATTCACGATTTTTATAAAACAGCAAAATAGATTTGACATTTGCAGCCGGTATCTTTACTATTCAGTTAGCTTCTTCGGATACTTCCGGTAGAAAAGGCTTGCAATTCATTTCTGCTTCTGGTAGGCAGTTATATTGTGGTTTTGTGTTATTTTTAAGCGGTAGCTGTTTTGTGTTGTTTTTAAGCGGTAGCTTATTGGAAAGCCTGAGTGGGGGATAGGGCGGGGTGTCCTGCTTCACTTGGGGGTAATAAAACACTCTTAGATAGGAGAGATAAAAAATGAAGAAAATGTTAAGTAAGGCGGCCCTCGCTGGTGTTGGAATGGCTTTTATTGCTACATCCGCGGGTGCTGTGGGCATTACCGTGTATAAAAATAAGGAGATGAGCAGTGCCAATATCGGGCCTGTTTATATTGCCAACGAAGCCCTGGATGTAACCAACGGTCTTGCTGCTAATGATGTTAAGGACATTGGTTCCGGCGCTGCCCATACTGTCGGCCAGATGGTTATCAAGACAAGTGTACTTAACCCCTCCAGCATTGAGCTTAGTATGACTGGCGGTTCCCTGTCTGTTCCTGAGGATGCTGGTCATAAGTACTATCTCGGCGTGTGGGATGATGCCAATACTGATAATATTGTCGATGATGGTGAACTTACCTATGTGACGGATACTGCTGGGATTGCTCCGGTTGAAGGTAGCGCTGTTAATGGTAAGGTTACCTTTGAGCCGGACGATGGTGCAGGTCTGAAAGGTGACGGTGGTGCTGATCTGGCTATAGGCAGCAAGTTGTTTGTGGTTGCTGATAGTGATACTGACAACTCTAATGGTGTGACTCATGGTCTGAATTTCAGTATTGCCGCAGGTAATGCCCATAATGCAACCTATGAGATCAAGGTTGTTGAAGCTCTCGGCACTGCTGATGAGAGCTCCGCGACTACTACCCTTGCAATGGGCGCCAATCGTTATCAGGTTTGTGTTGCAACTAAAGCAGATGCTACGATTAGACTCGAAGCTGATCCACCAAGGACAGACTTCGGGACCACTATAACTAGTGATGTTATTGAGTTTGAGTTTGATGACAGAAATGCCTCGCCAGCTTGTACTACTGGAGACACTGGTATGGTGAATGCGTTTGCGACAGGCGTTCCTTCAGGCGGTGGCTCTGTTGCACATTATTCTGTGGCTGTGGAGGCAAGTAGTCAGGCTGTCAAGACTGTGGCAGACGGTGGTGTGGCTGCTACAGTCGCTGGTGGTGTTTTTGCTGTTGATGCTTATGCAAATGGCGGATGGGCTCTTACTGCTGATCTTGCGCCCGTCAATTTTGATCAGAATATTAAGTACACTTTTACAGTAAATGGCACCGATCCGATTGAACCAAGGGTTTTTAATGCGAAAATTGTTTCCAAACCTGAAAGCACAGATTTCCTTCCGCTGACCTATGAGGCGTATCTGGGACGTTGGAGCTCATCAGGTTATTTTGCACAAATTCCTTATATTCCGTTTGGAGTAAACGGTTATAATGCCTTTATAAAGATTGCCAATACCAGCGAGCTGACAGCTGGTGATATCAGTGTAAGCGGTGTTTGTACCGAATTTACCGGTGGTACTGCTGGCGCTACTGTAACTGGTGGTGGTGTGGTCAAGTCATCCCCTGCCCAGTCTGATCTTACCGTTAGTATGGCCGAGATGGCTGCTGCCATAGGTCTTGGTAATGGTGTTTACCATTGTGCAGTAAATCTGAATGTCGATGTAGAGGATGAAAAAATTAAGGCTGCAGCATTCCAGAGTGATCCTAACGGTCGTACCATGCTGCCTCTGTATCCTAATGGATCCAAGCAATAATGCTTAGAAGCTGATTTTCAGGAATCTGCTTTTTGACAAGCCCAAAGCCTGTCGGAGATTACTCCGGCAGGCTTTTTTTTTGGTTACCGGCAGATGCAGGATTGTATTCTTTTGCCGTCTGCTGTACCTTGCTGTTCTGTATTTTTTATCCGAAAATCGACTTCAGGGCAGATGGTAATTTCCCGGAGTTTCGATTTTCATTTTTTGTTGTGGCTGGAGGCTGTCTGGTCCAGCCATGCTGGTTTATTCGTGTTGGTGATATCTATGCAGTTAAAAAATAGCAGGAATACATTTGCCCTCTCCAATAAGGGGTTTTCCCTTATCGAGCTGTTGATCGTAATGATAATCATGGGGCTCCTCGCTTCTCTTGTAGGGCCGAAAATGTTTGGTAAACTTGGTATGGCCAAGGAAAAGACCGCGGCCTCCCAGATCGCCATGCTGATGACCGCCCTTGATTCCTATCGTCTGGATTTTGGAACCTATCCCACCGAAGAACAGGGGCTGGCTGTACTCACTGAAAACGAGAATAATGACGAACGATGGACCGGGCCGTATCTCAGCAAGGCCCTTCCCGTTGATCCCTGGGGGAAACCCTATATCTACAATAACCCTGGCGAACACGGCGAGATTGATCTCTATTCCCTCGGCGCAGACGGCAGGGAAGGCGGTGAAGGCGAAAACAGGGATATCGGCAGCTGGCAGTAGTCTGTTTGGAGATGGATATTTTAAAATGCGGCTTCCAGGCTCTTTTGGCGACTCTCCTGTTATGCATTGCCCCTCCCTGCAATGCCGGAGAAGAAAAAGAGGCCCTCTACAACAAGGCCCTTTACTATAGCGGCGGAGGCTATGGCCTGGACAGCTATAGCAGGGAGCAGAAAAAACACTATCCCATGGCCCATGCATTGCTGGCAACGGGAGAATATAACAGATACCGAAGCACGGGCGATACCGCCTGTTTCAACAGGGCTGTCGGGCATACAGTATGGCTGCTGAATAATGCTGATCGTAACCAGGACGGTTTTATCGGCTGGGGACTGCCCTTTGCCTGGGACGCCTTTGCGGATAGTTCTGTTAACCCGGAACACACCGAATATACAATTACCACCCTCCTCTGTCTCCAGGCCCTTCTTGATGCCCTTGAGATACTCGCCAGCGACAATGTGCTCTCCACAGCACAGAGTAAATTAAAAGACCGGCTCAATATAACCATAATCCGGGTCTTTAAGTCCTTTCTTGAGTTCCCCTGTTTCTCAAAAGATGCACAAGGTCTCTATCATGTATGGTATTCCAGCAGAAAGACCGATTCCTGGAATGTGGTCAATGTGAACGCCATGTGGGCCGGAGTCAGTCAGAGATATATCGCCATTGCAGGAAATAACAGCCCTCTTGCCGGCGAGCTGGCAAGGATTGCCGATAGTATTGTTTTCGGGCTGCTCGCTGCGGCGCATAATGCAGATGATGCGCTCTATTGGTTCTATTATGCCGGAGATATTCCAGCACATAAAAAAAACAGGGAAAATGACGGGGTTCATGCGGCCTATACCGCAGAGGGTTTGCTGCTGTATAAAAAATATGGCGGCAAACTGGGAGACAGGATAAATACAGAGGCAGTGTACAGGGGGCTTCGGCTCTATTTTAGCGGTGATTCGGTAATCGCCTCCTTTTCCCGGCCGGATATACCAACAAGAACCTGGACTCTTGGCTATTTTCTTTTGGTCTTTTCCAGATACTTCCCGCAAAAAACAGGGGATATTGATTTCATTTACCATGATCTGCTTTCAAGAAGCACAGAGAAAGGCTTTTCTTTTCTGGGCACTGATGGAAACGATGGCAGGGAAAATCCACATTATGTCCGCCATAACGCCCATATAGCGGCCGGTTTAAGCAGCTGTATCTGGCCGGTTGAATAATTTTCCATTTTATTAAACAGTTACTGATCTTCCCATGAAAAATAAGGTTGCAGCAGTAGTTTTTAACACGGTTTTACGAGACGCCCGGGTAATCAAGGAAGCGACGACCCTTTTGGCAAATAACTACGATATTACTATCTTCGGCATCCAGGATAACCAGCACCAGAAAAAGGAGTATCAGACTACCAGCGGAGTTCCCGTTCGCCTGGTGGACTGGAAAACTCCTTTTACCGAGCGTAAACGGGTGAGGCGTTATATCTCTCTGGGGGTTATTGGTACTGTTACTGCGCTACTCTATTTTTATTTATGTTCGAAAGCTATTGGTTGGCAGATAACTGTTAACTGGCCTCTTTGCCTTGGTTTTGCCCTCTTTGTCGTGGTGGTCGTGGTTTTAAAGCTGTTGGGCCTGTTGCGCTACAAAAATATACGGGCTTTCTTTTTAGCAATTCTGGATTGGGATGTGAGGCCCATGGTTCAGATTAAGAATTACCTTTCTTTCTTTCACCGACTGAGCAGGTACAGTATCTGGCATAAGGCCCTGGTTGCCGAGATTCTTGAGAGTCAGCCGGATATTGTTCATTGCCATGATCTGTTTACCGTACCTGTTGGTCTTGAAATCAAGAAAAAGACAGGTGCCAGGGTTATTTATGACAGCCATGAAATCTTTACCCGGCTCGCCAGTTCCACGCCCCTGTGGGGATGGTGGTATTCACGGCTGGAGAAACGAATCTCAACAGAGATTGACGGTTTTATTACCATTAATACGTCAATTGCTGCCTATTTAAGGGAGCGTTATCCTGCCCTCCCGCAGACTGTGCTTATCCGCAATGCAACCAGGCCGATAGAAGGCGGGCTTCCTGAGTATGACGGGAGATTGCATAAGGCCGCCGGTCTTGGGCTGGATACGAAAATTTTACTCTACCAGGGCGGTTATGCGGAACATCGAGGGCTCTATACCCTGGTTGATGCCGCCGGGTATCTTCCTGACGGCTGGGTAATTGTATTCATGGGCTGGGGAAAGATTGAAGACAAGCTCAGGGAAAGGGCTGCCGCCAATGGCGGGCATAATATACAATTCATCCCCCCCGCACCCCAGGAGGAACTGCTGAACTGGACTGTTGGCGCCAGTCTCGGTATTATCCCCTATGAGAATGTGAGTATGAACCATTATTATTGTACTCCGAATAAACTATGGGAATATCCTGCGGCATCAGTTCCCGTACTATGCAGCCCGTTTCCAGAGCTCAAGGCCGTTATTGACGAATTTGACGCTGGCTGGCTGCTGAGTGATCCCATTGAACCCAAAGAGATTGGCGATATTGTCGCCGGTATTAATGCCGATGATCTTGCCGCCAAAAAAAATGGCTGCAGGCGGTTTATCAAGGCCGATAACTGGCATGTTTATGAGGAGGCGTTGCTCAAACTCTATTCAGGGCTTGTGAGCCTGAGCTAAGGCGCAGATTTTTACCGGCGTGGTGCTGATATGGTCTCTTTTCCTGGAAAAATACTGCAAAATTTCCGCAAGACGCCGGGGCTTATTGTCTGGCTGCTGAAAACCGGATGTAGCGGCCGTGAGCGGTCTGTGGCGGGAATTGTCGTTTATGGCTTTCTTGGCGTTGGTCTTTATGCCTTTTCCTTTGCCTTGCTCATCGCCTATGCACGGTTTCAGATAGATGGTCAGGCCGCCAGTATCAGGGGGATTGTTGTCCAGTTCCCGCCTGGTATGCCCGGGGTACTCTACTGTGCCGCTGGAGCCTTTTTTTTGGGTATCCTCAGCGGCAGTTGTACCTATCTGGGACAAAAGGGAATTTTGAAAATTACCAGGCTGTTTCATTACGCCACTGTGGAGAAAACGCTGGTACTGTATCGCCAAAGGCTGTTTCGGCAGCAGCTGGATAATCTTGAATTTCTCACCCGGCAGCATGGTCTCCAGCATCTGCCCTCTATTTACTGTAATTATCTTGCGATATCCCTCAAGATCGTACTGGAGGCCATCCAGCCGCTCTTAACCCTTGTTTTTACCTTGCTGGTACTTTTTTATCTCAATTTCAGGGCATCTCTATTGCTCTTGCCGGTTGTTACCCTCTATCTTGCTGTTATCTCGGGAGTTGGTCGCAAGGCGGTTTCCCTGCAGGGTGATTATTTATCCCGGCTGGCAAAGGTTAACCCCCGGTTTATGCAGTTTTTTACCTTTGCAGATCATAATTCAAGCCCTGTTGTCGGGCGTGATTTCCCTGGCAGGCTGCTTGAGGATGTTCGCTTTGATGACATTCTTTATCCTTTTTACGAGCGGATTCTGGTAACCTTCCGCAGTGCCTATTTCAGCCATATCTTTCTTACGGTCAGCACCGTCGGTCTGTTTATAATCTTTGCCCTGAAATTTGAAGATTTTAAAACCAGCTGGTCTTCAATCATTGTCTATCTGCTTGCCTTGCGTTTTTGTGGGCAGAGCTTCAAAAAACTCTCGACACTTTTTGTCAGTCTCAGCAGGTTCTTTCCGGTTATCAGGGTGTATCATGCATATCTGGTTGATGATTTTCCCGCTGAAAAGACAGCAGATTGTAAAGGTAGTGGATTAAGTGATTTGTCCATGCGCTTTTTCGATTTTGTTAAAACAGGGAAAAGGGGAGTCTCTTTTCTGCTCTGGCTGCCCTTTGGCACCGGATTTTCTCTTAATAAGGAGAGAAAACGGTGGATTATGAACGCGTCCGGTGTAGAAGACAGCGGCACCAGGGAGTTACATTTTTATACCCGACCCGAATTTATCCAGGGTTTGACTCCCTTGCAGTTGTTTGCGGGAGTTGAAAGTGAGGTCGTTGAGAGTGAAGAGCTAAACGAGCTTTTTGAGGCATTGGGGGTTCTGACGGAAATCCGTCAATTGGAGAATGGCTTTAGTACCATCCTGACCGAAACTGTGTGGAAGTCTTTGTCCCGGGAGCTGGCCTTTGCTCTTGGCTGCGGTTATCCTCTTGTACACAGCGATGCTGTTGTGGTCATTGATCTGAAAATGTTTTTTCCCTTGTCGCTTGATTTTCAGCGGGAGTTCCTGAAAAGAGTCGCTGGTCAGCAGCTTGTAATTTCATCGGAAAATATTGATTCTATGATCAAGTTTTTTGTTCGTCAGAAGATTGATGACCAGGCCCAGACTCTTATCGTAACCGATGAACACTGTCTTGAACTGGTGAAGACCAGGGAACTGAAAGAGCTGCAGGATGCGTTGCTCCAGAGATCGACGGGCATGGAAAAGGCGCAGCGGCAAAGAAAGGCGGAAAGGGCTGAACTGACCGATGCCGTGGCGGATGAGCTGTTTATGTGATCCTGTTTCCTGGAGCTGACTGTTTATGGATGCTTCATGATTGAGGCTGGGCGGTTACTCCAAAAATATATAGCGTGATGAAGAGGAATACCAAGTGAAAATTATAACAATTATAGGTGCCAGACCACAATTCATAAAGGCTGCAGCTGTATCCAGAGAGTTTGTGGTATGTGCGGACATCAAGGAGATTCTGGTTCATACAGGGCAGCATTATGACGATAATATGTCTGATATTTTCTTCAGTGAGCTGGAAATTCCCCGCCCCCAGTATAACCTGGGGATCGGCGGAGGAGGCCATGGACAGCAGACGGGAAGAATGCTGGAGAAGATCGAGGAGATTCTCCTGGAGGAAAAACCGGATTGTGTTCTTGTTTATGGGGATACCAATTCCACTTTGGCCGGTGCCCTTGCTGCGGCCAAGATGCATATTCCCGTTGCCCATGTCGAGGCCGGTTTACGATCTTTTAACAAGGCCATGCCGGAGGAAATAAACAGGATATTGACTGATAATGTCGCGGATATTTTGTTTACTCCAACCCTTACCGCAAATGAAAATCTGGCGAGAGAAGGGGTGCGTGATGATCTTGTCGTTCATGCAGGTGACGTTATGTATGACGCATCTCTTTTTTACAGCAAAAAATGTGAGTCTGTCAGTACTGTGCTGGCAGATCTTGGTCTGGGGAAAAACGAATATATTCTGGCCACTGTTCACCGGGCAGAAAATACCGATGATCCCAGGCGGCTTGATAATATTTTTGCGGCTTTGAATGAAATAGGTAAGGAGAGGACTGTTGTTCTCCCGCTTCACCCAAGAACCAGAAAGGCACTTGAAGCTTGTGGTGATGGCAGGGACTATTTTACACATATTACGGTGACAGAACCTGTTGGCTATCTTGATATGGTAATGCTTGAAAAGGATGCGGCCCTGGTGGTGACTGATTCAGGGGGAGTGCAGAAAGAGGCGTACTTTTTCAGGAAGCCCTGTGTAACCCTGCGTGATGAAACGGAGTGGGTCGAGCTGGTGGAAAGCGGCTGGAATACCCTGGCCAGCCCTGAAGACAGGGCTGGCGTGGTGACAGCGATCAGGGCAGGGCTTGACGGCACGCCCGATAAAGCCCCCGAATTTTATGGAAATGGCAAGAGTGCCGGGGTTATTGTCGAACGGCTTTGTGAATTTTTGAATTCCAGAGTAACGAGAGAGTTGCATGGTCGGGGGCGAGATAATGACTAACCCGCCAGATAGAAAAGGCCGTGTTACTGATTCCGGGCGCGGCAGGGTGGTTCATATGACCTCGGCCCATCCCGTGGATGATGTGCGCATTTTTCAAAAGCAGTGTGTCAGCCTTGCAAATAACGGATATGACGTTACGCTAATTGCCCCTGACAGGGGGGATGCCGCCCTTGTTGATCGGTCTCGGGTACGTCGGATTACTGTTCCGGCAAAAGGAGGCAGGCTTTCGAGAATGACAAGAACAGTGCTTGCTGTGTATCGCAGGGCCTTGCAGGAAGATGCAGAACTGTATCATTTTCATGATCCTGAACTTGTTATTGCCGGGCTGTTGTTGCAGCTTCGGGGGAAGAACGTGATTTTTGATGCCCATGAAAATGTGGTGGAGCAGATTTTGGGAAAGCATTATCTGCATCCTTTGCTGAGAAAGCCCATCGCCTTTTTTGCAGGTGCCTTTGAGAGGGTGACAGTACATCGTCTGGCTGCGGTTATTGCCGCAACACCCCATATTGCCGACAAGTTTATGGAAATTAACAAAAGGACGATTATTGTTAATAATTATCCGAGGTTAAGCATTATAAGGAATCGTGATGAGGGGGGCGGGTGCAGAAGAACCCGCTCAATTTGCTATGTCGGCGGTATCAGCGAGATACGGGGTATTGAAAACCTTGTGCGGGCCCTACCGTTGGTAGAGGGTTGTGAGTTGCATCTTGCTGGAAACTTCAGCCCTCAAACCCTGCGGGAGAAACTTGAAAAATTAAAGGGCTGGAGTCAGGTGAGGTATCACGGATTCCTTTCGGCTGAGGCTGTTGCAGAGTTATATCAGCGGTGCGATATTGGCATGGCAACCCTCCTTCCCTTGCCTAATTATGTTAATTCACAGCCAAACAAGATATTTGAATATATGGCCGCAGGGCTTCCTGTGGTTGCATCAAATTTCCCGTTATGGAAGAAAATTGTAGAAGGCAATGGCTGCGGTTTATGTGTTGACCCACGTGAGCCGCAGGAAATTGCCCGTGCTGTTGAAAAATTATTTCGTGACAGGGTGCTGGCAGCGAACATGGGTAACAACGGCGTAAAACTCGCTGCCAGCACTTTCAATTGGGAAAGGGAAGAGGCGAAACTGCTCCGTCTCTACTCGTCCCTGCTTTTACAGACAGCAGCCCCTAACCCGGATTTCTCATGAGAAATTCTGGTTAGTTGTCCATAAAGATATAGCTGAGAGCGCAATCGCTACTACCTGTCACAATCCTGAGACCGACAGGTTTATCAAGGGATAGAGCCGTCAGCAGCAGGGCGTACTTACGATCGAAATTTTCATCTGTTGCCGGCATGGAAATATATTTTCCCGCCGGTGCTGTACAATTCAGGGCCTGCTCGTTTCCGTCGGTTGCTATATACAATGTTCCTTGAGCGTTGGTATAGAGTCGTTCTATTTTACCTGTACACACAGTGCTGGAACAAGCAGCGCTGGCAAAACCTGCTGCGAAAAGGACAAGGCCGACTACGATGAAACCTGCTATTTTTTTGGACGCTGTTTTCATAAAAACTCCTTTCATTGGTCGTTGTGGCCGAGGCAATAGCTCAAGCCATACTGGTTAATTGCTGAGCAGCTCTTCTGCTATAGCCCAGGGTTTTCCGGTTTGTGAATCAATAAGATGATCCTCGTTATTCGCTTTTTTGGGGGGAGAGGTCGGTGGAAGCTCATCGATCTCACCGTATTTCGTATTCATGGAAGTTGATTGTGGTTGTTTTGCCTCTGTCTCAAGTTTGTCTCGTTTGGGTTTAATCTGTTCCTGATAAGAGTAACCTTGTTCTTGTTGTTTTGGTTGTGTTGGTGAACTCGGATGTG
>PDWI01006903.1_pt1 | contig 14065 bp, 10 predicted proteins | sample 1430891 | NCBI WGS metagenome assembly PDWI01 (sample SAMN01162508, study PRJNA174530) | Oral metagenome, whole genome shotgun sequencing project. | biome: Marine environment; feature: Marine mammal; material: Swab sample of the gingival sulcus; isolation source: swab sample of gingival sulcus...
TGATAATGATACCCTGATATGAACACAAAAAACAGATTTTAACAAACTATTTTCGAAAAAATTAATTCAGGTAATCGCCACTTGACTGAATAGTTACATATTTTTTTACAATATTATCAAATTATTTATCTTTATCAATGGTCACTTTCTGCCATTTGCCCTAACCTGGCCGTTTGACACAGTAAATTGATAACTATTCGATAAACCATCCTATCCGATCGAGAGATAAATTTGCATAGTGGTAAAAATAGCTGGATTTAGTTGGTAGTTAAGCGATAAATTGGAGCATAAGATGTCAAATCTCATGTCTTTTCTAAATAAATACGAACGCAATATCACTTTTAGTGGAATAGTGTTTTTTAGTTTTTTGGCAATTGCTACTTTGCTCGCATCTTTGAGTTGCGACTGCATCTCACGCGAAAAGACTACTCTTCACGAAATTCACACGGTCAACCTACTAAAAGGCAATGACAATCTAAAATTACTACATTTACCGGAGGCCGTCAAAGTCGATAGTCCATTCGATGTCATCGTCGATCTCGCGCCATTCCAAGGCGAACAGAAACGGAGTATTGTTACGTCATTTGCCTATTGCAACGTCAAAGTCTACGGCGACGAAAAACTCCTTTATCAACTACAAAAATCCGATAATAGGCTGACGAAGAGCGGCGCATACCAAGTGGTAATATTCGATATACCCGATAACTTACAAAACCCAGCTATCACCATGCACATTGAACCCACTTTAAAGAGCATCGAATACTACAAGGTTGCCGACATTATTCTCGGCAGAAAATGCGACATTATCGTCAACATGATAAAAAACGATAGCCTAACGATTATCATTTCCGTAATTCTACTTCTAAACTATTTTATCATGTTGCTAATTGTCATCAAAAAAAAGAACTTTATCATGAACGAAAACTATCGTATTTTCCATCTTTCGATATTGGGCTCTTTGGTGGCAGTTTACTTTTTAACGCAGCTTTGGACTGTGAATTACTTTCTGGCGCCATTTAAAGAATTTATCTATTTTTCTGAATACATGAGCTTACTATTGATGTTGGTGCCTGCATCCTTGTACATTAGTAGTAAACTGGATCCTAAGTTCAACAAATTTTTTAAGGCCATCGCAATCGTCTTATTGCTCAATACCGTAACTCAGTTTATATTGACGCTATTGCAAATAATAGAATTTAAAGAAATGATCTATATAACGCACGGCTTTATGTATGTGTCGATAATATATATTTTTATTGCAATTACGCTTACCGACGGCAAAAAATACCCTTCTAAGTATACCTTGCTGCTGCCGACTGTCGCGATTATCATCTCCACTGTCATTCCGTTGATATATTATTTGTTCTATAGATTACTGATCTTTAAAGCGCTCGGATTAATCATAACAGTATCTCTGATTGCGCTGGAAACTATGGAAATATACGTCAAATACACAAAGTATAAGACGGAAAAAATCGAAAGAGATATCTATAAAAAGATGGCAATTACCGACTCTCTGACCGGGTTGGCCAACCGCCAAGCGCACGAAGATTACATTGAAAAAATTGAACGCGACGACATCGCCGGCTGGATTTTGTCTATTGACTTAAACAGTTTAAAGTACATCAACGACAAATACGGTCACGTCAAAGGCGATAAATTAATTGTCGACTTCGCAACTTTACTAAAACAAATTAAGGAAGAAAACGACAAAATACACCCCTTCCGCATCGGCGGCGACGAATTCTTTGTCTTTATTGAAAGCGACAACAGCTTTGCTATTAAATCACTCGTCGATCAACTAAAAATAGCCTACAATCAATGTGATGGCTTTGAAGACAATTTTGTACCGAGCTTTTCAGTTGGCTATCACTACTACGATCCGACCATGAATGACAACGTCATTGGCGTTTATAACATTGCCGATAAACTAATGTACGACGATAAAATTAGGTATAAAAAACGCTTTAGAAACAGAATTAACATCACATAACCACAAAAAACTAACCATCAAAAGGACGGTTAGTTTTTTAAGTTATCATTAACTGTTCAGTTGAAAAGCTTAGTTGTCATCTCGACTAAAGCGCAGCGAAATGGAGAGATCTCGCTTTTAAAAACTGAGATTTCTCGACGGCGCTCGAAATGACAGCTCTTGACTAAACAATTACAGTTATTATTAATATTATTAAAATTATAGTTTTGCAAGCGCCTGTTCGAGGTCGGCAATGATGTCTTCCGCCTCTTCTAGACCAACCGATAATCTGACCATACCGGGTGTAATGCCCGATTCCAATTGTTCTTCCGGCGTATATGGCGAATGCGTCATGCTGGCCGGATGCTGAATCAACGTTTCGCAATCGCCTAAGCTCACGGCTAAAGCACACATTTCGACGCTGTTCATCAAGACTTTACCGGCCTCTGCGCCACCGACGACTTCAAAGACGATCATTGCGCCCGGCAGTTTCATTTGCTTTTGGGCGAGTTCGTATTGCGGGAACGACTCCAGTCCCGGATAGGATACGCTTTCAACTTTGTCGTGCGACTCTAAAAACTGAGCGACGCGCAGAGCGTTTTTACAGTGTTTTTCCATGCGAATCGCCAATGTCTTAAGGCCACGATTGATTAAGAATGCGTCAAACGGGCTAAGACTTGCCCCTGTTAAGTCTTTTACACCAACCAGCCTAACTTCATCTATATAGGACTGTTCGCCAACGACAAAGCCGGCAATGACGTCACCGTGACCATTTAAGTACTTCGTGGCAGAGTGTATGACGACGTCGGCGCCGAGTTCAATCGGCCTTTGAATATACGGCGTACAGTAGGTGTTGTCGACCATTACCTTACATTCTGGATTCTTTTTATGAACGAGCTCGGCAATCGTCGCAATATCAGTTAGATACATATTCGGGTTGGCCGGTGTTTCCAAGTAGACAATTTTAGTATTCGGTTTTAATGCCGCCTCGACATTTTTCGGGTCGCGCGTGTCGACAAATTCCACCTCTACGCCAAAGCGCGTTAAGCCGTGTTCTAAATAGGCAAATGTACAACCGTATAGCGTCTTAGCGGCGACGATATGATCGCCTTGACTGACGATTGGCCAAATTGCCGAAGTTACAGCGCCGATTCCGGACGCCGCCGACATCGCTGCGTCGGCACCTTCCAGCAAGGCGATCTTCTCTTCGACTTGGGTATTACTTGGATTGCCGAGTCTTGTGTAAATATAGCCATTCTCTTCCAGTGCAAAGCGTCTGCCACCCTGCTCAGCCGAGTCAAACACAAATGTTGACGTCTGATAAATAGGTGTAGACAATGCGCCAAACTGGTTTTTTTGATGACCGCCGTGAATCGCACGCGTTGAAAAAGCTTTAGTTTTTAAATCATTCATATAAACCCTCCTTATATCTCATCATTACCATTATGACACAAAAAAGTTACTTAGGATACTCATTATGCAATAAAAATAAATTTATATCGTCGGGGCGATGTGTATGTAATGATACATGAGCGTCGGCGATGTGCGCAGCAACAAAGAAATTAATCAATTTAATCGCAGAGCGCTGAGAATGTTTTAAGTTCAAGGCGCAAGCATATCGTCGGGGCGATGTGTATGTAATGATACATGAGCGTCGGCGATGTGCGCAGCAACAAAGAAATTAATCATTCTCAGCGCTCTGCAGGCTGTATAGAATTATGCCAGCACTAACGCCAACATTGAGCGACTGCATCGCACCGACCATTTCTATTTTGAGGCGGGCGTCGGCGCACTCTAGCCAAATTGGTTCGACGCCAGCGCCCTCGTTGCCAAAGACGATTGCAAATGGCGCCTTCGGCCGATGAGACTTGAGTGGTTCGCTATCTTGCAACGCCGTAACGACGATTGGCAAAGCGCTGTCTTTTAACTGCGCAATCAGTTCAGCTGATGTGACATTTTGTACGATCGACAAGTTAAACGGCGCGCCCATCGAGGCGCGTAAAACTTTGGGACTGAATAAATCGACGCATCCCTTAGTGGCGATGACGTTTTTAAAGCCAAAAGATTCGGCAGTGCGCAATATGGTACCGACATTGCCGGGATCTTGCAGGTCATTTAAAACGATGACATTGCTCGTATAATCGATTTCAGTGCGGTTTTGATCGCCTTTGACGACTGCGACGACGCCCTGCGAATGGACGGTGTCGCTAATCTGCTTAAACAGTGACATCGGCAAATAAATCGTCGTGACGCCGTCGATCGGCGGATGGGAGCAAGTTTCTTCCAGTACTAAGTATTCAAGTTGATAACCGAGTTGTAAAACCTGTTCGATTAGGCGTCGCCCCTCCAATAGAATGACGCCGGCTCTACTGCGGTATTTTTTTAATTTAAGTGATTTTATATATTTAAAGGTGGCATTTTGCGAACTGCTAATCAGCATTAACTCTCTTCTACTTTCTTTAAATCTTCGTTGTGACCGATGACGACCAACACGTCGCCCGATTCGATGACATCCTGCGGCATAACCGATATATTGATGTCGGCGCCCTTGCGTATGGCCATGACGTTAAGGCCGTATTTTCCGCGCAAATCCAATTCGATAATTGATTTGCCAATCCACTCAAAGAGCGGTGCAATTTCGACAACGCTGTATTCCGGCGCCAATTCGATAAAGTCCATCACATTGGAGGAAGTCAAATTTTTGGCGACGCGAATACCCATTTCACGCTCCGGAAAGACGACCCGATCGGCGCCAATTTTATAAAGTACTTTGGCGTGCATTTCAGTTTGCGCTTTGGCGACAATTTGCCTAATGCCCAGTTCTTTGACCATCAACGTCGCCAGTATAGACGCCTGAATATTACTACCTATCGTCACGACGGCCGTGTCGAAGTTGCGAATGCCCAGCGCCGGTATGGCGTTTTCGTCGGTCACGTCAGCTTGTACCGCGTAAGTAACTTTATCGGCTAGCGCTTGTATTGTATCTTCATTGTTGTCGACGACCATCACTTCCTGACCCAAGTCCATGAGTTTCATCGCCACACTAGAGCCAAATCTGCCAGCGCCCAATACGACATATTGTTTTTTCATTATCCCACCGTTACCTTTCCTTCCGGGTATCTCAGTTGTTTATAATAATCGTGTTGACGATTGGCCAGCGCAAAGACGATGGTCAATCCACCCAATCTGCCAAAGAACATGGCAAACGCGATAATAATTTTACCAAATAGAGAGAGTTTACCGGTTAGTCCAATCGATAAACCAACCGTACCAAATGCCGAAAACGCCTCAAACATAATTTCCATAAAATCTGCATTGGGTTGCGCTATGCTGAGCAGCACCAGTACTAAAACGATTATGCTAATACCTATGCCGAGTATCGCCAAGGCGCGGTCGAGCGCTTCGCGCTGTATGCGGCGGCGAAATACCTCAGTGTCCTTTTTACCCTGTGTAATGCAGTATATATGTAAAAAGACCAGCGCAATCGTCGTCGTCTTAATCCCACCTGCAGTCGACGCCGGGGAGCCGCCGATAAACATCAATGATATAACGATGACCAGCGTAGCCGGCCTTAACAAATCCATCGGCAAGGTATTAAAACCGGCCGTACGCGGCGTTACAGAATTGAACAGCGACGCCAACATTTTGCCGCCAAACGACAAGTTTCCCAACGTGTCGGGGTTCGTCCACTCCAGTAATACGGTCGTCAAAAAACCAAACGCCAACAATACGCCGCTCGTCGTCAAGACGATTTTAGTATTCAGCGTCCAGCGCTTATAAGTTCTAAAGTTTAGTAAGTCTAAAATGACTGCAAAGCCGAGCCCGCCACAGATTATCAACGCCATGACCGTAAAGTTGACGAGCGGGTCTTCGACAAACGAAGTCAAACTGGTAAAATTGCCCATTAAATCGAATCCGGCGTTACAAAATGCCGATATGGCGTGAAAGATACTCAAATAGACACCCCGCCCCAAACCAAATTGCGGAATAAAGCGAATCGACAACAATAGCGCGCCAATCGCCTCAATCACAAAAGTCAGAATGACGACATATTTGGTCAAGCGCACGACGCCGGAAATGTGATAAGAATTGAGTGATTCCTGCATCATTAGCCGCCCCTGTAAAGAGATGCGCTTGCCGATAATCATGGCGATCAACGAAGCCATGGTCATAAAGCCGAGGCCGCCGATTTGAATCAATACTATAATTACAATTTGTCCGGCCGTATTCCAATATGTGCCGGTGTCGACCACCACCAATCCGGTTACGCAAACTGCAGACGTGGCCGTAAATAAAGCATTTATTATGCCGACGCGCTCACCGCTAACTGTCATGATTGGCAAATTGAGCAAGAGTGCGCCAATGCCGATGATGACGGCAAAGCCAATTGCAAAGACCTGTGCCGGCCTCAGTTTCCAGCGCTCTATTAATTGAAATATAAACACATCTCACCTCGTTATGTCTAACTGTCACCTCGACCGCAGTGGAGAAATCACGCTTTTAAAGCGAAATTTCTGGATTGCGACTAAAGCCTATCTCTTTTAATTCCTAAACGCCCTCACGCCTTCGCGTTTGGACGATTTCGCCAACATCGAAATGACTGTATCACTATGCTAAATATAGTATACCATCACGCGAACATTATGCAAGAAAAAAGAAATCCCGACCAATTGGTGGGATTTCGAACATCTCAATTTAGCACCGGCACTAGCCCAGCTTGGCCTTGGCCGTTTCGACCAATTTTGCAAAGCCGTCGGCGTCGTGGATCGCAACTTCTGATAACATCTTGCGGTTCATGTTGACATCGGCCAGCTTAAGACCGTGCATAAAACGTGAATACGATAAGCCGTGCGGGCGAACTGCTGCATTAATACGGGCAATCCACATTTTGCGGTAATCGCGCTTTTTCAATTTTCTGCCGATGAATGCAGAACGCAGCGCTCTATTTACCTGCGAATTAGCTGCTCTAAAAATTTTAGACTTCGCACCGTAATAGCCCTTGGCCAACTTTAAAATTCTTTTATGTTTTTTCTTTGCGTTTACCGCACCTTTTACTCTTGGCATTTTATTCCTCCTGACTATAAATACGGAACTAAGTTTCTTACGCGCTTCATGTCGCCTTCAGAGATTAAGCCGCCCTTGCGCAGATTGCGCTTTCTCTTTCTCGACATCTTCGTCAAAATGTGACTTGTGTACGCATGTGAACGCTTTAATTTGCCACTGCCGGTCTTCTTGACGCGCTTAGCAGCACCGCGGTGTGTTTTCATCTTTGGCATGTTGGGCCTCCTTATCCATTGTTGGGTACGAGCATTGCATTGACGCTTCTACCCTCTAACTTAGGCTTGCTGTCGACTTTGGCAATATCTTCACCAACCGTTTCAACAAACTTTGCAATCACTTCGTTGGCAAAAGACGCATTGGCCATTTCGCGACCGCGCAACCTTAAACTGACTTTAACCTTATCGCCGGCCTTTAAGAACTTGCGGGCGTTTTTGGCTTTAGTTTCCAAATCGTGCTTTTCGATTTTTAAAGACAGTCTAACTTCTTTAACAGAAATCGTCTTTTGCTTTTTACGAGATTCTTTTTCCTTTTTCTGTTGCTCATAGCGATGCTTACCATAATCCATGATCTTACAAACAGGCGGCTTTGCCTGCGGCGCAATTTTGACCAGGTCAAGTTTCAGTTCTTGAGCCCTTAAATAAGCCTCCTTGGCAGAAACGATGCCGGCTTGATTGCCATCCGGATCGATCAGACGAACTTCTTTGTCGCGAATCATTTCATTGATTTCAGTATTGTCCTTCTTCTCTGGTAATCTTCGATCATATTTTTTGTTAATGGTAGCACCTCCTAATGGTAACAAAAAAACGCGCACATGGCACGCTCGATTAAACACAAAAACAAACAATTCGTGATTAACCCGCAGACCATGTCTACAAGGTGAGAGTTTCCCCTACTTGATTTAACGTACGTAGTTTAACATACATTTAGTAAACTGTCAACACATTACAAAGATAAATCGCATCGACCTCTCTATTTATCAGAACGGCGATGACTTCAAAATCTCAACTACACAAATTTTAATAAGACGCGGCTAGAGTCAATCAGTCCGAGTGCGCCAAAAAAAAAGCCCTGTTAAGGGCCAAGATTAGGTGTGTGCACCTAATATCTCTTTAAAAAGGAGAAAAAAGAGATTGCTAACTTACAAACTTATAAATTAGCTAAGATCATTATATCCAATAGTTATAAATAATATGTGAACAAATTGTGAATTTTAGACAATTTCATCGCTATCAAAAAGTCGTTCAGATTTTTCTCGTTCAACGCGTAAACGACTCGTCCGGCGCAGTGTTCACAAATAGCTAAACCAATATTGGAAATCGTCCAACTACGCAGTTTACGACTGCATGAGCGCACGGGCAAAATCGGCGGCGTCAAAATGCTGTAAGTCGTCAATTTTTTCGCCGACGCCAATCAACTTAACCGGAATACCCAATTCACGCTTGATGGCAAATACAAAGCCGCCCTTGGCAGTACCGTCCAATTTAGTGACGACCAATCCACTAATCGGCGCCGTCTCTTTAAACAATTTAGCCTGTTGTAAGGCATTTTGACCGGTCGTGGCATCCAAAACCAAAAGCACTTCTTTTTTGGCATCGCCAAATTCGCGCTCGACAATTCTAAATATTTTATTTAACTCGTTCATTAAGTTGACCTTGTTGTGTAGGCGACCGGCTGTATCGATGATTAAGACATCGGCGTTTTTGGCTTTGGCCGACTGACAAGCATCGAACACGACGGCCGCCGGATCAGAGCCCTCGGAATGTGCGACCACCGGCAATCCAGCGCGATCTGCCCACACTTTAAGCTGATCGATCGCCGCCGCTCTAAAGGTGTCGGCGGCAGCTAAAATAACCGTTTTCCCTTCATTTTTGAGCAAGTTGCCGATTTTGCCAATCGACGTCGTCTTGCCGGCGCCGTTGACGCCGATGACCAAAATGACAGTTGGCGACTCAGTTGCCAAGGCGGTTTCCTGATTTGTCGACAAATGCTCTATCAAGACGTCTTTTAGGGCGTCTTTGACCAATGATGGATCAGAAATGCGGCGCTCGACGAGCAATTTCTTTAATTCCTCGACCAATGCCAGCGCAGTGTTCATGCCGATGTCGGCAGTAATTAATATTTCTTCAAGTTCTTCAAATAAGTCGTCGTCGATTTCGTCGTAGTTATTGACCATGCGATCGATATTTTCGGTAATGTTCTTGCGCGTTTTGTCGAGGCCTTTAAATAACTTTTTAAAGAAACCGACTTTTTCTTCTTTGACTTCTTCGTCAGCTCCGTCTACGACCTGTTCTTCTTCGGCACATTCTTCTACAGAGCGTTCTGCCGCCCTATCTGCGCCGCATTCTCGATCAATTGGTTCGGCGTCAACTAGATCGCCGGCAGCTAAATCCGGTTCTGCCACCAACGCCTCAGCACTTGCGACAATTGTTTCTTCAACGGCAGCTGCATCGTCTTCGGCGCGCTGCTCTTCACTTTGTTCAGAATCGACTGTGGTGACTTGCTCAGTTTCGCCGTCTATCTCCTGTTGCGCCGTTTGCGCGTCACTATCAATGACGTCGGATTCGGCATGATCGTCTGTCAACTGTTCTTCAACGGTATTTTCTCGCTCTGCCAATACCTCTTGTTCTTCACTTTTATTCTTTCTCTTAAACCACTTTTTAAACACATTTCCTCCTACTAAGCGCTCACCATCTGTTCTGCATCTGCCAATTCGACCGACAACAATGTCGTTATACCCTGTTCTTTCATCGTTACGCCGTACAAGTATTCGGCGATTTCCATCGTGCCCTTGCGGTGCGTGATGATAATAAACTGCGAATTTTTGACGAAATCCTGCAAAAAATCCGCAAAGCGATAGATATTGACGTCGTCTAGTGCCGCCTCGATTTCATCGAGTATACAAAAAGGCGTCGACTTGGTCTTAAGTATCGCAAATAGTAAAGCAATTGCCGTCAGCGCTTTTTCGCCGCCGCTCAGCAATTCCAAACTCTGTAGTTTTTTGCCGGGGGGCTGCGCTTGAATGATGATTTCGGCATCCAAGACATCTTCGCCCTCTTGCAGTTTGATTTGGCCTACGCCGCCGCCAAATAATTTGGCAAAGGTGTCGCCAAAATAGCCGTTGACTTCGGCAAATTTATCTTTAAAAGTCTTTTTCATTTGACGATCGATGTCTTTAATCAACTTATTCAATTGCTCGCTGGAAGAAACTAAATCGCCCTGCTGTTCGCTGAGAAATTGATAGCGCTCATTGACGCCTTCGTATTCGGCAATGGCACCCAAGTTGACGTCGCCCAATTGCTTGATTTGCCGTTTTAAGTGCCTGGCGCGCGACGCATAGGCCTTTATGTCGACGTCTTCTTTGTAGTCGAGCGCCTTGATATAACTCAGTTCGTAGGCGTCCCACAAGTTCTGAATAATCGATTCGCGTCGCGTTTCGATTCTAGTCAAATCGAGTTCTACTTTGAATAAGTCGTTTTTACGCGTCTGCAGTTGATTGCGCAGTTGATCGACCTGTCTTTCGCGCGATTGAAGCGCCGTCTTAAGCGATTCTCCGGCCACTTTCTGCGAATCGCTCTTTTCGGTCAACTTTAGTAATTCCGACTTTTGGCGCAGCACATTTTGTTCGGCTGCCGCACGTTCGTCGCGCACTGTAATCAATAAGTCGGCCTCGTCTTGCAGAGCGCGACTCAAAGTGTCGATTTCGCGTTTTAGACGCGCTTTTTCGTCGCTCAACTGACGTCGTTTTAAATCGGCGCCCTTGACGACCTCCTGTGCTTTGGCAACTGCAATGCGGCAATCGGTCAAGTGCTCTTCGGCCTCGTATAAATCGCCCTGCCGGTTTTCGATTACAGCCGTCAATTCGGCAATACTGGCTGCCAAAGTGCCGTTCTGGGCGCGCTTGGCCGCGATTGTAACATTATTGCTCTCGATTTGTGCGGCGCGCTGCTCAATCGCTTGGCGCAACGTCGCCGATTCGTCGTCGACTTGTCTTTGGCGGTGCTTGGAATCGTCGACTGCGCGACTGGCCGAGGCGCGCTGGCGACTGAGCGCGCTCAACTGTTGCTCATCTCCGGTTATTTTAGCGGCCAATTCGGCCTCCAACTTGCGCATTTCTTCCTGCGCTGCAAAACTTTTATCGCGTTCGGCTTGCACGGCGTCGCGCTGCACCGTCAATTCGGCAATTTTTGCACCCAAGCGAACTATGTCGTCCTTGCGCGCCAAATAGCCGGTATCGCGTTTAGACAGCGAACCGCCGGTAATTGTGCCGCCGACGTGCAACACTTCGCCCGATAAACTGATGACGCGCGCGCCCTTCGGCAATTTCTTAGCCATGCGCTTGGCATCGTTCAGCGTATCGGTAAAAAAGATGCCGGACAATAAGTATTTAAAGGCCGGTGCAACCTCGCTCTTGCACTCAATCAAATACCAGGCACAGCCGTAATAACCGGATTCGCTGTGACGCGGTGGCAGTTCGCGCGGTGCGACTTGGGCGACCGGTATAAAAGTTGCGCGGCCGGCTCTTTCTCTTTTAAGGCGCTCGATATAGCTGTCGACGACATCTTCGTCGCGAACCACAATAGACTGCAATTGCCTGGCCAGCGCCGTTTCGATCGCCGTGAAGAACTTTTTATCGATCGTAAATAAATCCTTGACGCTGCCGTAGACGGCAGCATCGCCCTTGGACCAGTTTAAAACTTGTTTTACGGCGTGCGAAAAGCCCTCGTTGCGCGCCTCTTGAATTTCCAAACTCTTTTTAGTAGCCGCATCTTCTGCCAGTTGACTGCGCAATTCAAACAATGCGTTTTCAGAGCGCCTAATTTCAGATGACGCCGCCTTTATCTGCTCGGCGACGGCATCAATTTCAGCTTGCTCAGATTCGATTTGCAGTGTTAAATCACGCCTCGTCTTATCCAGGTTTTCGATTAACTTGGCCTGATCGGCAATTGTCGACTGAAAACTGTCGCTGTCGCTAGAAATCGTTTCAAGTCGTCCTTCGGCGACTTCATCACTGGCACTCAAGCGGTGATTGGCTTGCTCTAAAGCGTCGATATCACGCTGCAAAATGGCGCTTTGATCGCGTTCAATTTGCAGTTTGGCACGATCTTTAGCAAGCGCCTCGGATAGTGCCGAAACGGCATCGCCGCGTTCTCGCAAGGTTTGCTGTAGCGCTTCTAAAGTCGCCACCTGTTCGTCGCAGTCGGCATTGGCGGCGATTAATTGTTGTTCTATTTCGGCGCACTTGAGCACGTCCCGATCGCGTGCGCTACGCCTCGTCGCAGCGTTGGCCTGAAGTGCACCAGCGCGTTCTTGCAACACGGCAATCTGTCCTTCTAATCCGGCAATGTCGCCCTTTAATTGACCAATGGTAGACAATTCCTCGCGGTAAAGCCGCTCGCCAGCCTCAATTTGATCGCCCAATTCGGACAATTCTCGGAGCTGACCTTGCAGCGCCTGCTCACCCGTTTCAATTTCGTTTTTAGAGTCACCTATTTCGGCCTTTAGCAAATCGATTTTTTGATTGGCCTTTTCGATGTCGTGCACGAACAAATTGATTTCAAGCGCTTTTAATTCTTCGGCTAGCGCCTTATACTGCGTGGCCTTTTCGGCCTGTTCGCGCAGCGGTTCGACGCGCGCCTCGAGTTCGTCGACGATGTCCGAAATGCGCTCTAAATTTTTAGTGACGCGCCCCAATTTGCGATCGGCCTCAGTTTTTCGAGTGCGGTACTTGACGATGCCGGCCGACTCTTCAAAGATTAAACGGCGCTCTTCCTTATTGGTCGACAGTATGCTGTCGATGCGCCCCTGTCCGATGATCGAGTAGCCCTCGACGCCCACGCCCGTGTCCATAAACAGCTGTTTGACATCCTTCAGGCGGCACTCGGCCTCATTAATCGAATAATTGCTTTCACCGGAGCGATACAAGCGACGCGTAACGCTGACTTCTTCAAAGTCGATGTCTAAAAAACCGGTCGCGTTGTCAAAGACGATTGTAACCTCGGCAAAGCCAAGCGCCTTCCTATTGCGCGTGCCACTAAAGATGACGTCTTGCATTTGATTGCCGCGCAGCGTCTTGTAGCGCTGTTCGCCCAACACCCAGCGAAAGGCATCTGTTATATTGCTCTTGCCGCTGCCGTTTGGCCCGACGATGCAGGTAATGCCCTCGCCAAAGTCAATCACTGTGCGGTCGGCAAATGACTTAAATCCCTTCAATTCTATTCGCTTTAAGAACATTAATCCCTCTTATCTTCTCTGCAATTTGTTACGCCATGTCGATATATTTTTGCAAAGCTACTTTAGCCGCTTGCTGTTCGGCGCATTTTTTACTTCTACCGCTACCCTCGCCCCGCAACTGGCCGCCGATGACGACGTTTGCAAAAAATTCTTTATTGTGATCAGGGCCTTTTTCGGCGACGATTTTATAGTCGATTTCGCCATCGCTACCAGACTGTACTATTTCTTGTAAGGCCGATTTATAATCTTTAAATATTTTGCCACCAACGGCCTGCTCGATACTGCTCGAAAGCTGTTCCATTACAAATTTTTGAGCGGCTTGAATGCCGCCGTCCAAGTATATGGCTGCAATGATCGCCTCAACGCTATCCGATAAAATAGAGGGTTTTTCCCTGCCGCCGGTGAGCGCCTCACCCTTCCCCAATTTCAAATGGTGGCCGATTGCCAAGCGCTTGGCGACCTCGCTGAGCGTCGCCTCACAGACGACTAATGACCTTATCTTAGACAGTTCGCCTTCCGGTAAATCCTCATACGTCTTATACAAATAATCGCTAACTATTATGCCGAGCACCGAATCGCCCAAAAACTCCAGTCGTTCATTATCCTCTGGCGCCGCGCCGGAGCGCTCGTTGGCGTACGAACTGTGCGTCAACGCCAAATCCAATACTGTAATATCTTTAAATCGATAGTTAATCGACTTCATTAATTTTTCCAGTTGATTCAAAATATCCTCCACAAACACACTATAACCTTTATTATACTCACTTGTTTTGCATTGTTCAACAGTTTTGACAATTATAT
>PDWI01008364.1_pt1 | contig 14059 bp, 15 predicted proteins | sample 1430891 | NCBI WGS metagenome assembly PDWI01 (sample SAMN01162508, study PRJNA174530) | Oral metagenome, whole genome shotgun sequencing project. | biome: Marine environment; feature: Marine mammal; material: Swab sample of the gingival sulcus; isolation source: swab sample of gingival sulcus...
GACCTTTTGCCTTAAGTTCCTTAGCTAAGCCTTTATAAAACCTACGAGCATCTAAAGCTCTACCTTTTTCATTAAAGATAGGCATACGGGCTTGAGAGACAACAATCTCTTCAGAACCAGCATCATCTGTAGAATAAGCAGAACGAACACAGTTTTTGTCCAACCAATCCTCTACAAGATCAATATAATCATCTAAGTCCACTCCATTAGACTTAATGATTACCGAAGACTCTCGACCAAGTTCAAACATCTTTTGGAAGTATTGCATCAAGAGATTATTAAATGGATCGATCTTATCCAAAACAGCTTCTTGAAGCAATTCCACTGTAGTTGCGCCAATAGCAGGAGCTGACTGACCAGATGCTGCTGCGATTAACTTACCCGAATAATTGTCAACACCTTGCAGTTCAAAGTATAGCAAGGTACGAGGACCTTGTCGCTTTGCCCTATATGTTAGTTCTACACGAATATCTACAGCAGGCTCGAAAGCTTCTCCTCTATGTTTTCGTAGCTCTTGCTCTAATAAGACTGTCTCAAAACCTCGCTCCAACATCATTTCCCCAAACTTAGTAATCGAAGCCTTTAGATCTAAGTCAAGTAGAGCATCTTCATAACGAGGTACATCAGTTGGCACTCCCATTACGTCGACCTTATCTAAGAGGTTCATTCCTTTAAGGAGTGTATTTGATGGAATAACCACAATCTTTGGTTTCTTTGCAGCCTTCTGTGCCTCAAGAGAGTTACAGATCGTTAAAGCAAAGAGCGAACATAAAATAAACAATATCTTCTTCATCTTCCCTTATTTTTAGTCAAACATACCGCCCATACTCTTGATAACTCCTTGAGACTCCAAGTATGAACGAAGCCCTGATTTATCAACAGAGACAATAATACCTATTTTATATTGATTACCTACACGAAGGCGATCCTTTGCTGACACACTACCATCAGAAGAAACATTCACATAGCGTAAATAAGTCCCCTTATCAAAGAAATCCTTAAAGAATGAGCGATTAGCTTCATACTCTGCAGGCTTTACCATTGCAGGTTGTGCAGCAATGCCATTGCCCCCCACAATCCCCTTAAACAAGACACCATCTACGGCATTTCTTTTTCCCATTTCAAGGGCTTTGCGATAATTTTTAGCATAAGAGTAAACCTTTACTAAAGCAGAACCTTGAGAACCAACCCCTTGCCCAATAATTTCATAGCCATAATCCTTCTGTGCAGCACATGAAAGGAAAAGAAAGCTTAATACGAGAGTAGAGACAAATGTCTTAATAGAAAATAACTGTTTCATATATTTTTTTGTTAAAACACAAGGTATGAACTCAGCTTTTCAGCATTAAGATTCATACCTTGTTTCCTTATTATAATAAATAGTAGTTAAACTTTTGCTTAGAAGATGTACTTCACACCAAGACCAGCTCCAAATGGAGACATACCAATGAAGTTATTTAGCACAGCCTTAGAAACTCCGAAATTCACATCGTATGATGCCTGACCAAAGACTTGGATATTTGGGTGAACGTAAAGACCAAAGCGTGCAGCTGTTGTCAAGAATGAAGCTGAGAATCCCTTATTGAAAGCTTCGCTATTAGATGCAACACCTACCATACCATAACCAATCTGAGCTCCTGCAGTTAAGAAGCGAGCAAAGTTAAACTCTTTACCAATACCAAAAGACATACGGTAGAATGTACCTGTAAGCTCTCCTTCCTTGAAGAAAGGACTCTTGAATCCATCCTTAAAGCCAAAAGGAAGGTCTCCGTGAGCAAAGACATACAGACCAGTGAAACCCTTAAATTTAGATTTCTTCAAGAACTTAGAGATAAGAGATGAAGCACGATATTCGATTGTAGCACCAAAGTTGTTTGATGAAATAACAGGGACAATTGACACTCCAAAGTCAGGGTGTTCAACCAAAGTCATTCCTTCCGATAGTTTAGCTCCTTGATATTGAGGTTATTGTCTGTGATATGATAGTCTACACGCACAGCACCACGACGCTTAGCAACTTCCTTACCTTCCTTGTTAAGGCTAAGCTCCATTACATAGAAACGTTGGTCTAACTGAAGATTTTCCTTTGTACCAATCTTAGCCTGTACAGGACCTGTTTTAACAACAGGTGTCTTAATTTCAAAGTCTGAAATCTTATTTACTAAGGATACTGAGGCAAAAGAAAGCAGTTCACTTGCACAATCTGTAACAGTCGTAATCTCATTAGGTCTTACACTTGCACTAACGAAGAAATTACCCTTTAGCACTTCTGCAATAAACTTAACAGGGAAAGTACATTGGCTGATACCGTTTTCTTTATCAAAGTACTGTTCATAGAAAGTCGTCATTACTTCTGGTCCGAAGTCTAACTTATAAGCGAAAGCCATGACTTGGGCCTTTGGTCCTCTACCATCATTCTGTGGAATAGTATAGACGAAATAAGCGACAAGATAAGAACGGTCAATAAGTTGTTCCCCAAGCTCGTTAAGTGTAGATGAGCGAGCCGAACTCTTAGCACGTAGGACATCATTGTCTGTTGCCGCAAAGTTGCCACGTTCCATTAAGACATCACAAGTATAACCACCTTCTGAAGCATCAAATCGTGGAAACCAAGTTCTCATAATATCTGCTCCATAATTATGCTCTTTGATAGTCTTATCAACAACAGCACGAACTTCTGCAAACTTCTCTTTCGTTAAGTCCTTAGATTCTTTAATCGTAATGGGCAAAGAGAAGACATCATCTTCAAGAGGGTTCTGATTGAACTTATTGTCTACCTGAACCTTCATCTCAGCAACGATACGTTGAGCTAAGTTTGAGCCATCATGGAAGAAGATACGACTTAATGAAGGACGCAGATACTCTCTGTGCAATTCATTACCACGAGCTGTAAGAAGAGCAGCTTCTTCTTGAGCAAAGATAGTCCCTACGCTTAGTACTAGTAGAGACAAAATAAAGAACGTTTTTTTCATATAACATTACTTTGAGGCTGTTTGTTACTTATAATTCTTTAGAATGAGCGAACTTATGCTATAGTAGCCTCTAAACTTTAACTTAAAAACACTCACACTTCTATTGTGAACCATATCAAAAAAGCTCAGAAAACTTCCTTAAATAACCTCACAGTGCAAGTGTAAAAAAAAAACAATATCTTCCAAATTTCAAGCAAAGAAATTTCAGAAAACTGCAAAATATCATATTTATTCCCTCTTCTATCCTTAATAAGGTCAGAGTTTGATTCTGAAAGGACTACAGTCTCACACTGAAGAGACTCGAATCTCTTCCATATGAAACTCGAATCTCTTCAGTGTGAGACTATCCAATAGTTTTAAGACATGAAACACTTAAAGAGGCTGTATCAAAACTTTCGTTCTGACACAGCCTCTCTTATGTATTAGCTTATCCCCTAAAAGGGAAAATTGAGAGCTATAAGCTTAGAATGTATATGACAAGCCAATGCCTAAGACTTCACGGAACTGAACACGTGAGTTAACAGGGTTCTTACCGTCTTTATCTGCAATGGTGATATCGTCGTCATAAAGAAGGTTTGTCGTAATCGTTGCAGACATGAATTTGTTGATCTTTGCTGCAATCATCACGTCCCAGTTTACGTCAATGTTACCAAAGTTGTGCGTATAAGCCGTAAAGAGCGAAAGCTTAGTCTGTAGCGTTACGTTCTTAAAGATTTCTTGCTTATAGTTTGCGACAAGAGAAGTACCAAGCTCTGCAAACAGCTTTTCACCTGCTTTCACTCCAAACATACCCATCTTAGATAGTCTATCATTCAAGACGAAAGTCATCTTACCAGCAACAGGAGAGAACAAGAGCGAGAAGTTCTCACTTGGCTTATAGTCAATACCTGCAGCAAGTGTCAAGTAAGCTGGAGCCATTAGCGAAGAAATCGCAGTATCATCTGTCTTAATCTTATCCACTGCAGTGTAGCCATTAGCAAATTGAGTTAAGAAGTCTCCCATGAAAGAGAAGTTCATCTTAGAAGTTAAAGAGCGACCTACCTTAGTTGTAAGGTTAAGTTTGTCAAGGCTCTTCTTCCAGCCATTACTTTCTGTATAAGTCTGACCGAAGTCTGCTACAAGGCTATTATCCCAGCTCCAAACATTTTTCTTATAGTTTGCCGAACCGTTGAAATATACATTCCAAGCAATAGAGTTTTCACCCCCTGCAGCCCAGTTCGTCAATGATGTTTGAGCTAAGTTAGCTCCCATTACAGCAGCGAATTTCCAGTCTTTCTTTTCTGTTGGCTTATCTTGAGCCACAAGAGTTGTCGCAGCCATCAACGTAAGAGCGAAGGCTGAAGTAATCTTTTTAATCATTTCAATTTTATTTTATGTTATTAAATTTATGCAAATATAAGCATTTTACAATAAATTTAATTATACATCCATAAAAAAGAGGGCGTGCCGTTTTGACACACCCTCTCTCTCTTAACTTATATAACTAAGAGCTTAGCTCATTGCAGCAGAGCGGAGAATCTCTGCAATAGTTGGATGAGGAAAGACGTAGCGATTTAATTGTTCTATCGTCATGCCGTCTTCTACAGCCATCACTGCAGGGACAAGTATCTCTGACGAAGTGTTACCAACGATATGTACACCAAGGATTACACCCTTAGTATCAGTTAATATCTTACACAGACCACTAACCATTTCGTTCTCTATAACGAAACGCCCAGACATTGTCATAGGCACTTTCTTGACTTCGTAGCTTATGCCTTCGGCTTGTAGGTCTTCCTCCGTCTTACCTACGCTTGCTACCTCTGGGTCGCAATAGACAATCCCTGGAATAGCACGATAAGACATTGCTTCAGCCTGACCGATGATATGCTTTACAGCAACGATACCTTCACGAGCTGCCGTATGAGCAAGCATAGACTGACCAGTAATATCGCCAACAGCATAAAGCCCTTCAATATTTGTCTGCATATATTCGTTCGTCTGTACGGCAGAACGGTTCATTTGAACAGCAAGTTCTTCTAATCCCAAGCCTTTCGTTACAGCACGTCGTCCAACACTGACAAGAATCTTCTCACCCTCAAGTTCCAAAGTACCTTCGGCATTCTCTGCCTGTAGCTTACCGTCCTTCATCGCTGTTACACGAGTAGAGAGATAGAACTTAACGCCCTTCTTCTCGAAAGCTTTCTGAACCTCAAGAGCAATCTCTCTATCAATAGCACCAAGTACCTTATCCTGCATCTCTACGACGCTAACCTCTACGCCAAGCGTTGAGAAGAAAGAGACAAACTCCATACCGATGACACCAGCACCGATGACGATAAGGCTCTTAGGTAACTCGTCAATCTCAAGAGCCTCACGAGCTGTCCAGTAGCCATATTCAGCTAAGCCTTCCACTGGAGGGACGAAAGCCTCAGAACCTGTTGCCAAGATAACTTTCTTTGCCTCATAAATCTGCCCATCAGCCTCAATATTAAAGACTCCTCCCTCTTTAGCTTTTAGTTTAGCCTCAGCCTCTACAATCTCTACCTCGTGGGCCTTCAAGCCCAACTTAATACCACCACCAAGTTTCTTTAGTATCTTTTTCTTTCGGCTCATCAGTTTGCCAAAGTCAAGGCTCACTTCTTCAGCCGAGAGGGCATACTTCTTACCTTCCGAAGCATGTTGATAAAGATGAGCAGAGTGTAGCAAAGTCTTTGTTGGGATACAACCCTCATTAAGACAGACACCGCCTAATTTATTCTTTTCAAAAAGGACAACCGATAGACCTTGTTTTGCTGCAAACTCAGCAGCATCAGCTCCTCCTGGACCTGCTCCGATAATTGCAATATCGTAAATCATAGAATTGTTTGTTTAGTTTATTATTTCTTAGGCATCAACTCCTCTGGGCTATTCAGACGTTTAAGACTTCCGCCTTCAAGGAGATAAAAACTTGGTAAAGACTGTACATTATAATACTTAAGCGTCTGCCCCTCTGGGTCATTAACACTAATCCAAGGAAGTGTACGGACAGCGTTCTTCCAGAAGAAATCATCATTATCAACAGACACTTCATAAATCTGTAAGTCTGGACGTGCGTCATTCAGCTTACGAAGTCCAGCAACAAGCATTGGCGACCACTGAGCTGAATAGGCTGTAAAACTAATTAAGACAGGCTTGTCATTATTATAATCAGAGAGTTTCTGTATCTTCCCATGATTATCTTTCAGCTCTATTTCAGGAAAATCAAGGGTTTCAATATCTTTACTAAAACCTTTTTCTAAGAGTTCATTTTGCTTCTGAAGGAGGCGATGACGAGCTACAGCACGTAGAGCCATCTTCTCTAAGAATGGTGTATATGGAGCATTGGGGTGAAAGCTCTTATAAGCAGTCCCAACTGCAGCAAAGGCATGATAGTCTCCATCTAAGTCTGCAGAGAAATAGCTTGCCTTACCCTTAGTTTGAAAGAGAGCAAAATAAGCTGCTGGACTTTTAGGTTCTACAAAGATATAGTGCTTCGAGAAGTGCATCTTTAAGCTTTCGACTTCCTTATCAACTGCCTTCTGAACCTCTGTCAGTCCTAAGTTTGACGCCTTGTACTCTGAGATAAGGCTATCAATAGTCTTATCTTTCTGATAACGATACAAGGCAATATCCCTAATATCATAGTTGTATTTGTCAGCCTCTGTAAGTTTATAATCAGGGAAGAAAGATTTACCATTTGCTTCTAAAACGATGTTCGTTACGGAGTCCGCTGTGAAAGGAATCGAGCTATTTCCAAGTCTTAAGCGATAAAACATTGGATAGCTATAGCCCTCATGCTGAAAGCTAAATGCTCCATTTTCATCAAGCTGGCAAGAATCCAAAGACAGCACATTACCTGTACCGACTTCTTCTAAATAAAGCATCTGCCCAGCAGCATCACTAACCTTTCCCTTGACAGAAAACTCTTGTCCTCCTCCTTGACAGCTAAATAGCCCCAAAGCAAAGAAGAGGCTAAGCACTGAAAGTATTTGTTTCTTTTGCATAAATATATAATGTATCTTTTATTGAAAAATGCTTAATCCTTATTTTTATTTTCCTCTTGTTCTTTCTGACGCAGTTTCCATATTGCCCAAGTAGACCAAATTCTTTTATACGCCTCCTAAAGATAGATATATTGACCATTAGAACCGGAATCATAAATGCATCCATAACACGACGAGCAATACTATCATATTCTTCTGTAATGACCTCAACAGCAACTAATATAATAGCTACAACCGACAGGGCGATAAAGAAATAGTACTTTTTCATTACTCAAGCACAAGCTCTACAGGACAGTGATCAGACCCCATTATGTCGCTGTGTATAGCAGCAGACTTCATACGCTCCTTGAGACGCTCCGAGCAGACAAAATAGTCAATACGCCAGCCAGAGTTATTTTCTCTTGCTCTTGCACGATAAGACCACCAAGAGTAAGCCCCTGTTACATCAGGGAAGAAATGGCGGAAACTATCCACAAAGCCACTATCCAATAGATTCTGTATCTGACTACGCTCCTCATCTGTAAAGCCAGCATTACGGCGATTTGTCTTAGGGTTCTTAAGGTCAATCTCAGTATGTGCAACATTAAGGTCGCCACAGAGAATCACAGGCTTTTTCTTGTCTAAGTCCACAAGGAATGCCCTAAAGTCATCTTCCCACTGCATACGATAATCCAAACGACGTAGTCCATCTTGAGTATTTGGGGTATAAACAGTTACGAGATAAAAATCTGGCATTTCTAAGGTTATCACTCGTCCTTCAGTATCATGCTCTGCAATGCCGATACCATAGCTAACGCTTATAGGTTCATGCTTGCTGTATATAGCCGTACCAGAGTAGCCTTTCTTTTCTGCAAAGTTCCAGTAGGAGCGGTAGCCTTCAAACTCAGCGTCCAGCTGTCCTGCTTGCATCTTCGTCTCCTGAAGGCAGAAGAAGTCTGCATCTAACTCTTTCATTATTTTGGGAAAACCCTTTTTGAAGCAGGCTCTTAGCCCATTCACATTCCAAGATATAAATTTCATGCTTTATCTAAATTCTTTTAATATTCAAGGACAAAAGCCCTTTATATAGCTTAGCCTAACAAATATAGCTGAAATCATGAACTGAGACAAAATTTAGCTATAGTTATTTTCTTAATCATCTGTACTCCAAAAAGCGAATGACTAATCTGCGTCCTCTTAATCAACTCATTTACAAAGCAATATAACATCAAAAAAAATAACATATATTAAATTTCAAAATGATATATATTACTTTTTCAACTAACATATATAACTTTTTTGAATGATATATGTTATTTTTTCAACAGATATATTCTACAAAAAAGGATTAAAGTGAAGGGGCAGAGATGCCTTCTTTTAGCCTTTGAGAGGATTGTTCAATCTCTATCTCATCATACGGACTACTATCAATAAACATCTGCAAAGTCTTAGCTCCGCCCTCAAGGTAGAGCGAATTGATTTTTTGTTCACTTAGATAGTTTAGTAGCGAGGGAACTAAGTTCGCAAAGTCCAGAGCAACGACTTCAACACTATTCCCCTCCATTTCCCTTTCGGACGCTGAGCCTGTCGAAGCGTCTGCCTGACTTAATAAGTTTTTATCATAGAAAATGATTGTCTTTGCCTTGCCGTCAGAGAACAGCTTAAGGCGAGTAGGTAAAGAGAGTTTTGGGTCAAGGACTAAACGGAGTGGTTGATGCCCAGAGCAGAAGCGATTCGTTAAACTGGGGTCATCTAAGAGAGCCGTTCTATAACCAACTAAGATACTTTGATAGGCACTACGCTCACGATGAACGAAGGCTTGCCTTAGCTTAGAGGAAAAGACGACTGGTTCATCATCTGCTGTTTTTCTGACTTTATCAATAAAGCCGTCAGCACTCTCTGCCCACTTTAGCTTGATATAAGGTCGCCCACCAGTGTGCTGTTTGATAAAATGCTTGTTTAAGGCTTTTGCCTCCTCTTCCATTATACCACAGATAACATCTACGCCAGCCTCTCGGAGCATCTTAATACCTCGTCCAGAGACCTCATGAAAGGGGTCTTGCATAGCTACTACAACATTTGGGATTTTAGATGCAATAATCAGTTCGGCACAGGGGGGCGTCTTGCCATAATGCGAGCAAGGTTCGAGTGTTACATATATCGTTGCCTTGGATAGGAGACTTTTGTCTTTAACTGAATTGATTGCCATAACCTCGGCATGAGGCTGACCATAGCAGTGATGATACCCCTCGCCGATGATATGCTCATCATAAACTACGACAGCCCCAACCATAGGATTGGGAGCTGTGAAACGCCTGCCCAAGGCTGCGAGTTCTAAGGCTCGCTTCATATATATATATGATACAGTCATAAATTATCTGTATTTTTGTAATAATGAGTACAATGTCTATCACTACTGCAGAGACTCTTGCTGAAAAGAGGCTAAAGACTCTCTACGACAGCAGCGAGATACAAGCAATGACCTCGCAGTTGTTGTGCGACTTATTATGCCTTAGTCATACAAATCAACTGCTTGTCTTAGACAAAGATACATTATTGTCTGAAGAAACAGAGGATAAATTCTTTTATTCATTACATCGCTTGGAGCAAGGAGAACCCTTTCAGTATGTCTTAGGTTATTGCTATTTCTATAAGGATAGACTGGAAGTTGGCAAAGGAGTATTGATTCCTCGCCCAGAGACGGAGGAGCTTGTCGCAATGGCTTTGCAGTCTTTGTCAGAGCGATATAATGGGTCTAAACTAAAAGTTTGGGACATTGGCACTGGTTCAGCTTGTATACCCTGTGCTATTGCCTCGGAGATGCCTTATGCTGTTGAATTGACGGCTTTGGAAGTCTCGGAAGAGGCTCGCCGTATTGCAAGCAAAAACATTAAGACTTATCAAGATAAGTATCAGGCAAGTATTGAGCTACAGGCTGGAGATTTGTTTGCTTTGGTAGAGGAAGAGCCTCAGCAGACTTACGATATTATCATCAGTAATCCGCCCTATATTCACCCCAAGGAGGCGGAAGAGATGACAGCATCGGTTAAGGACTTTGAACCTTCGCTCGCACTCTTTACTCCAGAAGATAGACCGACCCTGTATTATGAGGCTATTGCAAAGCTTGTGGCTAAGGGTTACCTTAATGAAGGGGGCGAAGTCTTTTTGGAGATCAATCCGCTCTATGCCGAAGAGACACTCTCGATTATGAAAGAGATTATCAGTGAGTGCATAGAGCAAGCCGTGTTAAAGCTTGATATAAGTGGTAAAGAACGTTTTATCCATATAAAAATAAAATAGAGATATGAAACATAAGGCAAATTATCTTTTGGCTATTCCTCCGCTTACTATTTTGCTTGTTCTTCTTAATGAATTTTGCATTCATAGTCAGCTTTTCTTGAATATAAGTCTGATATTCATGATGCAAGCTCCAGTGCTTGCTGCCTTGTATCTAAGCCGCAGATTTGGTGGAGATAAGCAAACTTATGTTGCCTATACGGCTGTCATAGTGATTGTCAACATCTTGCTGTCGTGGGGGCTACAATTATTTCTGATATATCGATAGATGGAGGAGAAGGAGTATCTCAAAGTCAAGGACAAGGCGGAGCGTTACTGCATTAGAGCCGAGCGATCGGCTTGGGACGTCAAGCGAAAGCTTTGGGACTGGGGACTGAAAGATAAGGAGCAGGGCGAAGAGCTGATTGCTCAATTAGAAGAGGAGCGTTATCTTGATGAAGAACGCTTTGCAAGGGCTTTCGCAAGGGATAAATATCGCTTCAACTCATGGGGTTTGAGACGTATTGAGCAAGAGCTAAGAATGCGACAGATAGACAGCCGTCTTATTGCCGAGGTGCTACACGAGGTGGAAGAGGAGTTCGACATTCAAGAGCAGTTGCAGAGCTTACTTGAGAAGAAATACCGCAGTCTGCCTGCTGGCTTAGAGCGGCGTAAAGTTTACGATCGCCTAATGCGTTATGCTGCCTATAGAGGTTTTGACTTTGACGATGCCCAGAGTATCATCGAGGATTTGCTGTAGAGTGGATTTAATTTTAGGAAATTAGAACATATAAGAAATGGATATTATTGGATTAAGAGAGCAGAGTCTTCAGCAGCTTGAGAGCTTAGGCTTGGGAGAGACAGGATCAATCATACTTCAGTCTGTCTTCAGCCTTGTTTTGCTGATTTTACTGGCTTGGCTAAGTGCTTATCTTGGCAAGAAGATTCTGTATTATGTTATACCAAAGTTTACCCAAAAGACGAAAAACTCTTGGGACGACAAACTGCTTGATGAGAAGTTTATTGCTATCCTGTCCTACTACCTCTTTGGAGGCATTTTCTTTTGTTTTGATGCCTTTATTGCCTCGGAGAGCATCCGATGGTTTACAAAAAACATAACAGGAACTTACTTCGTCGTCGTTTCTATCTTGCTAATAAACAAGATTTTGGATATTATCTATGAGTTCTACAAAGCTCGTAATCCAAAAGAAAAGGGCAACCTAAAAATCTACATTCAGCTCGCCAAAGTCATTATCTATTCTCTTGGTGTGTTGATTATTATCTCTTTCTTTGCAAACCGCAACTTCATCGACATTCTCAAGGGACTTGGGGCGATGATTACGATTCTCTTAATCGTTTATAAGGATACTATCTTAGGCTTTGTCGCTGGCATCAGCCTCTCTGCCAACAAAATGCTGGAGGTAGGCGACTGGATCTCCGTACCTCAATGCAAAGCTGATGGGACGGTCTTGGAAATAGGACTGAATACTGTTAAGGTACAGAACTGGGATAAGACAATCTCTACGATACCTCCTTATAAGCTTATCTCAGAGTCCTTCATCAACTGGAAAGGTATGGAAACATCAGGAGGTAGACGTGTCAAACGCTCCATAAACATAGATATTGACTCTATCCATTTCCTAAGTGAAGACGATATTTGTCATTTTGAGGAGTTTAGCCTGATTAAGGACTACATACAGGAGAAAAAAGAAGAGATAGCAAAGGACAATCAGCATGAAAGTAAGCACTTCAACCAGCATCGCCTAACGAATGTCGGTACGTTTAAGAAGTATATTGAGAACTATCTCAAGGCTAAGGGTATTGCACGTGAAAATATGACCTTCCTTGTTAGACAACTTCAGTCAACGGCGAAGGGGCTACCTATAGAGATTTACTTTTTCTCTAAGGTGCAAGCATGGGCAGAGTATGAGGGCATACAGGCGGATATATTTGACCATATATTTGCCATGGCTCAGGAGTTTGGGCTGCGTGTCTATCAAGATGCTTCAGCCTATGCTGTCGCCAGCCTAAAGAAGCAATAAGAATAAACGATATGTATAAGATACCTCAACTACCACTACCATTAGAGCTTGAGACGAAGGCTGTCTTAAGAGCTGTTGTTGCAGCTAATAAAAAACTTGCGGAGTTAAAAGGCTATGTTCATTTGATTCCTCAGGAAGATATTCTTATCAATACCTTAACCCTTCAAGAAGCAAAAGACAGTTCTGAGATTGAAAACATCGTAACAACTCATGACGATCTATACAAAGCTGAAATTGCTGGTTCTGAGTTTATTCCAAGCTTAGAGACGAAGGAAGTTCAAAATTATGCTAAGGCTCTACGTATAGCCTTTAAGCAGATTAGAGAAAATAAGATACTAAGCCTTAGAGTAATCAAAGAGGTACAAAAAAACTTAGAAGGAAATTCTGCAGGGTTTCGCTCTGCTCCGGGGACAATTCTAAAGAATAATAATGGAGAGCTTGTCTATACTCCACCACAGGACAAGCAAGATGTTGAAAGGTATATGGCTAACCTCGAGCAATTTATCAACAACCCAGACTTATCTGACTTAGATCCTTTGATTAAGATGGCAATTATTCATCATCAGTTTGAAAGTATTCACCCCTTTTTTGATGGCAATGGTCGTACAGGTCGTATCATAAATATATTGTACCTCGTTATAAATGATCTTTTAGACCTTCCTATTTTATATCTAAGTGCCTATATTATAAAATATAAGACGGAATATTATCGCTTAATACAATTAGTTAGAGATGAAGGTAAGTGGGAAGAATGGCTTTTATTCATATTAAAGGGGGTTGAACTTGTTGCAACTGGAACTATACATAGGGTAAAAGCAATTGCCAGTTTAATGCAAAGTCATAAAGTTAAGATTCGTAAGATATCTGAAGGTATCTATAGTCATGAACTTTTGAACAACCTATTCTCTCATCCATATACCAAGATTGATTTTCTAACAGAGGCAACTGGATTAAGTAAAAAGACAGCTGGTAAATATCTTAACATACTTGTAGATAAGGGGCTTCTATTTAAGGTTAAGATTTGGCGAAATAACTATTATTTTAATACAGACCTAATTGAGATATTAAAACAACCCCTAATATAATGGGAAGATAATTAGCAATTACTTCCCTCTATAAGGCTATCAAGGGAAGGAAAATAGTTTTTGTTCCCTTGACAACGCCATCAAAGGTAGAAAAAGGGATTTATTTCTCTTGATAAAGACAATAAGAATAACAAACACGATAAATATAGATTATGAGATTAAAGCAAATAAGTAAGATGCTCGCTGTGGCAATGGCATTGCCCATAGCTTTGAGTTCGACACAGACGGACTTGATTGCTCAGACAGGTGCTAAGCAAGAGCAAACACAAGCCTCAAAGACGGCTAAATCTATCAAAGAGGTTAAGCAAATCAATGCTACTACCTTTGAAATCATTAGAGCAAATGGCGAGCGAATAAGTTTAGACTTCTACGCTCCAAACATCTTCCGCCTCTTCTTTGACCCAGAGGACGGAATGATTCGCAATCCACAGGCTACACCGCCAGCAGAAATCTTGGTTAAGAACCCTCGCCGTGCCGTAGGGAAATTGGAACTATGCAAAAGCGAGTGTATGGGATTTGAGATTAGTTCAGATAAAATCCGTATCATTATCTCGCAACCTTTGGGGCTAATTAGGGTTGTTGACAAGAAAACTAATCAAGTACTTTTGGAACAGGTAAAACCTATCCTTGTAGAAGAGAAGAAATCAAGCATCGCCTTTGCCGAAGGTAAGAATGAATACTTCTACGGCGGCGGCGTGCAG
>PDWI01006905.1_pt1 | contig 14058 bp, 11 predicted proteins | sample 1430891 | NCBI WGS metagenome assembly PDWI01 (sample SAMN01162508, study PRJNA174530) | Oral metagenome, whole genome shotgun sequencing project. | biome: Marine environment; feature: Marine mammal; material: Swab sample of the gingival sulcus; isolation source: swab sample of gingival sulcus...
ATATATATATATATATATATGGAGTTATGCGGTTTTCAGAGCTTTGCAAGATATTTTCTTGACTTTTTTCGTAATATAATTCTAAATCGAACATCATTATAATACCCAAATTTCTTAGATTAACACTATAAATATACAATTATAAAAGATAATATATAGCATATTTTTAGTCGAATATTTATACATATATTTATATTTAAACATTTGTATTGAAATACTATAATTTAATACATTATATGCAAAAAACCCACAACCTTAATTAATTATACCAAGTTACGCAAATTTGTGCAATTAAAATAACCAACACCCTATATAGGTATTGGTTATTTCAGTTATTTGAATAATTTTACACTCTTATAGCTTAGCTTCTACAATTTAAACTGCCCTATTTCATAGTGTAATTCATTAGCAATTTTAGCTAATTTATCACTTGCATTTGAAATATCATTTATTGAATTAGTCTGTGTTTCTACGCTTGCACTAGCCTCTTGTGTAGCAGCAGCATTCTCCTGTGCAATTGCAGCTAAATTTTCAATAACTCCAATAATATGTTCATTTTTTCCCTCAATTATCTTGGAATCATCTTGAATCCTCTTAACTATTAACCTGCTTTTATCAAGAGCTTCTTCAATTTCATTAAATTTATCATGCGTAAGTTTATTTTGATTATCTGATTTTTCAACTATATCCGCTGCCTTTTGCATTCTATTTACCGCCATCTGCGATTTTTCTTTAAGTCTATCAATAATTCCTCTAATTTCTTCAGTAAATTTAGTTGAATCCTCTGCAAGTTTTCTAATTTCCTCTGCAACAACCGCAAAACCTTTTCCAGCCTCACCTGCTCTTGCTGCCTCAATCGCTGCATTGAGCGCAAGTAGATTAGTTTGATCTGCGATAGATTGTATCATTTCACTTGCTTTTGAAATATTTTCAGCACTATCATTTGTTTCAATTATAATCTGATTAATATATATAGCTTCCTCTTTATTTTCTGCACTTAATTCAGCTAAGCCATCTAAAGCATATTTGCCCTCATCTTTTTTGCTATTAATATTATCAGTAGCTTCATTGAGTTCATTTAAAACATCAATCATTTCCTTTAAAATACCTAAGCTCTCTTCAATGCTTTCAACGGCATCTGTGGTATCACTAGCTTGACTCGTAGCTCCATCTGCAATATTTCCAACTGCTAATGAAACATCTCTAGCACTTTCAGTCGTCATTTGAACTGTTTGTGTTAAATCCCTAGCAATATCTGCTGTATCAGCCGAAAGACTTGATATATGCTCAATTACACTTTTTAACTTATCAACCATTAAATTTATATCTTGACCAATTTGACCAATTTCATCTTTACTCTTAACTACTACTTTTTTTGTAAAATCACCATTAGAAATTTCACCTAAAGTTTTTAATAAAGGCTTAACTAACTTAAGAGAATAACGTATTATAAATAAAGTAACTAAAAGCGCTATTATAAGCTCAACTATATTTATAATTATAGACTTAATCAAAATATCACGTTTAAGCTTAATTATTGCCTCTCTACTAGATACATACTTAATAAATCCAACCACTTTATTTGAATAATCATAAATAGGAACTGAATCAATTCTATATTTTTTACTTTTAGAATTAAAACTCACACTTTTACCATCTTTAAGTTTACTAATATCATCTGAAGAAACTGTATATTTATCCTCTTCTTCAGTTGTACTTGCAATAGACATCAATTCATTATCACCAAAAGCGTATAAATAATACTCACCTTTATGTTTTTCTTTAAGAGAGTTTAAAAAATTCTCTCCAAATGACCTTCCAAATTCAACAGTTCCAATATGTTCTCCATTATACGAAACTGGAAGAACTACACGCATTCCATATCCCGCAACACCTTTTTCAAGACCTATAATCTCAGATTTTTTTTGATTGGCCTCATTTACTGTAAATCTAAAAGATTTAAGGCTATCCCCAAATTTTTGAGGTTTATGCAACCTTAAAAATGATGTTGAATCAGGTAAATGAAATTGAAATTGCTTTACATCAGACTTTATACTAGCATAATCATCTTTAAGTAAATTTAATAAGCCATCCCTATCTCTTTCATAAAATAATCTTTTTACCTCAGAATTATTAGCATAAGGCGTTAAAGCTAACTTTGTTCCTAAAATTAAATCTTCAATTCTAGTATATATTACTTTTTCAATATTATTTGATTCTTTTTTCTCAAATTTATTTAATATATCATACTGTGAATATACATTAAATAAAGATATAACAACTAATATTGTTGCTACCCCTAATAAAATTCTTGTCCCTATAGATTTCATTATCTTTATCTACTCCTGTATCTTATTTCCCTCATACATTTTACCATCAACCATTGTATATATGGACTTTCCATAAGACAATGTATCAAGTTCATGAGAAATAATCAAAACCGTCGTACCGCTTTCATTGATTTTGGCAAAAGTTTCCATTACTTCTCTTGTGTTCTCAACATCAAGATCCCCTGTAGGCTCATCTGCCAATATTATTTTAGGATCATTCATTAATGCTCTAGCAATAAGTGTACGTCTTTGCTCCCCTCCTGACAATTCCTTAGGATACGCATTAGCCAAATCCCCTATACCAAGCATATCTAGCAAATACTTAGCTCTACCAAATGCATCACCTTCCCTCTTAAATATAAAAAATGGAAGCATCACATTATCAAGCACAGTCAGATTAGGCAAAGTAGCAGTTCCCTGAGGAATGAAACCGAGAATTTCATTTCTCATTTCAGATATTTGCCTATCATTTTTATCCAACAATCTCTCCCCATTTACAAAAATATCCCCAGATGTTGGTGTGATAGTTCCAGCAATCATATTCATAAGTGTAGACTTACCACTTCCAGAACGTCCTATAATATTTACAAATTCTCCACTATTGATTTCAAATGATACCCCGTCGACAGCTTTAACATTTCTAGCACCACGCTTATATATTTTTTGAACATTTTTTACAGAAATCATATTTATCCTACCTTAATCATTTGAACGCATTGTCTGATATACATCTATTTTCGATATACGAAATGCCGAATAAAGTGATGCAAGTGGTCCAGTTAAAACCGCTAAAGCAAAACAAGTAAGTGTCATAACAATCAATTTTGGTATAGATGGTAGTAAAAACGGAATTTTAACCGCCTGTACCATATACGGACTTACAAACACTATTGCTATTATAGCCAAAATTATACCCATAATAGCACCATACAAACTTACTACAAATGATTCTATCAATATCAATCTAAGCAACTTTGCCCTAGTAGCTCCAAGCGTTCTAAGAACTGCCATTTCCTTTTTTCTCTCTCCCAGCATAACTGAAAATAAAAATGCTATAACAAAAACTGCAAGAATCCATATAATAATTATGGTTATATTTACATATCTAGTAATAACTTTTAAATTTGAAGAGATATGATTTACAAACTTCTTACTAAACATCCCAAATATACCATCACTAGCATATTTATCCGTAATCTCTCTTGCGACTTTTACCGAATCATATCCAGGCTTTAACTTAATCATAACAGTAGAAATAAGACTTCCATCTTCAGAAAGTGGATGCATCATAATTCTCTCTGCCGACCTAGCCAAATCAGCAGCGGTTTCACGAGTCATAAAAACAGATGCATCAAATCCCATACCCGTCTGTTCTAATCTTCCCGCAATGGTAAATGGCCTTGCAAAAAACATTATTTTTTGTCCGCCCTCACCTGCTACATGATTTCCTACTATAACCTCTCCATATTTAAGATCTCTATTTAAATTTTCTGTTAACCACGGCTTAATTATAAAATCAGTTTCAAAATCTATCCCAATGATCTGAACTGGATATGAGCAACAAGAGGCACTAAGCGTTGCAATATAGGTCTGTGCACTCATTTTATCAATACCTTCAATGCTTTTAAGCTTATCTAAAGCCGTAACAGGCAAATAAAAATTACTTGGTTTACCGCTTAAAAGTATACTGTCTATATCCGCTTTATATCCGGCGGGAACTGCCATTACATCTGCACCAAGTCTGTCTGATAAGCTCGATACCCCCGCTGATAAACTCGTAGACAATACCGTGCCTGTAAGTATTGCAAATGAAAATAGCATTATTAAAAATATAAACACAAAACTTCGAAAAGGTCTTCTACGTATATTTTCAATTGCCAATCTATGAATCGTCAATCGATACGTTTTCATTATATCACTCCTATATACTACCGAAGATAAAATAATTATCTTATATTTTAATTTTTCTAACTTATATTTCCTTAATTTTATAATTTACAATTTTCTTTATGGTTCTTTATCACTATTTATGGTTCTTTATACTTTTTTTGTTATTTTTATTATTCTTTATACTTCTCTTGTTAAAAATTGTTGAATTAAGCCGATTATCGACAAAAATATCAATACTGCAATTATTATATGAACTGCGGGCATAGTTTTAGTTAAACAAGTCATTTCATTTCCAGTATTTAAACAAAATGGATCTTTACAAAGTCCAAATTCCCATCCATTAACTTTTTTATCACCTATTGGAATCATTCTATGTGGCACCATATAGCAAAGTGTGGCAAAAATTAAAGTTAATAGATGCATTATTATAGCGACAATCTTTTTTCTAAATTTTATAGATATTAAATTTACTGCAATTATAATAATAGCCATTCCAACTAAAAATATACCACTATAAAAGCACATCATATGCTTGCCATTTTTCATAAGTCTTTGGCAAACCGGAAATATACCAAATGGTCCAATAGCTAAAATAAATCCAAGTATAACATTTAATACTGCAATTATATTTAATTTTAATAATTTTTTCATTTTATCCCTCAAGCAATGTATACATTATACTAATATATTTAATAAATTTATTATTATTTTGCCTTTTTTAAAGCATCATTTACAGCTTCTTTAAATTCTTTAAATGAAACCGTTGCTCCTGACACTGCATCCATATCATCAACGCTTTGAAGTTCAACTAATAATTTTGGATACTCTTTCATACCTTTAAGTGCAATTTGTGCTTTTTCAAAATTAGCTTCACCTGCTTGTTCTCCATAATGTTCATCTTTGATATTGCCCATTTTATCTAAACATTCCATCTTACAATCAGTGATTTTTTGATCTTTTAACGTAAGTGTAACCGTCATTTTTGATTCGCCTTCACCATTATAAACCCCAGTATATTCGCCATCATTATATTGCACAGAACCACAAGCACTAACCATTACAAGCAATGCACAAATAACTACACCATAAACTATTCTTTTCATTATAAACTCCTCCTTTGATCTATATCATCCGCAATTTTTCCATATTCAAGTACAATTTTACGCTCTGAAACATCTCCAACTTCTGGGTCATGTGTAACCACGATAATTGTAGCCCCCTCCTTATGAAGTCTACGGAAAATATCTATAACTATTTGCTCATTTTCTTCATCTAAGTTACCAGTAGGCTCATCTGCCAAAATAATTTCAGGTGAATTAATCAATGCTCTAGCTATGCAAACCCTCTGTTTTTCTCCACCCGATAACTGCCCTGGTAAATGCTTTGCCCTATCACGTAATCCAACCTTTTCAAGAGCTTCTAAAGCCTCTTTTTCATCTGTTATACTATGATAATACTGAGAAACCATTATGTTTTCTACTGCTGTTAGATAATTTATAAGATGAAACTGCTGAAATATAAGACCTATTTTATCACGACGAATACGAGTTAAACTCTTCGCCTTTTCCTTGGAAATGTTTTGTCCATCGAGAATAACATCTCCAACAGATGGTCTATCCATGCAACCTATAAGATTTATCATTGTCGTCTTTCCAGAACCAGATGGCCCCATTATAGAAAGCCACTCACCCCGTTTTACGGTTAAATTAATATCGGAAAGAGCATTCACCGTATCGTATATTTTAGATACTCCCTTTAATTCTAATATAATATCTTTGTTCATATTACTCTCCTCTCAATACAATCGCAGGGTGTATATCTAAAACCTTTCTAACAGGTCCAATACTTGCTAGAGTCGTTATTAAAACTGACATTATAATAGTTACGGGAATAAGCCCCCACTGAAATGTTATCGCTCTACCAAATACATTAAGACTAACTCTTTGGGCAAATTCAAATCCTAATAACACACCTAGACTTCCGCCAATCACTCCAAGTGCAGCACCTTCTCCAATAAATTCCTTTATAATCAATTTATTTTCTGCACCGAGTGCTTTTTTTAAACCTATTTCTTGCCTACGTTCTGCAACCATTGCCATCATGGTTGTTGAAACAGAAATCATAGTAATGATTAACACTACAATCGTAACTATATAAACCAACGCTTGCAATTTGCCTAAAACAGTATCTTGCGACTGAGTAACTCTTCTCACAGGTCTTGCTATTATATTAGGTATATCATCATTAATATTTTCAGAAATTAAATCTAGTTCAGCCTTTTCAGCTTCTACACTGCATTCTATCATATCACAAACATTTTTAGATTCAATAAGACGATTTAACTCATCTATATCTAAAAATATAAATGCTTCCTCTGCACCACCAGTTGTTACTATTGCTACAACTTCAAACCTTTGACTAAAATATTGCTCTCCAACTTCCCTTTTTTTATTTTCCTCTGCAGATGCGTTTTGTGAAGATGCAATAGCTTTCTTGCCTACTTTTACTCCATCAGCAGTAAATTTATCTCCAATGGATAAATTCAAAGTTTTAGCAATTTCTTTTCCAACCATAACTTTTTTTGGTTCTTTTTTAGTTGGCCAACTACCCTCAATAAACCAAAAGGGGCTATTTGACTTTGCCTGCTCTAAATCCGTACCTGCAAGTATATAGGGTTGTTGATTAATTTTAGTTGTTTGGTACCTATATGGAGCCATACCAACAATTTTATCAGTTCCTATTGCCAATTTACAAGCTTCAAAATCCTCTGAACTTATTTTCTGATCCGATTCAGGAACTATAACTAAATTTGCACCATATGAACGAAACTCTTTTCCTAGTTGTCTAGGTATATCATAGTAAATTGTAACCAATCCAGATAGTATCGTCGCACCAATGCAAATAGCTAAAATAGCTACTAACATTCGAGAACGTCGTCGGAAGATGGAACTAAGCACCATTTTAAAATACATTTTTCTATTTGGCATAGATTATCCCCCTAAAACTACTTTCCATGTAAAACTTCGGTAGGTTTTAAATTAAGCAAATACCTAATAGCAGGTATGCTTCCAATAATTATAACTACAAATACTAAAACTGACACTATTGGTATTACCATTTGCACTATTTCTATATATGAACCAAATACAGTTTTACCAATGATTTGAGCAAAGCCAATCCCGATAAAATATCCCGCAACTCCACCAAATATGCCCGTTATAAACATCTCTGTAATAAGCATCAATATAATTGGAAAATCAAACGCTCCAATGGCCTTTAATAATCCTATCTCAAGCCTTCTTTCTATAACACTTGCAGTAACTAAGTTTGAAATACCAAGAGCAGCACCTATTGAGCTAAGAATTGTTATTAACATCATAAGTAATGTTACCTTATTCAGTATTGTTCCCTCAGATTCTGCAACTTGTCTAACCGGCTTTGCAACACCATCTGTTACCACTTCTTGTATTTGATGGCATATAGCACTAACATAGGCAGTACAATACCATACTTCGTACTCATCAGGTGATAAACTCTGAGGATTTTGTGCAGCTTTTTTAGCTAAATCATTATCTGGAGTTGTAAGTGCGGACACTTCCATTTTGTCATATTTACCCTCAAGCCCAGTTAAATACTGAATTACAGATAAATCTGCGACGATTTTTTCATCGTCATTTCCACCATCGACAAATACACCTGTTACATATAATTCTTTTTGTTTAGAGCCATTTTTTAGAACTATTGTATCATGTGGCTCAATCCCAGCACGAGCTGCTAATAGCGAACCGACCATCACATTTTTGGGATCGTCGCCCATCCATGTTCCACGAAGTTCATACTCCCACCAATTTCGCAAATTTCTAGCACCGGTATCAAGTTCCTCACCAGTTGGCAATTTAGCGTGTTTTTCAGACCAAGTTCCTATGGCTTTAATGGGTTTATCATATCCCTCAAGTATTACTTCTTGCTCTAAAAAAGGTGCAAAATCAACTATATTAAAACCCCAAAATATTTGCTTAATCTTTAAAATATCTTCTTCTAAAAGATATTTATCATTTACTCTAAGTCCGTATAATTCTCCAAGCAATGATGCTTCTTTATGCATAACTGTAATATTGGCACCATATATTTTAAGCTCACGATTTACTTTATCTCCCACTCCAAGCATTACATTTATCATTGCAGTTGCAAGCGATACGCCAAGAGCAATGGTAAAAGCAATCATAAGCATCTTACCTTTTTGCCTAAATATTAAACGCCTAACCATTCTCCAAAACATTATATCACCTACTTAAATCTCTTTTCTTCTCTTTCTAAATCTTCAACATTTATATATATTGTTTCATTTTCAACTTCATAAGGAAATGGTATGGGATTACAACCGCCTTTAAAGCCTATTGTAGCTTTATTCATAACGACATCGCATCTTTTGCATACAACATCTTCTCCACGCTCAAAATATCCAGCAACTCCGCATATTTCACAAGCGTCAAGCCCCAATCCGTATGAAGTTCCGATTGGTTTTTTTACAGCCAAAAATCTTACATCATATCCATTTGGTGTCTTATATGAAAATCTATGCAGATGACCATCATCTATATCAGAAAGAGGTATCATAATAATATTATCTTCTAATTTATAAGGTTGTGGTGGAGCTAATTCAACTTCTTTAGTATCGTATTCATATACTGCACTTAATATAAATATGCTAAGCAAAGCCTGAAACATAAGACAATAACTCCATCTTCTTCTTTTCATAAACTTTGCTTTCATTTTTCTTCTAGCGGCATTATTGGGAAACTCACCAGTAACTTTCCAATTTTTAACAACTACTAATACAAGCATCATAATTGCCACTGCAAACATAGCATATATCATCCACTTATAATTATTATCTGCAAATATCATTATCTGAAAAACTATATCTGATAAAGGTATAATATGCATTCTCTGTAGAGATTTTGTAGCTCTTAATCCATAATCCAACATATAAATAAACATTCCAAGAGTTGATAACTTAAATGCGTATTTATCATCAAGCGCAGAGATAACCTTATAAGTAGACAAAAAAGTAACAAAACAAACCACAATTCCCATACTAAATCCTATCGCTCTGAGAATTGCAGCCGTACTAATCGAAGTTTCTCCAAAATATACAAATTCACGAGTAAATTGATAAACTTGAGGAGTTATATAAAAAAGAGATAAAAAAATTACAAAAGCACCCGAAATATTTAACAATATACGTGTCCAAGTTTTTTCATTTTTAAATAATTTTATTATCCAAGAAATAAAAGCTATAATTGAAAACACAAAAATAGCCACTATAATTTGGCGATTTAATTTAATAATTGCTACATTAGTTTTCTTTGTATAAAAAACTTTTATAAGAAATAATCCAAATCCTACAAAAAATCCCAATATTGTAAAAGTATAGAAAATCCAACGTTCTCTTTTTTTCTCTTTAGGTATCGCACTTAAAAGCAATCCCATTATAAAAGAAATTGCAATCATTTTATCGGTAACGGCAATAAGATATTTTAAAATGGAACTCGCCTCCATCTCTATATAACATAATAATAAAAAAGTAACCCTAGACCCAAAATTAAGTCTAGGGTCAAAATATTAATTATTCATTTTGAAGTTGCTCGCCAGTATAATTCCAATCATACTCAACGATTTGAGTTTCAAAATATTTTTTAGCTTCCTGCTTAGCAGGTACACCAGTTTCCTCATCTACGTGAAGAAGATAATCTGTTGGTGGTTCAATAATAAGTTTTAACTTATATTGACCAACTGTCATAAGATTTTTCTTAACATTTGTTCCGTAGTGTGGACCATCATCAGCATTCATAGGCATGAAGCTACCATCAGTAACCATTTTACCTTCTTTATCATATACTTCATATTTAACAGTTAAATATGCTGGCCAAATATTATCTCCACTACCAAATCCATACATTGCTGCATATTCATTTTGAAGATGGATATCAGCCTCTAAGTGCATATCCGATTCTTCTTTTGTTGGATTCTTGCCAGCTGGAATCATATCAACTGGTTGAAAATATACCGCTGCAACATTGTAAGGTCCAACTTGTTGTTCCTCGCCAATTTCAATTTCAACAAATCCACTCTCACCAGGAGCTTCTGCTTGAACAGCTTCTTCTGTTTTTGCAACTTCTTCTGTTTTTGCAGGTTCACTTTCTGCAGGAGCAGCTGCTTCTTCAGCAGGTTTACTACAACCAGCTATTGATAAAGCTAATGCTGAAATCAAAAGTAACGATAGTACTTTTTTAGACATATACTTTCCTCCTCGTATATGATACATAGACACAGACACATCCATGTGATATGTCGCACTTCATATATTTAAAGTTGCATAATATGCAATCTTCAAACCTAATTAGCTCTGTTCTTTTTTCTTTCAAAAGAACCTTTAACAAACATCCACAATGCTGCAATAGCAATCATTAATTGTGGAATCAAAGTTTCTGCCCTATCTTGAATATTTAATATATCAATTCTAAATCCATTCATCGCTGGTATAATAGTCCTACCCGAAATGACATTTGCTTCTGTAAGTTCAATAACGCCCTTACCCATAAATGATATACACATCAAGAACAGAAGAATACTTGTAGCCGTAAAAAACAATTTTAATGGAATCTTTACACTTAAATATCTATACGCAACATATATAATCGCAAGTGCAACAACACCTACAACCATTCCTAATACAATGTATTTTGGATTATCCATGCCCGATGAAAACGATGCTTGATAGAATAATATTAATTCAGCACCCTCTCTAAAAACCGCTAAAAATGCTGCGAAAATCAAAGTGTTTGCACTTCTTTTGTCAATTGATTGAACTACTTTTTCATTTATATATTTTTCCCAAGCGATATTATCTGATTTAGAGAGCATCCAATTGCTAACATAAAACAATACCGCAACGGCTATAAACATTGTCCAGCCTTCTATAAGCTCTCTAGCAACACCTGAACCACCTAGAACTATTTGTATGCCAATAGCCAACAAAATACTAGCTACAACAGCCCATAGAACTCCAAAATATACATTTCTACATAATTTTTCATTTCCTGTTTTAATTAAATACGAAATTATGGCAACAACTACCAATATTGCTTCAAGACCTTCTCTTAACAGAAGACCAAATGCAACCGAAAAAGTTGCCCAATTCTTTTTTTCAGGGTCAATGTTTTGAATTTCTGGATTTGTCTCAGTATTTCCACTAGTTGAAATATTATTATCTGGTACTTCGATGTCTATATACTTAGAAGTGCCATCTTTAAACACTACAGCCCCAACGCTATCTGGATCACTTTTATAAGCCACGCCATCAAGAACCATAGCATCCTTATAAACTTTCAATTTTAAACTTTCAATATCTTTTAACAGTTGTTGCTTATCGCTATCTTGATTTCCTAAAAGAGAATGCTTAATATCAGCAAATGCACCTTCAATATGATTAACTCTATCACGTGAGATGTAAACCATGACATTTTTTTCAAATCCCTGTACTTCATAATGCCCAAAATAAGCATCATTCATATTGACATATGCATCTTTATACTTGTCATTTTCAACATTATCCATAGCTTCATCAAATTGAATAGCCATATCAAGTGCCACTGCTTGCCATGAATCATATTTTTTCTTGGCCGCAAAGGAAGTAAAACTTGATATAAATAAAGTAAAAATGAGAGTCAATATCATTAAAATGGTAAACCTATTCCTTGTTTTAATCAAAAAGAACACATCCAATCATTTAAAATATGTACTACACTATCACGATTTTATAATCAATTATCCTCAATTTTAGAGACATTTATCGCTAAAATCAACGAATATTAATCTTAAAATTTAAGACTTTACGATATTATCACAAGTTATTTTTAAAATCAACCTTTTCTATCGGATATAATTTCATAGCATTTATTTTTATTTATATTTTATTTATATTTTATTTATATTTTATCTTTATATGTTCTAAATTTAGCTTTTACTTTTCTCAAATAAAAATATCCGACTACAACAAACTTTACTATTCAGAAATGAATAAAGATGTTTTGAAAAAATTAGAAATTTTAAAATGAGATTAGTATTATCAATACTCACATCGTTTTTTATCAACACTTTTTCTCCTATAACCCTATAACCCCCATACCCTCATTTGACAAAGAAGCATAAAAAAGCGTAGCAGAAAAACCGCTACGCAGAAAATACTTTTTCTAGGCTCACCCTATTTTCAAATGAGTCTTATTTCAAAGTTTAATATTAAATTTAATACTTGTTCTAAATTTAATTGATTTCACAAAATTTATTTAGCATAATCTACTACACGTGTTTCACGAACTAAACTAACCTTGATTTGACCTGGATAGTCCAGTTCATCCTCAATTCGTTTTTTCATATTTCTTGCCATAAGAACCATTTCATCATCTGAAACTTTTTCAGGTATAATCATAACTCGTATTTCTCTACCAGCTTGAATTGCAAATGACCTTTCAACACCTTCATAATCCTCTGCAATAGCCTCTAAAGATTCTAAACGCTTAATATAATTTTGCAATGTTTCACGTCTAGCTCCTGGTCTAGCAGCTGAAAGAGCATCCGCCGCCGTTACGAGTACAGCTTCAATAGTTTCAGGCTCATAATCTCCATGATGTGTACTCATTGCGTGAATTACTTCTCTGGATTCCTTGTACTTTCTTAATAAATCCATTCCAATTTCAACATGAGTACCTTCTAATTCATGATCTAACGCCTTGCCAATATCATGCAATAACCCCGCACGTTTTGCAATTCTAACATCAACTCCAAGTTCCGTAGCCAATACTCCAGCTAAATATGAAACTTCCAATGAATGTTTTAATACATTTTGACCGTAACTTGTACGATACTTCAATCTTCCAAGCAATTTCACAAGTTCTATATGCAAATTGTGAACGCCCGCTTCAAATGTCGCATTTTCTCCTGTTTCTTTAATTTGCTTATCTAATTCTTTTTTAGACTTTTCAACCATTTCCTCAATTCTTGCAGGATGAATCCGTCCATCAACAATTAATTTTTCTAATGTGAGACGTGCGATCTCACGTCTAATGGGGTCAAACGATGATAATATAACCGCTTCTGGTGTGTCGTCAATTATTAAATCAACTCCAGTAAGAGATTCAAACGCACGAATATTGCGCCCCTCACGACCAATAATACGCCCTTTCATTTCATCATTTGGCAAATTAACTACTGAAACAGTAGTTTCTGCCACACAATCTGCCGCATATTTTTGAACCGCAATTGCAATAATCTCTTTTGCGTTTTTCTCCGCTTCTTCCTTCGCTCTTTCTTCTATTTCTTTTACTAACAGCACAGTATCGTGCCTTATTTCTTTTTCAACATCCATAAGCAATTGATGCTTTGCTTCTTCTGTTGTAAAACCTGAAATTTTCTCTAATTCATTTAATTGCTCTTTATACAATTTTTCAATTGCATTTTCCCTATTTTCTAACTGCCGCATCTTATTATTGAGTTTTTCATCTTTTTTCTCATTTGCTGCAATTTTTTTATCAAGGGTTTCTTCTTTTTGAAGATTTCTTTGTTCTAGTCGCTGTAATTCAGCTCTTCGCTCTCTTGTTTCTTTTTCCAGATCAGCCCGCAATGAATGCATTTCTTCTTTAGCTTCTAACAACTTTTCTTTTTTAGCCGTTTCAGCTTCTTTTCTAGCTTCAAAGACAATCACATCAGCTCGCTCTTCAGCACTTTTAATTTTCTTTTCAGCAATTCGCTTTCTTAGGACATACCCTAGACCGAAACT
>PDWI01006906.1_pt1 | contig 14057 bp, 12 predicted proteins | sample 1430891 | NCBI WGS metagenome assembly PDWI01 (sample SAMN01162508, study PRJNA174530) | Oral metagenome, whole genome shotgun sequencing project. | biome: Marine environment; feature: Marine mammal; material: Swab sample of the gingival sulcus; isolation source: swab sample of gingival sulcus...
GCGGAACAGCATCTGTGCCCAGTCCTGGGAGTCGGTTCCCCCGGCTCCTGCGGTGATGGACATGAGGGCATCCCGCTGGTCATCTTCCTGGGAAAGGGTAATATCAAGGGAAAAGGTCTTGATCTCCTTTTCAATTTTCAGAATCAGGGCTTCGGCTTCCCTCTGGCTTTGTGCGTCTTCTTCTTCACTTGCAAGTTCAAAAAAAATCTGGGCATCTTCAATGTCCTGGTATATCTGCTGGCAGGTATCAATGAGGTCGGCCAGATGGGTACGTTCTTTCAGAAGAACCGCTGCCTGGTCTGAATCATCCCAGAAATCAGGTTTTGCCAGTATCAGTTCCAGTTCCCTGAGTCTGCGTTCCTTGACAGGTACGTCAAAGATACTCCTTGAGTCGATCCATTTTGGCGGTGGCAGCAGCAACTGAGGTATGTAATTGTGTATTCATGGAAAATTCTCCTGGAAAAGTTATCTGTTTTTTCTGATGTGTAACACAGATATTGCCAATAATGCAAGGCAGGCTCCAAGGGGCAGAAAAAATGGATACCGGGTGTAGATGGTCAGTTCAGTGGATATTGGTATGGGGATTGTCAAAAATGTTTTCTCATCCATTCTGGTCTGGGCCAGGATGCTCCCCGCAGGATCAATAAAACCGGAAATCCCTGTGTTGGCAGCCCTTGCCACGCTTCTTCGATTTTCCACGGCCCTGAGAACTGCCAGGGAAAAATGCTGGGCCGGAGCAGATGTTTTTCCAAACCAGGCATCGTTGGTGATGACGGCCAGAATATCTGCATGGTTCAGAACAAATTGCCTGGAAAGATCAGCAAACAGACTTTCAAAACAGATGAGTACCCCGGCAGAATATGATGCAGCCCCGGAAGCGGTTTTATCATGAGATTGCTTTTTCCCTGGGGCCTGAAATGGCAAGGGGGAAAATTCCCCGGAACCCGGAGAAAAATTGCCTGCCTGGGCAATGAGTTTTCCAAGACGGCCAATTACAGGCTCCAGGGGCACGTACTCTCCAAAGGGAACCAGATGGTGTTTGTCATGGTACCCGGCGGCAAGGCCGCTGGCGCTGATCATAAACGCCCGGTTTCGCAGTCTGGCGCTGCTTTTGCTGTCCTTCTGGGGATCTGCGTTCAAAGATCCCACCAGAAAGGAGGTCCCTGCTCTGCGGATACAGGCATCAATCTGGGGAGAATACAAGTCTTCCTGTTTATAAAAAAACGGCAGGGCTGTTTCCGGCCAGATGATCAGCGCCGGATGGGTTTGTGCTGCTTTCAGTGAAAGCTGTCCATAGGTGTCAATGGCATGGGGAATCATGGAAGAGTTCCGTTTCTCATCCTCCCGGATGTTGCCCTGGATGACAGATACACGGATTATGGGGGACTTTGCCAGCAAATCATCCATCCGGGCAGTTTGATATGTGCCATATCCCCATACTGCTGTGCATAGCAACAGGGTTGTAAGAAAGCTGACGAGCATGGCTCCTTTTTGATAGCCCATCAGGTTTGACCGGATCCATTGGAAGATAAGGGTCAGAAAAATATTTCCCCAGACAATGACAAAGGAAATGCCAATGACTCCGAATAGATCTGCGGTCTGGACAATGATTTCCTGCCTGTATTGGCTGTATCCAAGAACCCCCCAGGGAAATCCTGTGAAAATATAGGTTCGGGCAGTTTCCAGGAGAGTCCACAGACACGCCCCTGTCAAAGGCCCTGCCACAGGGCCGGGATTGAGAGTCTTCCATGCCAGGGCAAAGATGGCAGGATATAAGGACAGATACAGGGCAAGCAGCAGCAGGCAGGAAACCGAAGCCGGAAACCACAGACCGCCAAAGCTGCACAGGGTGGGAACAATCCAGTATAGTAAGGTGGTATAATGGAACAGCCCCATGATGATGCCGCTGGAAAATGCCTGTCTGCGGCCCATGGAGGAAATCCCCGTCAGAAAAGGAACAAGGGCGATAAAAGAAAGAAAGTCAAGCCCCGGATCAGGAAAGGACGCAGACAAAAGGATTCCGCTGGCAGCCGCTCCAAGGTGTGGAAGAAAGGCGGGCCGAAGGTATTTCTCTATTGATTTCAGTTGGATTTCCTGTAAATATTCTGGCAGTGGATGTTGTTGCATGGTTCATATATAGCATAATCCTGATTCACCATACAATGCCACCTGGGTTGTTAGTTGCGGCAGCATCCCCCCTGCGGCGTATGCCGAATACGACTCCGGGTGCTGCTGCCCCCATTTTTGAGATGGGGCTGCCTTGCATCTGGCATTATATGGTGGATCAGAAAGACACCCATGTGTTTCTATATGAAAGTTTCTATAACCCATTAGATTACTTTCATTCTTTGTTGTGGGTTAATCTGGAGAATAAATACCCAGTCAGCCCGTGGCTGTTATAGCATAAGGGCAATGGAAAATTGAATAAAAGGTGGAAAATGGATGTGCAGAAAAACGGAATTCTTGAAGATAAGGGTGCAAGGAATATGAAAAAGGGGAAAAGAAGAATATGGACTTGGGATTTTTGTTTCTTTTTCTTGATTTTTCTGGGGCTGTTTTTTCTGGGATGCACTTCTTCCCGCGGGACTTCCGGAGATGGGTATGTTCGTCCATCTTCGTCTCCCCATGGTCAGGGAAAAACGCCGGCAACCCAGAAGCCCTATCGAATTCACGGAAAAAAATATGTTCCCATTGCCAATGCCAGGGGATTTATCCAGCAGGGCGTTGCCTCCTGGTACGGAAAAAAGTTCCATGGCCGGAAAACATCCAATGGGGAAACCTATAATATGTATGCCATGACCGCAGCCCACAAAACCCTGCCCATGGGCACCTGGGTACTGGTGGAAAATCTGGAAAATCACAGAAAAATCAAGGTGCGGGTCAATGACCGGGGGCCTTTTGTCCGTGGTCGGATCATTGATTTGTCCTATTCCGGCGCAAAAAAACTGGGTATGGTCGGGCCTGGCACGGCAAAGGTACGAATCCGGGCCCTGGGCCAGGCAACTGCCTATGCTGGGGGTACCCGTTCTCCTGTAGAGTTCCGGCCCGTGGATTATTGGAAGGGCAATTTTACCGTTCAGGTGGGCGCATTCAAGGAAAAAGCCAATGCCCAAAGGTATCGCCAGAAATTGTCCAGAGTCTATATCAATGCCCATATTGTTGTTCATGAGGACTATCGGGGACGGTTTTACCGTGTACGCATAGGAAAGTTCTCCAATCTTTCCCATGCGGAAAAATTCAGTCTTTCCCTTATGGACAAAGGGTTTGGGCAGGTGTTTGCCGTTGCAGAATAATCCTGATCACCAGACGATGCCACCTGCGGCGTTGCATTCGGCTGCATTGCATCTGGCATCGTCTGGTGATCAGGAAATATGCGTATGTATTTTTTTGTATGAAAATTTATATAATCCAATAAATTACTTTCATTCTTGGTTGTGGGCTGAGTCTGGTCATTAATAGACCAAATCGGCCCGTGGCCGTTATAAAATAAGAATCTTGTAAAATCAGGCGGTGGATTTGGATAATCTTGAGGGTGGCTATGAACAAAATTATATTTCTTGACCGTGACGGGGTTATCAATGAAGATTCCCCGGATTATATAAAAAGGCCGGAAGAGTTTTTTTTCATTGAAAAAAGTCCTGAGGCCATTGCCCTGCTCAATGGATTTGGCTGGGAGGTCATTGTGATTACCAACCAGTCCATGATTGGCCGGGGCATGGCGTCTCTGGCAGATCTGTTTGGAATTTTCAGGAAGATGAACCAGGGAGTGGAAAAGGCCGGAGGAAGAATCAGGGATATTTTCTTTTGCCCCCATGCCCCGGATCAGGGATGCAGTTGCAGAAAACCCTTGCCGGGGATGCTTTTTGCCGCTGCCGGGCTTTATGATATTGACCTTGCATCTTCCTGTATGATCGGAGATTCTGCAAAGGATATTGTAACGGGCAAAGGTGGGGGATGCAGGACAACCGGGCTGGTATTAACGGGAAACGGGAAATCTGCCCTGGCAGAACTTGCCGCTGAAAACCAATCCCCGGATTATGTGGCAGCAGACCTCTGGGACATGGCCTGTCAGCTCACAGGAGAGGCAAGGCCATGATTACCATTTCCGGCGTGCTTTCCAGAATTACCTATCAGAATCCTGATAATCATTATACGGTGTGCCGTCTGAAAATGGAAAAAACCGCAGACCTTTTTACGGCTGTGGGGCATCTGGCGGGGATCAGCGAGGGGGAAACCCTGGAGCTTACGGGCAAATGGGTGTCCCATGCAAGATACGGAGACCAGTTTCAGATTTCTTCTTTTCAGGTGCAGCTGCCTGCAACGGTGTCCGGCATCCGCCAATATCTTGGTTCCGGGATTATCAAGGGTGTCAGTGCCTCCCTTGCAGATCGCATTGTGGAAAGATTCCAGGAAAATACCCTTGATATTATTGAAAATGAGCCGGAAAAGCTCCTGGATGTCAGCGGTATTGGCAAGGCCAAAAAGCGTCTGATTGAAAAGGCATGGAAGCAGCATCATGCCCTTGGCAGGGTCATGCAGTTTCTTCAGAATCACGCGGTGGAAGCCTCCCATGCCGGTGCTATTATCGGGGCTTATGGCAGCAGGGCAATAGATATTATGCAGGAAGAGCCCTTTCGTCTTGTCAGGGATATTCCGGGGCTGGGATTTCAAACCGTGGATGCCATTGCCAGGGCCGCAGGAATGGAACCTGAGGATGGGGAACGTCTGAAAGCCTCTATTTTGTGCCGCCTCATGGACCTGGAGCTTTCCGGCCATGTGTTTGCCCTGAAACCGGAACTGATCTCCCATTGTGCCCGTATCACAGGAGTTGAACCCACATTGTTTTCCCAGGCCCTGGATGATCTTGTCCGGCAGGAACTGATCCGTGTAGTGCTTTTTCAGGATGGAGACGCTGATCTCCAGGAACGGGTGTACGAATATTCCCTGTTTCGGGCAGAAAAGGGAATTGCCGACCGGATCCTTGCCATGCTGTCCCTGCCTGTACCCGAAACAGGCCAGGAGGGGAATCAGGAAAACGGGGATATTGCAGAGCAGGTATTTCAATCCCTTGCCGTGCAGTTATCCCGGGAGCAGCTGGATGTCTTGTCCCGGGTATTAACACAGCGGGTGGCTGTTATTACCGGAGGGCCTGGCACCGGAAAAACCACATTGATTCGTGCCTTGTGTGCAGTATTTTCCCGCCAGAAGCGCCGGGTGGTATTAAGTGCGCCCACGGGCAGGGCAGCCCGGCGCCTGGCCGAAGTTACCGGGCAAAAAGCCTCTACCCTCCATAAATTGCTGGGCTATGATGCTGATTCCGGGGAATTTCTGCGGAATGCAAGAAATCCTTTGGACCTGGATGTCTGCGTGGTGGATGAGGTTTCCATGGTGGATACCAGACTCATGTTTCATCTTCTGGATGCCTTGCCTGCCATGTCCCGTGTGATCCTTGTGGGGGACAGTTTTCAGCTGCCTTCGGTGGGGCCTGGCAATGTATTGGCCGATGTGATGGATTCCGGGCAGATTGCAGTGTGTGTTCTGAGCAAAATCTTTCGCCAGGCCGAAAAAAGCCCCATTGTGCGCCATGCCCACAGTCTGCGAAACGGCCGGATGCCCGACGTGAAAACTTCTGACCATTCAGAGGACCTGTCCCAGTTTTATTTTATTGAAACCGGGGATGCCGGAAAAGTGGCAGACACCATTGTTGAATTGTGCGCCCATCGAATCCCCGGGGCCTTTCCCCATATCAATGAAATCCAGGTGCTCACGCCCATGCACCGGGGCCAGGCCGGAACCATTAACCTGAACCAGCAGATCCAGGCGGCCTTAAATCCCTCCGGCGAATCCATCAAGTCCCACGGCATGGTGTTCCGGGCCAAAGACAAGGTCATGCACCTGAAAAACAACTATGAAAAGGATGTATTCAACGGAGATATTGGTGTGGTAACCCGGGTAAAAGCCAAGGATGGCACCCTGGATGTGGATTATGACGGCAGGATTGTTACCTATGAGGTGCCGGAACTGGACGAGCTGACCCTGGCCTATGCCATTTCCATCCACAAATCCCAGGGTTCTGAATACAGGGCCGTGATCATTGCCCTGACCCTGGGCCATTTTCCCCTGCTCCAGCGCAATCTCATTTATACTGCCATTACACGGGGAAAGGAGCTTGTCATTGTGGTGGGTTCGTCTGCTGCCTTTACCAGGGCCTTTGAGAATAACCGCACGGATTATCGGCGGTCTGGATTGAAGGATATGCTTCACCAACCCTGATCCACCACCATCAGAATGCAACGCCGCATGCGGCATTCTGATGGTGGATCAGGAAATTGGTGGAATAAAATGCAGACCAACCGCTTATAAAATCAGGCGGTGGATTTGAGTATAAATAAATCAGGTGATGTTCAATTTTTTTCCGGGGTAAAAATACAGGTAGATTCCTGCTGCCAGAAAAAGGCAGTCCCTGATAAGAAGGGTAATGGCAGCCTGGGTGGTATTATGATGGGCAAAGGAAAAACATCCGCAGTCAAATTCGTGTCCCCGGATGAGATTGATGGAAATGATCAGAATAAATCCCAGTAACATGGCATTGCACACAAGCAGGGCAGACCGCCTGAGAAACCCTGACATGAGGCAGAGTCCGCAGATAAGTTCCAGAAAGGGAACCCAGATGGCGGCAATATTGATCATGTTTCCCGGAAAAAGACCGTACCCGTAAATAATTTTTGCAAATTCTGCAGGTTCCATGATCTTGTGCCAGCTTGCAAAGACAAATACGGCTCCCAGGGCAAATGTGAGAACTCGTTGAAAAATATGGCTGCGAAGAAAATTCATATTATCAAAACAATGAGTTGCGTGTTATTGTATTGGAAATCCCATCTCTTCCCACTCCTGGAATCCTCCTGTGAAGATCTTCAGCATGGAAAATCCTTTTTCCATGAGTCTGTCTGCGGCATAATGGGCATCTGTGCAGGCAAATCCTGAACAATACAGAAGCAGAGGGAGTTTTTTATGGTGTTTCTGGATGAAATCTTCCAGGATTTGGTCAAAGTCTTCCAGGGGAAGGGATACGGCTCCTGGAATATGGCCCTGGTCATAGACAAATCTGGGTCTGACATCCACAATGGCCATGGAAGAGGTATCCACAATTTTTTTGACTGTCAGGGGATTTCTGATTTCCAGTTCCGGCAGAACCTTTTCGGATTTTCCCTTGGCAAAGATCACGCCCTTTTCCTTGTCCCATTGGCCTTTCAGGGCAATACCCCTGGGAGAAATATGGTTGACCCCAAGGCTGATGACAAAACTTGCCAGAACAATGGCAATGGCTGCCGGAAGATCCCTTGTCATTTTGTCTTTTCAGCCTTTTTCAGATGGGGTTCTTGCCATGATTCTGTCTGGCGCTGTAACAGGTGTAAGGTAACCCATTGGTCAATTTTGATTTCCAGGGAGGAGGGCAGGGAAAAATTCTGGTTTCTTTTATGACGGTTGTTTGTCTTTTTGAGACCAGATTCGGCACCGTGGGAATTTTTCGCCACGCGGATATATATCTCTTTGCTGTCCTGGAAATAACCCTGGGCCTGGTATAATTTTGCCATGGATATGGTGGCAGGGATATGGTTCATGGGGCTGTTGATTCCTGTGTATGGGCTGTTTTTTTATCTGTCTTTTTTCCAGAGTCAGGGGACACGGTTTTGAAGATGAGCTCTTCTTTTTCCGCCATTTCATGCTCATGTTTTGCAAGGTGGCGTATGTATTCTGCATCATTTTGCAGCCGCCTGATTTCTTCTTCTATTTTTTTATTGTCCTTTTCCACATGAAAGATCTGATCCGTAAGGCTGTTGTATTTTTTTTTGAGCCTGTGGTAGTCCAGAAGGCCGTTCTGGGAGAATGTAATTAAAAACAGCATAAGTACAATGACCACAGCAGACATCCACAGTCCGAATTTTTCCAGTATGCTCATGGGATGTTACTTTTTCTTCCTTTTGGGGGTGTCCCTTTTTGTGTTAATGGCATCCAGTAAGAAGAGTACATCTTCTCCGGCAAGGCAGAACATACCTGCAACGATGAATACCACTCCTGCGATTACGCATGCGCCGATTCCTGCGGCAATCCCTGTACGGGTAAGATCCATGTCCATGAGGGATTGAGCCGCACCATGTACGAAAAAAAACATTATAGCAGAGATGAATACAGCCCTGCAAGCAGAAAGGAAAACTTGTCCGGCATGGAATTTCCAGGGATTTTGGGAGGAGAAAAAAAGCAGGGCAAATCCGGTCATGGCAGAAATGGATACACCCAGGGCAATGCCTTTTATGCCCATGATTCTCCATAGAAACGTCCCCAGAACAATATTGACGCCAAACGATACCAGGGCTGCATACAGGGGCAATCTTGTGATGCCCATGCCATGATACAGGGAGGCAAATATCCGGTTTCCAATGTATGCCCAAAGTCCCATGGACAGAAAGGCAAGGCAGTCTGTTGTCTGTGATACGGCCTGGGCAGCAAAGGAACCATGACAGAAGAGGAGAAATACCAGGGGCTTGCCAATGGCAAGAAGCCCTGCTGCGGCGGAAACACCCAGAAGGCAGAGAAAAAAGAAATGATGTGGAAAGGATTGGTTGTTTTCAAGGGATTCCATGTTTGTTGAAGTGCTTGGAATGTTTCTTTTTTTTGCGGTGTCAGCGGCAATGGAAGGAAGAAGAACCGTGGCGCAGGTTGAGCCGATCAGGGCCAGGGGGAACTGGATCAGGCGATCTGCAAAATACAGGATGCCCACAGTTTTCAGGTCAAGAAAAGCGGCAAACAGGGCGGCAATGAGAATGTTGATCTGATAGGCGGCCGATCCTGTTACACAGGGCAGAAATCCCTTGAAGGCAGAGACAAGAGCCGGGGGCAGAAATATAAAACAGGGCCGCCAGGACACAAGTTTCGGGAGTACCCAGGGAAGCTGCATACATGCCTGGACAAGGCCACCCAGAAAAACACCAAGGCCAACGGCAAGGATGCCCATGTCCATGAACCGGTCAAAAACTATGGAGCATAGAATGATAACCCCGTTGAAGATGACAGGGCCTGCTGCCGGAACATAAAAATGATTCACAGAATGGAGCATGGCCATGAAAATACAGGAAAATCCAATGCATATTGCATAGGGAAACATCATCCGTGCCAGGGAAATCCCAAGTTCCAGGGTCTGGGAGTTGTGAAAGAGTTTTGGGGCTGCAAGCTGTATGAGCATGGGCAGGGCAAAACAGCCTGCAAAAATGAGCAGCGTTCCTGATACGGCAACCCAGAACAAGGCAGAAACTACTGTGCCTGCCGCCTGTTGGTTTTCTCCTTTCTGGATTTGCCCGGTCAATATGGGAACAAGGGATATGCCCATGATACCCTCTGCCAGAAGTTTGCGAAGCAGGTCAAAGGGCCGGAATACAAGAAAAAATACCCCGGCCTGGATGGATGCTCCGAACAGGCCGGCAATGACCATGTCCCGGATCAGACCCAGTATCCGGCTTGCAAGGGTTGCAAACCCCAGAATAACAGTGGATTTATAAAATGGATTCATGGTGTTGTCTGTTTTTTTATATGAAGTTTTGATAAATTCCTAAATTACTTTCATCCTTTGTTGTGGGCTGAGTCTGGAGGATGGCATCCCCAGTCGGCCCGTGGCCGTTATATGGTTTGTTGTTTTCAAACCCAATACCTGTTCTCTCACTAATTTCCTGGCCACCAGCAGGATGCCAGATGCAGGGAAGCCCGATCTCAAAATGGGGGCAGCAGCACCCGGAGTCGTATTCGGCATACGTCGCGGGGGGTGCTGCCGCAGCTAACGCTGCAGGTAGTATTCTGATGGTGGATCAGGGGGGCCAAAATTATATTGACAAAGATCAAATTATATATCTATAATATCTATTCTTATTTTTCAATTTATATACAGCCAAGGGCTGGGTGAGTATGGAATCCTCCAGGCCCAGCCTGCAACAAACAATGAAAGTAATCTGACGAATTATAGAAACTTTTACAGGTCATTACATATATTGATACAAACAAAAGGAGCAAAGAAGACCATTGGCCAATCATAAATCTGCAAAAAAACGGGCAAAACAAAACCAGGTTCGGCGCATGAGAAACAAATCCGTAAAGACCGGACTGAAAACACTGGAAAAGAAATTGCGTGCAGCAGTAGCTGCCGGAGACAGCTCAAAAGATGAATTGCTCAAGAAAACCCAATCTGCGTTTCACAAGGCAGCCAAAAAAGGAGTCATCCATCAGAAGACTGCTTCCAGAAAAATTTCCCGGCTGTTCAGGCTGGATTCTGCCAAGGCAGATGCCTGAAGAACAACCGTATCCCTGAAACAGAGGCCCGCAAGGAAAAAATTTTCTTGCGGGCCTTTGTTATTTATTATATGGAAGTCTTGATAACTTACTAAATTACTTTCATTGTTCGTTATGGGCTGAGTCTGGTAATTGATAGACCAAGTCGGCCCCTCATGCAACCCAAGGGGATGCGGCCTCAATCTCATAATGGGCTGACGCCGCAAGTGGAATTCTATGGTGGATCAGGGCTAGAAATCATTTTTCATTGCAGACACCGCCTTCTGGGCAGTTCGTTTTGCAATGGCCTGTATCGCGTTTTGGATGCCGGCTTCTTTTGACTGTATGGTGGCCGTGTCTGGACGGCTGGCAGCATAGTCTTTGCTGATTTTCATATCCCTTTCATTCCAGAGAATTTTCCCTGTTTCATCGGTAAGTTCCATGTCAGTCCATATGGTGATTTTTTCCTGATAAACCGTTTCCTCAACATCCCTGACCACGGGAGAAAATACAATTTTTTTCACATGGCCCCTGAGCTGGCAGGAAGAATCCTTTCCTTTACTTATCCTTGTTGTGGTCTGTTCCATGATTTCCTGAATCATGGCATTGGAAAAGCTGACTCCTGCATAGGGATATGTAGTGGTATTTTCAAATACCGGCACAAAGACCTGGGAGACGTTCCGGGAAAGGGGCCCGTATGGTTCCAGACGGTATCCGCATCCTGAAACGCTCCCAAAAAGGCAGAAGCAGGAAATCATTATCAGCAGAAAATGCCTCACGTTATATAACCACATTGACAAGGGTCTGTTTTTTCTTGATGACAATGACTTTTTTTATGGGGGCATGGTTGATGAATCTGGCAATTTTTTCATCGGCCAGGGCTGTTTCCCGTATTTGCTCTTCGGACGCATTGGCATTCAGGGAAAATTTTGACCGCAGCTTGCCGTTTACCTGCACCACTACCACCATATCGTCCGAGGAAAGGCTGTCCGTGCGAAATTCCGGCCAGGGCTGGTCCAGAATGGAGCCGTTTCCTCCCATGTTGGCATATACCTCTTCGCAAAAATGGGGAATAATGGGAGAAAGAAGCAGGATCACGGTTTCCAGGCAGAATTTCATCACAGCCAGGGCTTGCCCGTCTGCTTTGGCAAGGTCAATGCCGTACATGGAATTGACAAGTTCCATGATGGCGGAAATGGCAGTGTTGAAATGAAAATGCTTTTCAATGTCAATGCCCACCTTTTCAATGGTTTGATGGGCCTTGATGTATAGAGCTTTGATTTGTTCATCAGAAATGTCTGCTGCCGGGCCCTTGTATGGGGAAAGATCCTTGTCCATGGTGGCAAGACAGTCTGCTGCCATTCTCCATACTCTGTTGACAAAACGGTTGCTGCCTTCCACTCCGTCATCGTTCCATTCCAGATCCCTTTCAGGCGGGGCTGCAAAAAGGCAGAACAGCCGGGTAACATCGGCTCCGTATTTGTCCAGAAGGGCATTGGGATCCACTACATTTTTCTTGGATTTGGACATTTTGATGACCCTGCCGACTTCCACATCATTGCCGCACATGGTGCAGGACAGGGCCCTTCCCCTGGTTTTTTTTGCCTGTTCAGGGAACAGATACCCGTGTTCAGGGCAGGTCATGGTTTCCTTGCACACCATTCCCTGGGTAAGCAGGTTGGTAAAAGGTTCTTTTTCCTTTACCAGCCCCAGTTCCCTGAGTATCCGCATAAAATAACGGGAATACAAAAGGTGCATCACGGCATGTTCCACTCCGCCGATGTATTGATCCACAGGAGACCAGTATGCAGCGGCAGCAGGATCAAACATTCCCTGGGAAAAATGAGGGGAACAATAGCGTAAATGATACCATGATGATTCCACAAAGGTATCCATGGTATCCGTATCCCTGCGGGCATCTTGTCTTTGACATTTTGGACATTTGGTTCGGGCAAATTCTTCCAGTTCAGGAAGGGGAGATTTCCCGTTTTCCAGAAGCGCAACATCTTCGGGCAGGACAATGGGCAGATCTGATTCCGGTACCGGAACCACTCCGCAGTCAGGACAATGAACTACAGGGATGGGGGTTCCCCAGTAGCGCTGACGGGAAATGCCCCAGTCACGCAGGCGAAAGGATTCTGTCATTTTGCCCTTGCCCTGTTTGCCCAGCCAGTCCACGATTTTTTCCATGGCATGGACATTGTCAAGTCCGTTAAACTGGCCCGAGTTAACAAGAACGCCGGGGCCGCTGTATGCCTGGCTCATATTGTCTGGATCAATGTTTTCAAAATCAGGATTGTCTTTTGCGGGCTGTACCACCATGCGGATATTCAGCCCATATTTTTTGGCAAAATCAAAATCCCGCTGATCCCCTGAGGGAACAGACATGATGGCGCCGGTTCCGTATCCCATGAGGACAAAGTTGGCCGCATAAATGGGGATACTTTCTCCTGTGGCGGGGTTGATGCAGGATGCGCCGATGAATACCCCTTCTTTTTCATATTTTTCAAGGCTTTCAGCAGACCTTTCCTGGGTGGAGATTCTGGCAATAAATTCCTGAACCGCCTGTTCCTGGGCTGTGCCTTTGGAAAGACTTTCCACCAGGGGATGTTCCGGGGCAAGGCACATGAAGGTCGCACCAAAAACCGTGTCCGGTCTTGTGGTAAACACTTCCAGATGTTCATCGCTGTTTTCAATGGGGAAATTCAATGCTGCTCCCTTGCTTTTGCCGATCCAGTTTTTCTGCATGATGGTAACCTTTTCCGGCCATCCAGGCAGCTGGTCACAAAAATCCAGTAACTCCTGGGCATAATCTGTGATCCTGAAAAACCACTGGTTGAGTTTTTTCTGGACAACCTGCCGGGCACATCTCCAGCAGCAGCCCTGCTCCACCTGCTCATTGGCAAGAACCGTACCGCATTCTTCGCACCAGTTTACATAGGATTCCCTGCGATAGACCATGCCTTTTTCCAGCATTTTCAAAAACAGCCATTGTTCCCAGCGATAGTATTCAGGCTTGCATGTGGCAATCTCCCTGTCCCAGTCATAGGAAAACCCCAGTTTTTTGAGCTGGTTTTTCATGTAGTCTATGTTGTCGTATGTCCATGCGGCAGGATGGGTATTATTGGAAATGGCAGCGTTTTCCGCAGGCATGCCAAATGCATCCCAGCCCATGGGATGCAGGACATTAAAGCCTTTCATGCGTTTGTATCGGGTAACCACATCGCCGATGGTGTAATTTCGCACATGGCCCATGTGGATTTTCCCCGAAGGATAGGGGAACATTTCCAGAAGATAGAATTTTTCCTTTTCGGGGTCTTCGGTAACCTTGAATAATTGTTTTTCTTCCCAGTATTTCTGCCATTTGGCCTCAATGGCTTCTGGAGCATAGCTTTCTTCCATTACATATCCTTCCTGTTATTGCGGGGTGGAGAATTTCAGATAATTACAAATATGGTACGATGCCACAGTGAACTGTAAATGGCAAGATGAATTTGCTCTCCCTGATCCACCATCAGAATACCACCTGCGGAGTTACCTTCACCCGCAGGGCCTGAGGCGTATTAGACATACGCCGCAAGGCGATGCAATTGAATGCAACGCAGCAGGTGGCATTGTATGGTGAATCAGGGATGATTTATTTTCTGTTGTCAACAAATAGAATTGTCCGGTTTTAAAATACATAAACTGTCCGGTTTTGCTCCTTCCGTTTTTCTTCACTTTCAGGCCGCCTCCAGGCCCTT
>PDWI01006908.1_pt1 | contig 14057 bp, 13 predicted proteins | sample 1430891 | NCBI WGS metagenome assembly PDWI01 (sample SAMN01162508, study PRJNA174530) | Oral metagenome, whole genome shotgun sequencing project. | biome: Marine environment; feature: Marine mammal; material: Swab sample of the gingival sulcus; isolation source: swab sample of gingival sulcus...
TGTAAAAAATGGTATACTGAAAGAGTATCTTGGGAGAAAGACCCGGGAGGTAATGAATATGCTGATAGCTGAATACGATTACGCAACCGATATAGCCGTGCAAAGACAAGAGGCCCGGGAAGCTGCTTGGGAGGAAGCTTGGGGTAAGGCCTGGAAGCAGGCTTCGGAGAAAACCTGGGACAAGGCTTCAAAAGAGCTGCCGGAGAAAACTTTAAAGCAGACAGCCTTGAATTTCCTTAAAGCTGGTGTTGATGTCAGCATTATTGCAAGCAGCACCGGCCTGTCTCCTGAAGTTATTCGGGGATTACAGGAACAGCAGCAATAATACCTTATCTTTGCGGGAAGTGAAAAAATGGACTACCTCGTCGTGCTCAGAAACTCATAGAAGGCGGGTAAAGCATGAAAAGACAAGTTTTGGTCTCTGAAATCAGAACTGTTCACTTGAAAAAATCAGGTGACTCAAGCCTCTCAATAATTTTTGTGTAAAGACTCCAAATATTCTATAATGAAGAAGGAACTAATGAATAATAGAGAACAAAATCAATATTATAATACTATTGAAATTATGCTATTAGTTCTAGGTGTAATATTTCTTTTATATCGTAAAGAAATTCCAAAAACAAGTTTGTTTTATAGAGTTCATATAACGCCTTTGCTTCTAAGTGCTATTTGTTTTATTCTAAGTGTCTTTGTTTTTGGTGAAAAATTAGCTCGGAGTACAAGTAGAGGATCAGCTATGGGAGGATATGGTCGAGTAATAGCTATCGGTATTACTATTCTTGCTATTTGGGACCAAATAACAACTTTCCTATAATATAAGGATGATTGTGAATATCCTCGTCGTGCAAAAAAACTCATAGAAGGCGATGCGGCAGGACAAAAGGCTATGCCCCGCGGAACGTCGCGGGCAGTTGTATATGAAAAACTATTTTATTTCCCTGCGGACCGGCACTCCGGCGGCGGCCAGTTCCTCTTTAATGCCGGCAATGGTGTAAGTGCCGTAGTGAACCATGCTGGCAATCAGGGCGGCATCAGCCCGGCCGGCGGTGAGAACTTCGCTCAGATGCTCCGGCTTGCCGGCGCCTCCGGAAGCAACTACCGGAATGCCCACAGCTTCACTGACCAGACGGGTGGCCCTCAGTTCGTATCCTTCCCGGGTGCCGTCGGCATCGATGGAATTCAGAACAATTTCTCCGGCTCCCAGGCTTTCGGCTTTGCGCGCCCATTCAAGCATATCCAGCCCTGTTTTAACGCGTCCGCCGTCAATAACCACGCCGTAACCGGAGGGCATTGAAGGACTGGATTCAGCATCCATGCCCAGTACGATGCACTGAGAACCGTAGCGGCGTGCTCCATCCTGAATAATTTCCGGATGACGTACGGCAGCCGAATTGACACTCACCTTCTCGGCTCCGGCCATAATAACCGCGTTCATATCTTCCACACTGCGGATACCTCCGCCCACACAGAAGGGAATAAATATGCGGGAAGCAACAGAGCGCACCACCTCCAGCATTATTCCGCGTTTTTCGGCCGAGGCTGTAATGTCATAAAACACCAGCTCATCAACTCCCTGGCGGTAGTATTCTTCAGCCATGCGTACCGGATCGCCTATGTCCACATTTCCCTTGAACTTTATGCCTTTGGTGGTTTTCCCGTCCCGGACATCCAGGCACACAACAATTCTTTTGCAGAACACCCCTATACCGCCTTCCCCGGGAAATCATTTATAAAATTCTCAAGCATTTTCAGTCCCAGCGGACCGCTTTTTTCGGGATGAAACTGCACTCCCCACACGTTATCTTTACGGATGGCTGCCGCGAAGGGAATACTGTACTCCGAACGGCCGCAGACCCAGGGAGAATCAGAGCCGTTTTCCAAAAGAACTGAAAGATAATAGGAATGGACAAAATAAAAGGCGCTGTTTTGGGGTATACCGCGGAAAAGGGGCGAATTATCATGTTCCAGGGTATTCCAGCCTATCTGGGGGACTTTCCATCCGGCGTCTGCCGGAAAACGGCGCACCCTGCCGGGAATAATGCCCAGCAGCCTGACGTTCCGTTCTTCGGAAAAATCCTGCAGTATCTGGCATCCCAGACATATGCCCAGAAGCGGTTTGCCGGATAATGCGAACTGCCGCAGTGCATCGTCCATGCCGCGGCTTTGCAGCACACCCATGGCGTGGCGGGCCTCCCCCACTCCGGGGAATATAACCTTATCGGCCTTGTCTACTTCTTCGGGACTGGAGCTGATGCGGTAGGAGGCCCCAAGATAACGCAGGGCGCTTTCCACACTGGTCAGATTGCCGGCCTGGTAATCAACAACCGTTATCATGGAGAGAACGTTTCCAAAAGACTGCCCAGCTGTTCCAGGTTCAATTCCGTTATTTCCAAAGCAACAGTTTGAGGACGGCGTTCTATCCGCAGATTGCCGAGGAGTTCTCTTTCTGCCGGGTTGGCTGACAGGCCCAGGCGCGCGGACAGTCCCAGGCGCAGTGCCAGAGCCAATGGACCGGTCAGGCGGCTTTCAGCGGGCTGAAGAAGGCAGAGAGCCCTGTAACTCCGGGTTTCTGATGTGTTACGCATCATAACCAATTCTGCCGATTCAAGCGGCAGAGAAGATGCAACACCTTCCCCCAGAAAGCGGTTCAGACTGTTTGTCAGGGAGACGCCGCTCACCCTCAGGGCCAGATCCGCGGTGTCGGAGGGTTCCAGGGGAAAAGCACCGGAAAGGCCGCTGCCGCCCGGTAAGGCAAAGGTTCGGGCATCTTCTGAAAAAACAGCAGCAGGCGAATGAGTGCCCTGCTCCTGCTTCTGCTGCTCCACCCGCTGCTCCCGCGCCGGTTCTTCCACCCGCTGCTCCACCCGCGCCGGGAAAATTCCGGCCTGCAACAGCATCCGGTCCGCCTGGCCGGAAGAAAGAATAAGAGTGTTGTCCGGCAGCAGGAGCAGTTCCAGTCCTGCGGGGCCGCTCCAGCGCATTCGGCCGGTTTTTTTCCAGTCTTTGCCCAAAGCACTGCCTAAAAAGGCGCGCGGCCAGTTACCTTCTGCCGCCAGATGAAAGGCCGGGAACTGCTCAGGCAGACCGGGAAGAGCGGTGTTCCCGGAAGCGGCGGCTTTATCAGCGGCGCCGGCCGGGGGGGCGTCCTCTGAGGAGCGGGACGCATGGGAAGAGTTTGCCGAGTCTGACGGGCGGACCGGGGGGGCCGCGCCGGCTGAACGGGCGGCATCTGACGCGCCGGCGGAAGTTGAGGCGCCGGCTGAACGGGCGGCATTTGACGGGCCGGCGGAAGTTGAGGCGCCGGCTGAACGGGCTGTTCCTGCCGCGCCGGCGGAAGTTGAGGCGCCGGAGGGAGCTGCTGAAAGGGCCGCTTCACTCCGCGGAGCTTCCAGAGACACAACAACGCGGCTGGTACGTTTCAGAATTTCATCTATCCGGGCAGTTTTTATTCCGGAGCGGCTCAGTATGTCAGCGGCCATGTCCTGATTATCTTTAACATTCAGGCCGGCAAAGGTTTCGGCTTCCGGCAGCATGTAGGCGCTCAGGGGCACCTCTTCAGCAGGAGGCACGCTGCGGCAGGAGCCCAGAAGCAGCGCGGACACTGCCGCCAGCAGAGCCGCCCATAACGGGAAACTTCTGAATAAAAACGGACGGGCAGACTCCTGCCGCAGCCTTACGGAACTCATTCTGCAGGCCGCCTGCGTACTAACCGCCTGCATTATTTAACCCGCTTTACTGCCGCACGGACAGTATGTTCGCCCACAGAAATATCGGCCGAAGAAGCAAAATCTGCGGGAGCATTATTCCAGCTGACAGATTCTGAAAGAACTTCTCCGGAAAGATAGTCCTCAAAGGCTTCCGCGGCGGCCTGCACTTCCGGCGAACCGGAAAGATACAGATGAATGCGGTCGGCCACATCCAGTCCGGAATCCTTCCGGAGGTTCTGGATTCCCCGCACAAGATCGCGGACAAGTCCTTCGGCAACAAGTTCCGGAGTGAGCTGAGAGTCCAGCGCCACTGTCAGAGAACCTTCGTTGAGTACTTTAAGACCGGCTTTTTCACTGCGCCGCACATCAACGGTTTCCGCGGACAGTTCCAGAGTTTTATGTTCAATACCGTCAAAGTCCACCGACAGTACCGCGCCTTCCAGAAGAGAGCTTATTTCCGAAGCGGTCAGCTGCTCTATACGGGCTGCGGCAGCTTTCATGTCTTTACCCAGCTTCCGGCCCAGAACCTTGAAGTTGGCTTTGGCTGAATATTCTACCAGCTCTTCTTCATTTTCCCGGAACTGCACCTCTTTAACATTCAGCTCTTCGGCCAGCAGATCGGCCATTTCCATGAGCACAGCTTTTTCTTTCTTGTTGAGGGTAACCACATGAAGAGTTTTCAGCGGCTGACGGATTTTCAGTTCGTGGGCATTCCTCAGGGAGCGGCCCAGACTGACAGTACGCCGGGTTACTTCCATTTTCATTTCCAGTTCCTCATCCCGTTCAAAGAGGGAGGAGTCCGGCCAGCTGCACAGATGAATGGATTCCGGATCGTCTTCTGTACGCAGATTCTGGTAAATTTCTTCAGTAATAAAGGGAATAACCGGCGATGCAACCTGCACCAGAACCATTAAAGCGCAGCGCAACGTGGCATAGGCCTCCTGCTTGTCCGAATCACCGGCATCATCGCGGGTTTTCCAGAAGCGGCGCCGTGAACGGCGAATATACCAGTTGTTCAGGGCATCAATGAAGTTAAGAACAGGCTCTATGGCCCGGTTTATATCGTAATTGTCTAAAAGGCTGTCAACCCTGTCCACCAAAGCACCGGTTTCGGAAAGAATCCACCGATCCAGAGGATTGGCAGGATTCCGCGGAATATCAGAGGGCGCAATACCGTCAATGTTGGCATAAGTAACATAAAAACTGTAGGCGTTCCAGAGCGGCAGAAGAACCCCTTTGAGAACCTCGCGCACACCATCATCGGAATAACGCAGACTTTCGGCTTTAACAACCGCGGAGTTCATTAAAAACAGCCGCAGGGCATCAGCACCGAATTCATTAATAACTTCTTCCGGGTCGGTGTAGTTACGCAGACTCTTCGACATTTTCTTGCCGTCTTCGGCCAGCACCAGCCCGTTAGTAATAACATTGCGGAAGGCCGGAGTACCAAACAGCGCGGCCCCCAGAATGGTAAGTGTGTAAAACCAGCCCCGGGTCTGATCCAGCCCCTCGCTGATAAAATCAGCCGGAAAATGCTCTTCAAACCACTGTTTGTGCTCAAAAGGATAGTGCACCTGGGCGTAGGGCATGGCGCCGGATTCAAACCAGCAGTCCAGCACCTCCGGCACCCTTTTCATGGTACCGCCACAGGAACAGCTCCACACCAGATCATCGACATGGTGCTTGTGCAGATCGCCGCCGGCCGCCCTGTGTTTTTCAGCAGCCTCAGCGCCAATACGTTCATACAGCTCTTCACGGCTTCCAAGGCACTCACGTTCGCCACAGGAGTCGCATTCCCAGATGGGAATGGGGTTTCCCCAGTAGCGGTTACGGCTGATGGCCCAGTCACGGGCATTATCCAGCCACTTGCCGAAACGGCCCTGCTGAAGATGTTCGGGAACCCAGTGCACCTGGCTGTTGGAAGAAAGCATGGTGTCCTTTATTTTCTGAACATTCACAAACCATGAACCCACGGCCTTGTAGATAAGCGGACTGCTGCAGCGCCAGCAGTGGGGATAGGCATGGAGAATCTGATCACGTTTAACCAGTTTTCCTTCGCTTTTCAGCCGGGCCATAATGTCTTTATCGCAGTCTTTTACGAAACGCCCCTGGTAGTCGGGTACTTCAGCAGTATAACAGCCTTCGTCATCCACCGGACAGACAACAGGAACCCCGGTGTTTTTCATAACCTCGTAGTCGTCTTCACCAAATCCCGGAGCTGTATGCACAATACCCGAACCGTCTTCGGTGGACACATGGGAACCCACCAGAATTCTGTACGCACCATTGGCGGCCAGATCCGCAAAATACGGGAATATGGGTTCATAAGAGCGGCCTTCCAGCTCGGCGCCTTTCTTAACCCATATCAGTTCATATTCTTCCTCGCTGCGGAAGTAGTCGCCTGTACGTGCCTGAGCCAGAATATAATGAGTACCGTCAGACTTGTCTTTCAGTTTGACATAATCAATATCGTCCCCCATGGACAGCCCCAGATTGCTGATGAGCGTCCAGGGCGTGGTGGTCCAGGCCAGATAGTAGGTATTATCGCCGTCTTCTTTATGCAGACTTTTGAAACGCACGGTAATGGCCGGATCGTGAACGTCTTTATATCCGCCGAGGTTCAGCTCATGATTGGAAATGGGCGTGGAACAGCGGGGACAGGTAGGCAGAATGTAATGGCCCTTGTACACCAGTCCCTTATCCCAGAGTGTGCGGAACACCCACCAGATGGACTCCATGTACTCAGGTTCCATGGTTTTATAGTCATGATCAAAGTCGACCCAGCGTCCCGAGCGGGTCATAATTTTCCGCCATTCAGCGGTGTAGCGCAGAACAATGGAACGGCATGATTCGTTAAACCTGCTCACACCGAACTTTTCTATCTCGGTTTTTCCCGAAATACCCAGCTCCTTCTCCATTTCATATTCAACGGGAAGGCCGTGGCAGTCCCATCCGAAACGCCGTTCCACCTTCATACCCTTCATTGTACGGTAGCGGGGAATAATGTCCTTGATTGTTCCGGGAACAAAATGACCAAAATGCGGCAGCCCGGTGGCAAAGGGCGGTCCGTCGTAAAAGACAAATTCCGGCGCGTCGGCACGGTTTTCCACCGACTTTTCGAAAATACGGTTTTCCTCCCAGAAACGCAGGATGCCCTCCTCCATTTCCGGAAAATTCACTTTGGATTCAACTGGTTTGTACACGATAAACTCCAGGCGCCAGAATACCCCGCAGAGGGCTTGCGGGGCAAGGCGGGAGGGCTCTGTTTCCGCCCCGGCCGCTTACCGGTACTCAGTCAGCGGCGGACAACAAAGCAAATACCGGCAAGCTCTCATTTTTTTGTATCAGTCATCTCCTTTGGTATTGATAAATACATTATCCCTCTTGCGGAAAATAAAGTCAAAATTCAATTAAAAGCTTCAGAAATCAGCCTGACATTCAGAAAGCAGCCTGATAGACAGCCTGCTTTATTACAGATATAATGGATGGAATTCATAAAAAGGAGATCCCTTATGAAAAAAACACTAATTCTGGCTTTGGCAGCATTTTCACTGCTGGCAGTAACTTTTCCCCTTTACAGCAACGGAGGGGGAGAAGACACCAGCGGAATGTCTGTACTGAACTGGAACCTGGGTGCCGATCCCAAAACTCTGGACCCGGGTCTCAACGGAGCTTCAGACAGCGGCGACATTAACAACAACACCCATGAAGGGTTGATCAGGGAACAGGCCGGCAAGGTTATGCCCGGCATGGCCGAAAGCTGGGAAGTATCAGAAGACGGCAAAACCATTACATTTCACCTGCGCAAGGGACTGAAATGGTCTGACGGTTCAGATTTAACAGCAAAAGACTTTGAATATTCCTGGAAACGGGCCATGGACCCGGCAACAGCCTCCGAGTACGCGTGGATTTGGAAATATACCAATGTTGTGGGCGCCTATGAAGCAACAGAGGGCGAAGGTTCCCTGGATGACGTTGGAGTACGGGCTTTGGATGACCTCACTTTTGAAGTTAAACTGAAAAATCCCACAAACTACTTCATTTCCCTGCTCTCCTTCTACCATTTTAATCCGGTCAAACAGTCTTCCGTGGAAGCCGGACCCGAAGGCTCCTGGGCCAAAGATCCTTCCGTTTACGCCAGTAACGGACCCTTCATGCTCACCTCCTACACCATTGGAGACGGCCTGACTCTGGAAAAGAACCCCTACTACTGGAATGCTGAAAATGTAAAGATTGACCGCATCAACGTAAAATTCATCGATGACGCGGCAACCGCCTACACCGCCTATCAGTCCGGCAAACTGGACTTCCTCAACGCCGCCGGCATTCCCAACAGTGAAGTTCCCAAACTGATTGCCGAGAACCCCGAATTCTACATTTTCCCGCTTCTGGGTACCTACTACTACAACCTCAACCTGGATCTGGATATGTGGAAAGACGTACGGGTCCGCAAGGCTCTGGCTCTGGCCATTGACCGGCAGAAAATTGTGGAAGTTACCGCCAGGGGTGAAGTTCCCGCGGCCGGTTTTGTTCCCCCGGGATTCCCCGATGACAAAGGACGTGACTTCTTCAAGACCGCCGGAACTTACGGTATTCCTGCCGATGGCAGCGCTGTAAAGAAAGCTCAGAAACTGCTGGCGGAAGCCGGTTATCCCGGAGGCAAGGGCTTCCCCAAATTTGTTCTGATGTACAACACCAGCGACAACCACAAGCAGGTAGCTGAAATTGTTCAGGAAATGTGGAAAAAGAACCTGGGTATTGAATGCACACTGGAAAACCAGGAATGGGCCGTATTCCAGGACACACGCCGTGAAGGCGACTATGAAGTAGCCCGCGGCGGATGGATTACCGACTTCCTCGATCCCATGGGTCTTCTGGCTATTTTCAAAACAGACAACCACTACAACGATCCCAACTACAGCAATGCTGAATACGACGCCCTCATGATCAAAGCCAATGAAACCGTTGGAGCCGAACATTTCAAGGCTCTCTACAAAGCCCAGGAAATTCTGATGAGTGAACTGCCCATTATTCCGGTTTATCACTACACGAATTACTACCTCTCTTCACCCCAGGTGAAGAACTGGACCCGCAGCCAGCTGGGAGCTGTTGATTTCAGCCAGGCTTATATCGAACGTTAATTCATTATTTTTTGATTAACATTATCCAGCCGCCTCTTTCGAGGCGGCTGGGTGTTTACTGACTTTTTACCAAGGAGGTGTGCGTGAAGAATTATTTTCTGAGACGTTTTATTTACTCACTGTTTACAATTGCTGTTATTGCAACAGTAACTTTTTTTATGATGCATGCCATTCCCGGAGGACCGTTCTCGCGCGAGAAACCGGTACCGCCCGAAATTCTCCGCCTCCTGAATGAGAAATATCACCTGGACGATCCCTTGTTCAAGCAGTATCTGGACTACATGAAGGGTCTTGCAACCTTCAAACTGGGTCCGTCTTTTTCGAAAATTGGAACTTCTGTCAATGATCTTATTGTGGCCGGTTTTCCCATAACCGCTAAAGTTGGTTTTCTGGCCATTATTCTGATTGTTATTCTGGGGCTGCCCGTGGGCATTATTTCAGCCCTCAGACAAAACCGCCCCATCGACTACTTTGTTATGTTTATGGCCACACTGGGTGTAACAATTCCCAACTTTGTTATAGCAACTCTCTTTATTTTCTTTTTTGCCGGCAAACTGGAATGGGTACCCCCATTCGGACTGTCTACACCGGCTTCATACATTGGCCCGGTAATTGCTCTCAGCGGATATTCTCTGGCCTTTGTAGCCCGGCTGACCCGCTCCAGCATGCTGGAAGTACTCCGGCAGGATTATATTAGAACAGCACGGGCCAACGGTCTGCGGGAACTTTCGGTTATTGCCAAGCACGCTCTGAAAAATGCCATTATTCCGGTTATTACCTACCTGGGCCCGACGGTAGCCGCATTAATGACCGGTTCCTTTGTTGTTGAGCGGATTTTTGCCATAGCCGGTATTGGCCGCTACTTTGTGGAAAGTGTAACCAACCGCGACTACACCGTCATTATGGGAGTTACAGTGCTCTATGCAGCCTTCTATGTGCTGATGGTTTACATTGTTGATGTTCTTTATGCCGTCATCGACCCCAGAATTCGATTCGAGAAGGAGACTGAATAACATGGATGCAACAGCATTTGAACCTGTCAGCCGTACTGAACAGGCTGAACAGGAACAGCTGCGTCAATCTCTGACATACTGGCAGGATGTCTGGCGCCGCCTGAAAAAACATAAACCGGCCATGGGCGGACTGGCGGGTGTTATACTTATTGTACTGGCCGCCGTCTTCGGTCCGCTGTTCTCCAGATTTTCCTATTCGGATCAGGATATAGATTTTTCCAATGTGCCGCCGCGCATGAAGATCTACAAGCTGGCTGACAACTTCAATGTCTTTCTTACCCGCGATTACAAACTGCTCAAGGTAAGCGACAAAGGTCTTCTGCTTGCCCGTCTTGAACTGACGGAAAAAGATGTTATAAACAAGGTGTACACATACACTGACGGCACAGACAAGGTGGTACTGGATTTTTCCTACAACCTTCTTCCCGGTAAAACAGCCGATTATGACTTTACCTTTTCCTTTAACGGCTCACCGGAAGTTACAGAGCCGTGGAAGCGCGTTTCCAACAAAACCTATCCATTCGGCAGCGACCACGTTGGACGCAGTCTTCTGATACGGGTTATTTACGGAGCCAGAATTTCGCTCACCATAGCTTTTGTCGCCACTCTGGTAAACCTGCTCATTGGTGTTGTCTGGGGCAGCATTGCCGCCTATGAAGGCGGACGCGTTGACAACCTGATGATGCGCATTGTTGACCTGCTCAACTCCATTCCGCTGGTTATTTACGTTATTCTTATTATGGTGATTGTGGGAAACCGGGGACTCTGGACAATGACCATTGCCCTGGGCAGTGTCTACTGGGTACAGATGGCCCGTCTGGTACGGGGACAGGTTCTCTCGCTTAAGGAACAGGAATTTGTTCTGGCGGCAGAAGCACTGGGAGTTAAAAAAAGTCAGATTATTGCCCGGCATCTGGTTCCCAATGCCATTGGTCCCATTATTGTAACCATGACAATGATGATTCCGCGGGCTGTTTTCACCGAGGCGTTCATTGGTTTTATAGGGCTTGGAGTATCGGCGCCCATGGCCTCGTGGGGAACACTGGCCAACGATGCGCTTCAGGGGCTGCTCTCCTACCCCTTCCAGCTGTTTTTTCCCGCTCTTGCCATAGCAATAACCATGCTGTCATTCAACTTTCTGGGCGACGGACTGAGAGACGCCCTGGATCCCAGGCTGAGAAAAGGTTAAGAAAACTATGAGTCAAACTATTCTGGAAATTAAAAATCTCCGAACATCCTTTTTTACCCATCTGGGAGAAATTCAGGCTGTACGCGGCGCCTCCTTTACACTGGAAGAAGGCGATGTTCTGGGCATAGTGGGCGAATCAGGCTCGGGAAAAAGTGTAACGGCTCTTTCCATTATGGGTCTTGTCGATCATCCCGGCCGTATTACCGAAGGTTCTGTTATATTTGACGGAGAAGAGCTTGTCGGTAAAAGTCAGAGAGAAATGAGCGACCTGCGGGGCGACGAAATTTCAATGATTTTTCAGGATCCCATGACATCGCTCAACCCGGTCTACTCCATTAAAAATCAAATGGTGGAAGTAATACGCCGCCATAACAAATCACTCAGTAAAAAAGAAGCTGCGGCGCAGGCGGTTGAAATGCTGCGCCTTGTCGGTATACCGCAGCCTGAAAAACGGATCAACAGCTATCCGCACGAATTCTCCGGCGGTATGCGCCAGCGTGTTATGATTGCGACAGCTCTTTCCTGCGGTCCCCGGCTGCTGATTGCCGATGAACCCACAACAGCTCTTGATGTAACCATTCAGGCGCAGATTCTGGATTTAATGAACGATCTGAAAAACCGCGTTAACGCCTCCATTATTCTTATTACACACGATTTAGGCGTTATAGCTGAAGTTTGTGACCATATAGTTGTTATGTACGGCGGAAGCATTATGGAAAAGGGCTCTGTAGACGAAATTTTCTACGAACCGCTCCATCCCTACACCATAGGGCTTCACCAGTCTGTGCCCCGCATGACTGCGGAAGAAGAAGGCCAGCGGCTCATACCCATTGAAGGTTCACCGCCGGATCTGCTCCATCCCCCAAAAGGCTGCCCGTTTGCTCCCCGCTGTCCGCGTGCCATGCGTATCTGTATGGAACAGCCTGCACCAACCATATCAGTCAGCGAAACACATTCATCAGCCTGCTGGCTGCTCCATGAAGATGCTCCGAAAGAGGTAAGACCGTGAACAATTCCGAATTCCTGCTGGAGGTAAAAAACCTCAAAAAATACTTTAATATCAGTTCAGGACTGTTCAACAATAAACGCAGCTACCTTAAGGCCGTAGACGATGTATCGTTCAGCATCCGCAAAGGTGAAACTTTGGGTCTTGTAGGTGAATCCGGCTGTGGGAAATCAACCACAGGACGCACCATTATACGCCTTTACAACGCCACCGGCGGAGAAGTAATATTTGACGGAACAGACATTCTGAAAATATCCGAAAAGAACATGCTGCCCTACCGCAAACGCATACAGATGATCTTTCAGGATCCTTACGCGTCATTGAACAGCCGTATGACTGTTACAGATATTATTGGAGAAGGCATAACAACCCACGGCCTTTCGTCGGGTAAAGAAAAACAGGAACGCATATACTTCCTCCTGAATCAGGTGGGACTGAAAAGCGAGCATGCCAACCGCTATCCCCATGAATTTTCCGGCGGACAGCGTCAGCGGGTCGGCATTGCGCGCGCCCTTGCCGTTGAACCGGAACTGGTTATCTGCGATGAACCCATTTCCGCCCTGGATGTGTCCATTCAGGCCCAGGTTGTCAACATGCTTGAAGATCTGCAGACAAAAATGGGGCTGACCTATCTTTTTATTGCGCACGACTTATCCATGGTAAAACATATTTCCGACCGTATTGGAGTAATGTATCTGGGCATGATGGCAGAAGTTGCCGAAAGCAATGAACTCTACCGCAATCCCCTCCATCCATACACCCAGGCTCTGCTGTCAGCCATTCCGGTGCCGGATCCTAAAATAACCCGGCAGAATAAACGCATTATTCTCAAAGGTGATGTACCCTCTCCCATTGATCCGCCGCCCGGCTGCCGTTTTGCTTCCCGCTGTCCGCGGGCAGATAAAACATGCCTCCAGTCCACACCGCTTCTCAAGGACCAGGGAGGCGGCCACCTGGCGGCCTGTCACCATATTTAGGGCAGGGGCTTCTCCTGCCCCGGCAGCAAATCTTGAACGCCCAAGAGACATAGTTCAGATTTATTGATAATTTTTAAGGTACAGCAAATAATATAACAGTAACGATACCAATTCCAGGTGCTCAAGGTTTTGGAGTTGATACAACATGGTCTGTAGATGCTGATACTGGTGCTTCTGGTGGTTCGCTTGGGCTGAGTTTGGGGTGCAGGATTAATGGATTCTCAGACCACCGCTATGACTCTATCAGCAGGGAAAATTAAAGAAGGAATTGAGAGTGGATTGGCGCTTATAGAAGAATGGTTTGGAGGACGAGAAAAAGACTCAGTTCAACAAGAATTGAAGGAAGCAGAGTATACCACTAATGAAAGTAATCTATCGATATTGGGCAGTTGTTGTTGCCTTATTCTTAATTTCCTTTGCTAATTTGGTGTTACTTGTAGCAACACAGGACCGTCGTTTTGCATTGTTTTTTTTGTGTGTCCCGGTACTTTTCATTATTTCAATTTTTTTCCTGCGTTGTCCAAACTGTAGACAAAGTATTACCGGTTGGAAAATAGGTCGAAATAAGATCCATAAAAAGAATATATATCGCTCAAGACTGCTGGATCTACACTGTCTGAATTGTGGTTTCAGGCTGCATGACGAAGAAAGTTAATTATGGAAAGTTTCTTTTTATGAGTACACAAGCAGTAACCGGATAAGCCGTGTGTTGAAAGAGGGGCTGGAAAATCCCTGGGGTATGCCTGAAGTCGATGAAATTGTCTATGGGTATGACGCGCTGGGGCGCCGGATGGTTCGGGAAGAGTACCGGGAGACTAGCTGGTGGTGGTATGGCAGCGGCGAGGTGAGCATGAGGCGCGAGAATCTGTATGCTGAGGGGCATATGATGTACTCTACCGAGGCTTCTCTGGGAGATGATGTCCTAAAGTCCCGGCTGGTGGGGAGGTTACCGCAAAACGTATTACAGTCAGGACCGGTTGGGTTCCACCCGAATGAGAAGGGATGATTATACGTTTTCAACCTG
>PDWI01006909.1_pt1 | contig 14053 bp, 16 predicted proteins | sample 1430891 | NCBI WGS metagenome assembly PDWI01 (sample SAMN01162508, study PRJNA174530) | Oral metagenome, whole genome shotgun sequencing project. | biome: Marine environment; feature: Marine mammal; material: Swab sample of the gingival sulcus; isolation source: swab sample of gingival sulcus...
TAGAAAATATTAAGTATTAAAAAAATTATAATTATAAAAGTCGTATTAAAAAAGAAGATTTAATACGATTTTTTTATAATAAAAAAAGAGGAAAACATTAACTGTTTACTCTCTGTGAAGTTTGGGACTATGCTTCAAGCTACAAAATTATAATTTCCTTAGATGTAAAAAAAATATTTTTGAAAAAATTTAAAAAATCACATTTTTTTCACTTTCTAAACTTATATTTTTATATGTTGTTGAGATAGTCATTTTTCAAAATTATTTCAAAAATGTTTCAATTTGACCTCATTATATTTTTAAAAATTTTTTTATATAATTTTATTAAGAAAAAATAAATTTTTTAAAGGAGGTTTTAAAATGGAATTGAGGAAAGATGGTTTTTTTCAGTAGAAGTTTAGACTGTCTTTCATCTTGCATTAGTAGCACAAGTAAAAGTAGAACTATGAAAATTTTAAATAATTTAACAAGAAAAAATTATATTTATAAAAAAGGAGGAAATTATAAAAAATAAGGTTAAATATTGTAAATGTAAGGTAATTAAAGACTTAACAAGAGATTGTATTTACTTGTCAGAAGATAATGAAGAAATTTTATTGGGTATGACTAAAATAGATATGGGTATATCTAAAATGAATATAGGTATATTCAAAATAGTCATGGGGGTATATCAAAAATTGTATGGGGGAGGTACAAAAATTGTACCTAATAATATAGATATAATATATATAGATAATATAGATATATAAATAATTGTTGCAATAAATTGCAACAGCAAAATTTAACAGACAAAAATTTTAATAAAGAGAATTTGAAAAACAATTCTTCAAGTAAAATAAAAACTTATATCAATTCTTTAATCATAGGAGAAGTTTATAAAAAATATGTAAAGTTAATTTGCTTGACAATATAAAAAAAATAAACTATAATAGCTTGGTGAATATAAATGAAGTTAGAAGAATTTATAGAAATAGCAAATCTTTTGGATATTTATTCAGAATTGCTTAGTGAAAAACAAAAAAAATATTTAGTAGAACATTTTGAGAATGATTTTTCTCTTAGTGAAATAGCAGAGAGTAATGGAGTAAGTCGTCAGGCCATACATGACAATATAAAAAGAGGAATAAATCTTTTATATGAATATGAAGCTAAGTTAAATTTTTATAAGAAAAAAAGAAAAATTTTAGATGACTTAAAAGACTTAAAAAAAGATTTAAAAGAAGATTTTAATATTGAAAAATTAGATAAAATAATAGAATATTTGATATAAATTTTAATTCAGTGAGGGAAATTATGTTAGAGAATTTGGGAAATAGATTTCAAGATATTTTCAAAAAAGTTAGAGGACATGGAAGACTAAGTGAAGAAAATATAAAAGAAGCTATGAGAGAAGTAAAGATGTCTTTACTTGAAGCCGATGTAAACTATAAAGTTGTAAAAGATTTTACAGCTAAAATTAGTGAAAAAGCAATTGGAACAGACGTTATAAAAGGAGTTAATCCCGCTCAACAATTTATAAAACTTGTAAATGATGAATTAGTAGATTTGTTAGGTGGTGCAAGTTCAAAGTTAACAAAGGGAGTTAGAAATCCTACGACACTTATGTTAGCTGGTTTACAAGGTGCTGGGAAAACTACTTTTGCTGGGAAATTAGCTAAGCTTTTGAAAAAGCAAAATGAGAAAGTTTTGTTGGTGGCTGCTGACGTATATAGACCTGCAGCAATAAAACAACTTCAAGTTTTAGGTGAGCAAATTGGAGTGGAAGTTTACTCAGAAGAAGAAAATAAAGATGTAGTTGGAATAGTTGAAAGAGCAAAGCAAAAAGCAAAAGAAATGAATGCGACATATATGCTTGTGGACACTGCTGGAAGACTTCATATTGATGAAACTTTAATGGAAGAATTAAAAGAAGTAAAAAAAGCTATTAGACCTCAAGAAATATTGTTAGTTGTAGATGCTATGATAGGACAAGATGCAGTAAATTTAGCAAAGTCATTTAATGAAGCTCTGAGTGTAGATGGAATTATTTTAACAAAATTAGATGGAGATACTCGTGGAGGGGCAGCCCTTTCAATTAAAGCGGTTGTAGGAAAACCAATTAAATTTGTTGGAATAGGAGAAAAGCTAGATGACATAGAAGTTTTTCATCCTGATAGATTAGTTTCAAGAATTTTAGGAATGGGAGATGTAGTTTCGTTGGTTGAAAAAGCACAAGATGTTATAGACCAAGATGAAGCTAAGTCATTGGAAGAAAAAATAAGAACTCAAAAATTTGATTTGAATGATTTCTTGAAACAATTGCAGGCTATAAAAAAATTAGGTTCTTTAGGGAATATTTTAAAAATGATTCCTGGGATGAATCAAATTGGAGATATTGCTCCTGCTGAAAAAGAAATGAAAAAAGTTGAAGCGATAATTCAATCGATGACAAAACAAGAAAGAAAAAAACCAGAAATTTTAAAAGCTAGTAGAAAAACTAGAATAGCAAATGGTAGCGGAACTCAAGTAGCAGACGTCAATAGACTTTTAAAACAATTTGATCAGATGAAATCAATGATGAAAATGTTTTCAGGAGGTAAAATGCCAAACTTAGGTTCTATGATGAAAGGAAAAAATGGAAGATTTCCATTTTAAATAAATAAAATAAAAAAATTTAAAAATAAAAGGAGATGTTAAAAAATGTTAAAATTAAGACTTACAAGATTAGGGGACAAAAAAAGACCTTCTTATAGATTAGTTGCTATGGAAGCACTTTCTAAAAGAGATGGAGGAGCAGTTGCTTATTTAGGAAACTATTTCCCATTAGAAGATTCTAAAGTGGTTTTAAAAGAGGAAGAAATTTTAACTTTCTTGAAAAATGGAGCACAACCAACAAGAACAGTAAAATCTATTCTAGTTAAGGCTGGAATTTGGGGAAAATTTGAAGAATCTAAAAAGAAATAATTTATAGAATATTTAAAAAGAGTCTAGCAAAAGACTCTTTTTATTCTCTATTATGGAATATATTCTGATTTTTTTTAGGCTTGCCTGTGTGAGGGAACTACGGTCACTGACTTGTTATGAATGCAGTGGCATTTCTACACTTAGGCTTCATTAAAAAATATCTAAGACTTTGTAAGAATAGTTCTACTATTATAAGCCTTAAGTGAAATCAGTTTTTCCTTTATTTATATAATTTAATTTGAAAGATGAGAGGGTGATAAATGAAAAATAAAAATTATGAGTTTCCAACTGCATACACAGTTCTTTTTATAATTTTGATTTTAGTAACAGTCTTAACCCATATAATTCCCGCTGGAACTTATTCAAGGCTTAGTTATAATCAAACAAAAAAAGAATTTTTAATCGATAATCAAGATGGAGTGCAAAAATATATCCCAGCAACACAAGAAGAACTGGATAGATTAAAAATAAAAATAAAGTTGGAAAAGTTTACAACAGGAGTTATAAAAAAACCTACGGCTATACCAGAAACTTATAAAAAATTAGATAAAGTAAAATCACAAAATATAATAGAATTAATTTCAGCTCCTATATCTGGAGTAGTAGACTCAATTGATATAATTGTATTTGTCTTAATCTTAAGTGGTATAGTTGGAGTTATAAATAAAACAGGAACTTTTAATATTGCTATGAAAAGTATTTCTCATAAGACAAACGGGAAAGAATTTTTGCTCGTAATTTTTGCATTTATATTTTTTTCTGTTGGAGGAACAGTTTTTGGATTTTGGGAGGAAACGATTCCGTTTTATTCAATATTGATTCCCTTATTTTTATCGAACGGTTTCGATATTTTAGTACCAATGGCTACAATACTTTTGGGCTCTGCTGTTGGATGTATGTTTTCGACAGTTAATCCATTTTCAACAATAATTGCTTCAAATGCAGCAGGAATAACATTTAGTGAGGGCTTAGGACTTAGGCTTTTTGCTTTAATATTTTTTTCTGTAATAACTTTGATTTATTTGTTTTTCTATATAAAAAAAGTTAAAAAAAATCCAGAGTTATCAATAGTTAAAGATATACATGAAGAAAGCAAAATAAAATTTTTAAAAGATTACAATGATGATTCTAAAGTAGTAATGACATTTAGACAAAAAATAATTTTACTTTTATTTTTACTACAGTTTGTTGTCATGATATGGGGAGTATCAACTGTTGGTTGGTGGTTTGAAGAGATAGCCTCTATATTTTTTGGAGTTTCTCTGATAATAATGCTTTTATCTGGACTTAAAGAAAAAGAAGCAGTTGAAGGCTTTATAACTGGAACATCTGAAGTAGTAGGTGTTGCTTTAATAATTGGTTTGGCAAGAGCAATAAATATAATAATGGAAAACGGTAAAATAGCTGACACTTTATTATTTTATTCTTCAAACTTAGTCTCAGGAATGAATGGAGGATTTTTCGCAATAGTTTTACTTTTAATTTTTGCTTTTTTAGGAATATTTATTCCTTCTACTTCGGGATTAGCAGTTTTGGCTATGCCTATTTTAGCTCCCTTGGCAGATACTGTAGGAATTTCAAGAGCTTTGGTAGTTGACGCATTCGCTTGGGGACAAGGACTTATTTTGTTTATAACTCCAACAGGGTTAATTTTTGTAGCTTTACAAATAGCGGGAATTTCATATAATAAATGGTTGAAATTTGTTATGCCACTTATATTTATAATATTTCCTCTAATAACTTTACTGTTGTATTTAGCTTCCATTATATAATTTAAAAATAATATAGAAGTAAGTTGTTTATTTTATAACAACTTACTTTTTTAATATTTAAAGAAATTATAAATTGAAATTCTTTTTTTATTCATAACAAAATTATAATTTGTAATAAAAGAATTTGAATTATAATCTTATATGTAGTAGAATTATATAGATTAAGAAATTTTTAATATTAAATTAGGAGGAAATAAATGAAATTAGTATTGATAAGACATGGACAAAGTCAATGGAATTTAGAAAATAAATTTACAGGATGGAAAGATGTTGATTTAAGTCAAAAAGGAATAGAAGAAGCAAAAGCAGGAGGGAAATTATTAAAAGAATTAGGTTTTTCTTTCGATATTGCTTACACTTCATATTTAAAAAGAGCGATAAAGACTTTAAATTATGTATTGGAAGAAATGGATGAGCTATATATTCCAGTTGAAAAATCTTGGAGATTAAACGAGAGACACTACGGTGGGTTACAAGGATTAAATAAAGCAGAAACTGCTGAAAAATATGGAGATGAACAAGTTCATATTTGGAGAAGAAGTTTTGATGTTGCCCCACCTTTAGTAGATGAGAAAAGTGAATATTATCCAAGAGCAGATAAAAGATACGATGCTATTCCTGATAATGAAATTCCAAAAGGGGAAAGTTTGAAAGACACAATAGCAAGAGTTTTACCTTATTGGCATTCAGATATTTCAAAAAGTATAAAGGAAGGGAAAGATGTTATAGTTGCTGCACATGGAAATAGCTTGAGAGCTCTAATAAAATATCTTTTAAATATTTCAAATGAGGAAATATTAAAATTAAATCTTCCAACAGGAAAGCCTTTAATTTTTGAAATGGATAAAGACTTAAATATATTAAAAGCACCTGAATTATTTAAGTAATTTATAAAATAAAAGGAGAATAAAAATATGAAAAAAATTATATTATTATTAATTTTAGTTTTTTCTAGTTTTTCATATAGTTTTGATTTAAAAATAAAATCAGAATTACCATTAGATGTCGAAAAAGAAATTCGTTCTGCTGTGTCGTCACATTCTAGTTCTGAGAGAAGAGAATATTTTAATTGGTATAAAGAAGCCTATTTAAAAATAGAAAAAAGATTAGATGATGCAAATATTCCAGAAGAAGATAGAGAGTATATAACTAAAAAATTAAAAGTTATGTATGGAAGCAACTATCCAAAACAGTTAACAGTTATAAATAGTGAAATTGCTGAATATCAAAATCTTGTAAATAGAATAAGAGAAGAGCAAGTAGAAATAGTTCAGAAGCAAAAGGAAGAAGAAGCGAAAAGTAAAAAAGAAATAGAAGAAATTTTGGACACTCAAATGTTGCCAGAGTCATTTAAAGATAATGTTAGACTTAATGCTAAAACAGAATTTCCAGATAATTCTTCGTTGCAAAAGGCATATATAAAAGGTGCTATTCAAACTTATTTAGAATTAAACAAGTTAATAAAAAAATAAACTTTAAAATTGGGGAGCTGGTATATTATCAGCTCCATTCTAAAATAAAAAATAGGAGGAAGTTATGAAAAAAAATGTTGTTGGTTTAATAGTTGAATATAATCCTTTTCATAATGGACACCTATATCATATAAAAAAAGTGGATGAGCTTTTTTCAGATAATATAAAAGTTGGAGTAATGAGTGGAGATTTTGTACAAAGGGGAGAGCCTTCTATTTTAAATAAAGTTGAAAAAACTAAAATTGCACTTTCACAAGGTTTAGATATAGTGATTGAACTTCCTGCTTTTTATTCAACTCAAAGTGCAGAAATTTTTGCAAGAGGAACAATTTTATCTCTTGAGAAACTTTCTTGTACTGATTTAGTTTTTGGCTCAGAAACAAATAATTTAGAAAGTTTAAAAAAAATTAAAGATTTAACTAATTTAGAAGAATTTAATTTGGCTATAAAAAAATATTTAAAAGAAGGGATTTCGTATCCTAATGCTTTTCAAAAAGCTTTTGAAAATACTTCTGCTTATGAGTTTAGAGAGTCTTTAGATTCTTCTGAAAAAAATTTTTTAACTAATAAATTAAAGTCCAATGATATTTTAGGTTTGGAGTACCTAAAGTCATTAGACTTTTTTAATTCTCAAATAAAACCTCATTGTATAGAAAGAAAAAATGTGGGCTATTATGAGGAAAAGAAAGAGAATTTTGCTAGTGCAACCTACATTAGAAAAATATTAGTTTCTTTGAAAGATTTAAATTTAGAAGAGAAACAAAAAAAATTAGAAGAAATTATAAACTTAGTTCCAGAGTATTCTTATGTCGTAATTAAAGAGAATTTAAATAATTTAGTAGAACTAAAAGATTTTTATGATTTATTATCTTATGAAATTTTAAAAAACTTTGAAAAATTAAAAAATATACAAGATATAGAAGTAGGTTTAGAAAATAGAATTTTAGAAATTTTATTAAAAAATAAAAAATTTGAAAGTTTTTTTGAAGAAGTAATATCAAAAAGATTAACTGTATCAAGATTACAAAGAATATTGCTTCATATAATTTTAGGAATAACTAAAGAATTAACTGAGCAATTAAAAACGGAAATACCTTATGTTAAAATTTTAGGTTTTTCTGATAAGGGAAGAGAATATCTTAATTTTTTGAAAAAAACTGAAAATTATGAAGAGAGAAAAATTTTAACTTCTTCAAGAAATTTGAAAAAATATTTAACAGAAGAAGAAATAGAAATTTATAAATTAAATGAATTGTATTCTAATATATATAGATTAAAAAATTCTTATGAAAATATAAATTATCCAATTATTTTCAAACAAAATTTAAGGGGTAAATTATGAAGAAGCTTACAAAAAAAATTCAAATTTTATATGGACTGGGAGTTAGTTATGCAATAGTTGATCAAATATTTGCACAGTGGATTTTATATTTTTACTTGCCGCCAGAAAATTCTGGATTGAAACCTATTATGGCACCACTTTTTATTTCTTTAGCTCTTGCTATATCAAGATTTGTTGATATGGTTACAGATCCACTTGTAGGATTTTTTTCAGATAAGTTTAATAGCAAATATGGAAGAAGAATTCCGTTTATAGCTGTGGGAACGCTTCCACTTATAATATTTACAATAGCATTTTTTTACCCTATAAAAACGAGTGATACAGCAACTTTTATTTATTTAATGACGGTTGCCTCGATGTTTTTTGTTTTTTATACGGTAGTTGGAGCACCCTATAATGCTCTTATTCCAGAAATTGGAAAAACACAAGAAGATAGATTAAATCTTTCAACTTGGCAATCAATTTTTAGATTACTCTACACTGCAATAGCGATAATAATTCCTGGAATTTTAATAAAATTTATAGGAAGGGGAGATACAGTTTTAGGAATTAGAGGAATGATATTTGTTTTATGTGCTATTGTTTTTGTTGGATTAGCTACAACAGTTTTTACAGTGAAAGAAAAAGATTTTTCAACAGGAGAGGTTTCAACTACAAACTTTAAAGATACAATGAAAATAGTCTTTAAAAATAAAAATTTTATTTATTATCTTTTTGGCTTATTATTTTTCTTTGTTGGATTTAATAATTTAAGAGCGGTTATGAATTATTATATAGAGGACATTATGGGTTATGGGAAAGTCGCTATAACAATAGCCTCAGCATTACTTTTTGGAATGTCTGCTCTTTGTTTTTATCCAACAAATTTACTTTCAAAAAAATATGGATACAGGAAAGTTATGTTAGTTTGCCTTGTTATGCTTATATTTTCAAGTCTAAGTTTATTTTTCTTAGGGAAAATAATACCAGTAAAATTTGGATTTTTTATTTTTGGACTGATTGGGATACCAATAGCAGGAGCAGGTTTTATATTTCCGCCTGCTATGCTTAGTGAGATCGCAAATTCTATAAGTGAAAAATCGGGACAAAGAATAGAAGGAATATGTTTTGGAATACAAGGATTTTTCTTAAAGATGGCATTTTTAATTTCAATTGTCACATTGCCAATAATTTTGGTTGTAGGAGCAGATGTAAATATTTTATCTGCAATAACATCTGGAGCAAGTAAAGTTGAAAAAACAGGGATCTATTTGTCTTCTTTATCATCGGTTTTATTTTTTATTTTATCTTTTATATTTTACTCTAAATATAGGGACACAAAATAATATATTTATTTTTTCAAAAGATGAAAAAGTTATAAAAAGTCTTTTCGAGCTCAAATTTCTTTAATCGTAAAAATTTTAAAGGCTCTTAGAGGATTTTGTTGTTAAAAAAATTTATAGGAGTATCTTATGAAAAAAATATTAGTTTTTTTAATTTTGATTATTGCTATTTTATTAAGATTTGCTTTTTCAGTTAGAACAACCGATATTTACAAAGATGAAATTTATAAATTTAAGTTTGAATTGAATGATGGTAGGGGAGAAATTTTAGAAATAAACGATAAATTTCCAAATAAAAAAATATATACTAATTCTTTAGAAAAAGAAAATGGGAAATATGAAGGATATTTTTCTATTTTTGAAAAAAAAGAATACAAGGGAATAACTTTTATAGGAATAGATGAAATACGTTCAGAAAAAATCGAAAAAAATTTTTTAGAAAATTATCTTATGAAAATTTTTAAAAAATCACAAGAAGATTTTACACCGAGTTTAAAAAATATCAATAGGGCTATTGTTCTTGGAGATAGTACAAGAATGAGTGAAGAAATAAAAGAGAAAATAAGATACATAGGTCTTTCTCATTTATTTGCAATGTCTGGTTTTCATATATCTGTAATCTTCTTAATAGCATATTTTATATTTTCAAAAATATTCAAAAAGAAAAATATAATAGAAATTTCTATTTTAATTTTAATAAGTCTTTATTATTTATCAATCAATAGTAGTCCATCATTTACAAGAGCATATATAATGCTTGTGATATACTTAGCAGGAAAAATTTTTTATGAGAAAATAAATATGAAAAAATCATTGTGGATAAGTGCGATAATCTCAATTTTATATAATCCAAGTATTGTTTTTTCGATATCTTTTCAATTATCCTATCTTGCGATGATAGCCATATTATATATTTATCCAAGTGTTATAGAAAGTTTTAGAAAAATCAAAACTAAAGTTAAAAGAAATAAATTTACAGACTATTTAATTTTGAGTGTAATAATACAATTATTTTTAGCACCATTAGTAGTATATTATTTTTTGACGTTTCCATTTTTAGGAATGTTTTTTAATGTATTGCTTGTTCCAATAGCGAGTATTTATATATTGCTAAATTATATTTCGTTATTTTTGGCTAATTTTAATTTAGATTTTTTACTTAGATTTTTAATTGAAATAAGTTATAAAATATTTATTTGTTTTATAGAAATAATTTCAAGAATTCCTTATTTATCTTTAAAAGTTGAAAATAAATTTTTAGGGGAAAAACTTATATATATCTATTTGTTCGTAGGAATTTTATTTTATATAAAATATTTTTGGAGAGAGTTTTATGAAAGAAACAGTAAAAACAGTAAAAAAAGAATGTAATATAGAATTTGAAGAGAAAAAATCGAAATTTATAGGCTATATAAAACCCGTTTCCACAAAAGAAGAAGCGGAAAAATTTATAAGTTCTATAAAAGAAAAACATAAAGATGCGACGCATAATTGTTCATGCTATAAGATAGAAGCAAATGGAATTGAATATTTTAAAGTAGATGATGATGGAGAACCAAGTGGTACAGCTGGAAAACCTATGGGAGATATTCTAACTTATATGAATGTCTCAAATTTAGTTGTTGTTGCGACAAGATATTTTGGAGGTACGAAATTAGGAGCAGGTGGACTTGTTAGAGCTTATGCAAAAACAGCGAAACTTGCCATTCAAGAGGCAGAAATTACAGATTTTTTAAATAAAGTAGAGCTTATGTTTGAAGTTCCTTATGATAAAATTTCTGAAATTCAAAAGTTAATTCAAGAGTATACTTATGAAAATATTGAGAAATCTTTTTTAGATAGAGTAATAATTAAAGTAAAAATTGAAGAGGAATTTTTAAAATGTATTGAAAAATTAGATTATGTTGATATAATATAGAAAATAAAAAATATTTGGAGGTAAAAATGAAACAAAGAAATATTGCAATGGGGATTATATTTTCAATTTTAACTTGCGGGATTTATTCTATCGTTTGGTTGTGGATGTTAAATAATGAATTGAGAGTTGCTAATAATAAAACTTTAAATTCTGGAACAAACCTTCTTTTAAGTATTGTAACGTGTGGAATATATTTTATTGTTTGGATGTATTTTTTAGGTAGAGAAATAGAAGAAGCTGGTGGAAAAGATAATGGGGTTCTTTTTGCGGTTTTATCTGTATTTGGTCTGGCAATTGTTTCTCTTGGAATTGCTCAACATGAGGTAAATGAATTATGCAGAAAAGCCAAATAACAATAATTTTTATTGTTATAGCTTTAGTAAGTTTAATTGTTTATAATTTAAATGGAGGAAGTGTTTGTATTTTTTATAACGTTTATGGACTACCTTGCCCAACTTGTGGAATGACAAGAGCATACATAGAAATTTTTAATTTCAATGTCAAAAATGCCTTTGTTTACCATCCGTTATTCTGGTTAGTTCCGTTTTTGATATTATCATATAAATCTAAAAAATATTTATATCTTATATTTATAATTTTTATTTCTATCTGGTTTTTGAGATTATATTTGTATTTTCCAAATGGAGCTAATAAAGTTTTTAATTTTAATGAAAATGCAATTTTCCCAAAAATTTATAAAACAATACTAAAAAAATAAATTTACTTTATAAGGGGGAATTAAAATGTCTGTTCTTTATTTTAAAGTTTTAAGTGATTATTATCATCATGTTATTGGAGATTTAGAAGAAGATAAAAGAAAGTTTCTGGAAAATTTACATAAATTTATTTTAGCAGATGATGAATACGGTTATCCTCCTGATTTGAGCGGAATGATAGGTAGAAGTGAATATATGTTGAAAAAAATATCTATGGGTTCACAAGGTATGGATATAGAAGAATACTTAACATTAAAAAAATGGTATAAAGAAGATGGATGGTCTGATGGAGAAATAGATGAGTATTTTCTATACTTTAAAAAAGGACAAGAAGTAAATATTATTTATGATATTCATTCTTTAACTTCAGATGAAATAGTATTTTTGAAACATTTGGATTCTTTTTTAGAAAATAAAGGAAAAATTTTAAAAGCATTTAATCCGCATAATGGAAAGTATCAAAAAATTTCGTATTTTTTAAAATAAAAAAATATTATAATAAAAATAAAGAGAGAATTATAAAAATAAGTTCTCTCTTTTCTTTTATATTTATAAATTTCACTATTTAACAAACTCTAAGTAAAATTCAGTAAATATTTTTTCTTTTGTTTTAGAAGACTGGAAGTTCTTCAAGAAAAATTATATCTTTTCTATTTTTAGCTTCACCTTCAGCAAGAATAGCAGCTTTTGCAACGACATTTCCACCAGCTTTATGAATTAATTCTTCTAAAGCTTTTAATGAATTTCCAGTAGAAATTACATCATCAATTAAAGCGATTCTTTTTCCTTTTATTTTATTTGCATCATCAATATCTAAAAAAAGTTTCTGAATATTGTTAGTAGTTATTGAATTGACTTCAACTTCGATAGGATTATTCATATAAGTTTTGATACTTTTTCTAGCGACAACATATGATTTTAAATTTAAAAGTTTAGAAATTTCATAGGCTAATGGTATACCTTTTGCCTCGGCTGTAACAATAAAATCAATTTCTGGAAGTTTTTTAGCTATCATTGGAGAAACTTTTTCTACGAGCTCAGCGTCTCCTAAGATAACAAAACTAGCTATTGATAAATTTTCAGAAATTTTTATTATTGGTAATTCTCTAGTGAGATTTTCAATTTTTAACTCATATTTTTTCATTATTTTCCTCCTAGTTAAAACAATATAAAAATATATTTTACAATAATGGCGGCAATCAGCCCTATAAATGGATCATTAGCAGCTGTTACTGTCATAGCAGTTGCAGCAACCACATAAGATTCTGGAGTGCCATTAGAAAATGCCATTGAAGCATTTATAGGAGTAGTAACAATAGCCCCTAAAATAAATAAGAAACCGTGAACTGAGTGGCCTGGAATAAATTTACTAATTTTTGGAAGTAAACCAGAAATTAAAATAACAGCCATAATTACCATCATTAAAACTCCACTAGTAAAAGGATGTGGTGCAGCAGCGGTAGCTGAAATAATAGCTTCTACTGGACCTCCACCAAATAAAGCAGATACAGAGTCTGCAAGACCTGAATAAATTGTAAGATGGTCGATATTTGCAGTGTAACCATCTGTCATAGATGCAGTTATATTTCCGAAAGCAATATTTGCACCTATAGTTAAACAAGCTAAAGCTAGAGTTCCACGAATAACATTAAAATTTAAAATTGGTTTTTTTATTTCTATTTTTTTATAATTTTCTATAATTCCTCCACCAAAATCAATTTTAAATATATTTGCAACTAAACTTGAAAAAATAACACAGACTACTATTGTATAAACTAAATTTTGTCCAAAGAAGAAATAAGTTATAAAAGCTGACAAGATAGAACTTGCTGTAACAACTGGGCTTTCTTTTAAACCAGAAAGAGCGATTTTGGTAAGCATAATACCTACCCCAGCCATCATAGCGTTTATAATATTAGCTCCTGCAAATTTTATAATAATAGATAAAATTCCTGTAGTTCCTAAAATTACCATAGTAATTCCTGAAAAAAATATAATTGAAAGTCTTTCTCTAATATCTTTTCCCAACATACCTGCTAATGCAATTGTTTCTGCTTGGAAAGAGACAGGAATAACAGAGCCATAAAAAAGACATGCAAGAGCTCCAATTATAAAACCAAACGCAGTAGGAACTGATGAAAATCCATAACTTGCAGCAAGTAATGCTTGGGGAATTCCATTTAAAACGACTCCTAATGCAGCTAAAATATCATTAATACTCATAAGTACCTCCCTTAATATTAAATTTATGCCAGATTGAATTGTAATCAAAAAAACTTTAAAAGTCAATTAAAAATAAAACAAAATAATTATTTTTGAGATTTGTTTTAGATTTAGCACTTAAAGAAAGTCTTAAAAAGTATTATTAAGGAAATATTATAAAAAAAGAATAAAGGACTTGAAATCAAAAGAAAAAATGGGATGAGAGAAAAAAAGAAAAAAAGCACGAAAAAAAATATTGACAAAAGGAAATAAAGATGTTAATATAGGTGATGTCCACATAAGAAGTGGGAAGGACATTAGCAACAGAATAGAGAAAGAAAAGAAGAAATGCAAACCTAATAAAAA
>PDWI01006911.1_pt1 | contig 14051 bp, 11 predicted proteins | sample 1430891 | NCBI WGS metagenome assembly PDWI01 (sample SAMN01162508, study PRJNA174530) | Oral metagenome, whole genome shotgun sequencing project. | biome: Marine environment; feature: Marine mammal; material: Swab sample of the gingival sulcus; isolation source: swab sample of gingival sulcus...
TACTCCTTCGCCTTCTGAGGTTCCTGAGCCGGGGACTATGGCGCTTTTGGGGTTTGGCTTAATGAGTGTTGTTGGAGCAGCAAGGCGGCGTAAGAAGTAGCTGATTGGTTTTAAAAGATATTTTTCAAAGAGGGGCTTGTTGTTCGTCGCAGTAAGCTCCTCTTTTTGTTTATAGGCGAAAGATTTTTTGAAGGAAGGGATCGTTTTTCGATATGTGAAGAATTCCCTGGTATATAAAGTAAGGGGCAAGGAGGGGTGGTTTGAAAAAGATAAAGGTTTTATTAATAGCAGCACTATTTTGTTTTGTGGGTTCTCAAGCGTTGGCGTTTCCCATTGAAGAAGGAAAACAGAATGTTTTATATACGAATGGGATGCCTGCGACATTAACAATGGTGGGCAGCGGTGAAACCTACGAGTCGTTTTGTATTGAGCCTGATGTGACAGATATGCCAAACAGTTATTATTGGCAGGGGATTACGGGGAAGAAATATTTGGCAAATGGGTATAGTGTTACGGATATTGACAGTAAAAAGTTGACCCTTTCTGATAATAGTAAGTGGCTCTATGCGGCTTATTCTGAGGGAGACTTTGATAATGTGGATTTTAGTTCGCTGCAGGATGAATACAAAGACACGTTTTCGCAAGTGAAAGATTTTGATATAGGGGTGCTGGTGCAATACGGCATTTGGTATTCTCAAGGTTTTGCGGAAAAACCCGAGACCATTGTAATGCATAGGATGATGGTTGATGCCTGGGATGTCTTTGATGACTACTTGACAGATAACTATAACTGGAAAACCTATGAAGACAGGTGGGAAGTTCACTCCCTTACCCTCGTTCGCCGCGGTAAATATGGTATCACTCCTTTTCGTGCACAAGGCCAGATTGTTGGTGCGAAGAAGGACGCTCCCCCATCTGAAGTCCCAGAGCCCGCAACTATGGCGCTTTTTGGTTTGGGTTTGATGGGGCTTGCTGGAGCAAGAAAGCGGCGTAGTAACTAGTCTCTTAATGTTCAGGCATACATTAGGATTACGGATAATAAGGATATTAGCCAATTGATGCATATAGACAGAAAGGAAAGGAAAGAATGAAAAAAATAAGGGTAGTATTGATGGCGGTGGTGTGTTGTTTTATTGCATCTCAGGTATTGGCTTTCCCCATTAAAGACCAGAGTGAAGAGCAGAATGGCCGGGTGGAGTATCAGGCGGGGTACCCTGGTTTTATAAAGATGGCAGGAACAGATGCTTTTTATGCGTCTTTTTGCATTGAGCCGGATCGATCGATCTGGACCTATTCCAACTATAAGGTTGAGAATGTTGGAGACAAAAGCGGCGGTGATTTGAGTGATACAACCCGATGGCTCTACGCAGCCTATAATGAAGGTGTATTTGATAATATCGCCTTGCCCGGGAATGTCGATTCTGTAGGGGTTCTTGTTCAGGAAGGGATTTGGTACTCCCTTGACTCATCTGTAAATACCTCCTGGAAGAGCTCTTTTGATTGGCTGAAAGGGAGCACAGATACTTCCTGGGCAACATACAAGGATACATGGGATATTCGTTCTGTGACGCTTTCTTATTATGATGCGTATCATAATAAATATAATGCGCAGCTACAGATTGTTGGTGAGTCTGTGCCTTCAGAAGTTCCTGAGCCTGCGACCATGGTACTCCTTGGGCTTGGGGTGGCGGGACTTGTCGGTGCCAGAAAGCGGTATGCGAATAAATAAAAGCTCTGCTGGCTCTTATTAGAGTCTTTACTGCAGGTTGTTTGATGGGGGCTTTGCTGTTGATAGTAACAGCAAAGCCCCTTGTTTTTTATAGGAAGTACATTGGATTGGTTCCACTCACTAATGCTGCTGTACCGGATAAGGGGCACGCAGTTCCTCACTTGTTTGAGTCTTGTCCTGTTTCTCTATCGTTTTCGTCAGGCTGATGAGTGGTCTGGAGGTTTTTCCGGCGGGGAGTAGCTGCTTTCACGGGGAAAATTTTTCTCTTTTTTATCGCTTGCAGCCAGGAAGAACAGTGTGCTGCAAGCAATTTTTAACAAGCACAGTACGGCGTTACAGGAGCTCGTACCATGCTTGTAATAACCATTAGCTGATCGCACAGCTATTAAGCAGATCTCTGATACTGAGAATATCCTCTTTTTTGCCGTAAACAGTAATAACATCTCCGCTTTCCAGTCTGGTTTCTCCTCTGGGGATAAGGACTTGTCCTTCCCTGCGGATGGAGACAATATTCACCGTATCCGGGATGGAGAGGTCTTTTATTCTGGAATGACGGCAGTTATCATCTTCTTTTAAGACAAACTCCATATAATCCGCTTCACTGTGTTTGCGGAGTTGAACGTCTTTATCGTTGAGCTGGCCTCTCTGTTTACGCACAACCCCTACATCATAAGCACGGAGAATATCTGAGCGGCTGATCACCCCCAGCAGCTTTCCAGAACCGTCTCTGGGGACCACCGGCAGCCGGGCAAGATCTCTGGGTGACATTTGCTGGATTGCCTTCCAGATTGGTTCATCGGGAAAGATGGTAACAAGGCTTCTTGTTGTCATATCGGCAACAGTTATATTGCGCGGGGTAAAGTCATCTGCTTCCTGCGCTTGTTCAACATCTCTTAGGGTAATGATTCCATAGAGGTTCCCTTCGTTATTCAGAACAGGAATCCCATGCAGGTTCTTTTCCTGAAAAAGAGCCATAAGCTCAAAAAAAGATGCATCTTTACTGACGGTTACAGGTTTGCTGCGCATAACCTCACTCACGCTTACGCCCTGCATAATATCCATATCCCGGCCTTCAAAGAAGCGGATACCCCTTTTGGCAAGTTTTATGGTGTAGATTGATTCAGGATGGAGCCAGGCTGAAAAGTAACTGGCACTCACCCCGGCAACCATCAGAGGTAAAATCATGGAGTAATCACCGCTCATTTCAAAAACAATAAGCATTGCCGTTAGAGGGGCACGGGCCGTGGCGGAAAAAAGGGCCGCCATTCCAACTAGTGCAAATGCACCGACATTAAGGTGCATTTCAGGAAACCAGCCGGCAAACAGATGACCAAGAAAACCTCCCAGCATGGCACCAGTAAAAAGGGAGGGGGCAAACACGCCGCCGGAGTTCCCTGAGCCGAGTGTCATGGAGGTTGCCAGCGGTTTAAGAATAACGAGTGCCAGCAGCAGCCACATCCCCATATTATTGCAGATTGCAGTTTCAATTGCGGCAAAACCTGCGCCATACATATGAGGAATGGGAAGCAGTAGACCTCCGGTATGGGCACCAGGTTCGGGGAATTGCAGGCCGGGGGTCATCATAAAGGCAAGACCGAGAAGTCCAAGAAAAAAGCTGCCCACGGCAGGCTTGAATATTTGGGGAAACTTCCAGTTATCAAATAAATTTTCACTGAAATCAAGCATTTTGATAAACATAATGCCAACCAATGCTGCTACCAGTCCTAAGGCAAGGTAGAGGAAAATTTCCGGCATTGTGGACATTACATAACGGGGCACCTGAAAAGCAGACTGATCGCCGATGATACTACGGCTGACGACCGATGCGGAAACCGCAGAAATAACTACATTGCCGAAATAGCGCAGCTCCAGCCCGGACATCAGCACTTCAACTGCAAAAACAACTCCGGCAATGGGAGCGTTAAATGTTGCTGCAACTCCAGCAGCAGCCCCGCAGGCAACCAGATTACGGATTCTCTCATCGGAAAGATTAAATACCTGACCTATGGAAGAGCCAAGTGCCGAACCTACCTGAATAATTGGCCCTTCACGTCCGGCAGATCCTCCGGTGCCGATACAAAGAGATGATGCTGCAATTTTGGCGACAGCGACCCTGGCTCTGATTCGTCCTCCCCGCAGGATCAGGGCCTGCATAACTTCCGGCACCCCATGTCCCTTGGCTTCCTGGGCAAAAAGAATAAGCGGGCCAACGAGGATGCCTCCCAGAATGGGAACAATCAGATATATCCACTTGCCGACAATAGGAAAGAGATCACTGATCCCTCCATAAAAAAGTCCTTGAATACCGAAAATGAGCTTCACAAAAAAGACGGATGCAAGCCCGGTAATAGCACCGATAAAGATGCTTAAACCGAGAAGAAAAAAACCAGCAGGGGGAGTGAAGCGTTTAGGAAAACTTTTTGCTGTATTTCCAGTAGGGGTGTCCATTGCCAAAACCTGTTATGCGAAGATAAGAATAAAAGAACCGCAAGACACATCCTGCTGTGCTTGCGGAAGAAAACGCTGACTTCTTTTAGTCTTTTTTCTTTATGCTGTCAATACTACGCTTACGTGTAGTAGTTGGGGGCAGGGACGAAATTCATAAAAAAGTAAGCATTTAGTAATTTTATTACAGATAATGAAAAAAATGAGATTTTCTCATTATATTGGGCCTGGAAAAGAGGGATGCTTCAATTGTTTCCTGGAGCTTTGAGTAAATTATGGAAGGAGGGTGTGATGAAGCTTAAATATGGTGTAGGGAATCTTAAACTTGCCAGTAAAACTGGTGGGCGGGTTTTTTCTTGCTGCCCTGATAACCCTGGGAGTTGGGCTTGTTTCCATCTATCAGCAGAATAAATTGTATAAAGGGACAGAGCTTTTGGTTGATGAGGCCTTTGCTGCAGTCAAGGATGTTTTGCTGGTAAGAAGTGAGCTTTCCCGTATCTCTGCGGCTACCCGTGCTATTCTCACCCCTTATGCTACAAGGCAGGAACGGGAGCGTACTAAGCAGGATATCGAGGAGTCCCGTGCCGTTTATGTCAAGGCAAAAGATCGTTTTATAAAGCTAGATTTTGCAAGTGATGTTAGTGGGTTATGGAGAGATTTTGCCGATAATAGCAAGAAGGCTGCGGTGATAAATAATGCGGCCAATCGTCTTTCTGATGAGTTATTGGCTGCAGATATTCTCAATCCTGAGCAGTTGGCAAGGGATATGCTGCTCTTTGACGGCAAGCATAAGGGAGTGTTGGCTAAACTTGGTCAACTTCTGCTTTTTGGTACACCATTTGAAGGGGGCGTTGCTGGTGATTCCTGTGCTCTTGGCAAATGGCTGGGGAATATGCCGACAACGAATCCTGAGATCGTTGCCGCCATGCAGGGGCTTGCAGAACCCCATGCTCAGCTGCATAGAAACGTTGAAAAAATAAAGGAATTGGTTGAGCTTGGTCGGGTGGATGAGGCAAAACAGGTAATGAAAGATGAGGTTTTACCTTTGTCTGAGAAGTTGTTTGAGACAACGGCGAAAATGCGTACGCTGGTTGATGAGTACGAAAGTAAATTTAAAAAGCTGAACCATCTTGTTCTGGACAAGGCTGTTCCTGATCAGAAGGCGACGGTCGCTGCGCTTGATAAAATCATTGATCGGGCACAGATGTATGCGGAAAAGATGGAACAGGATGCGAAGGAGACCGCAAGGAAAGGAGAGACGATAATTGTGGTTAGTATGATTGGGGGCACAGTGTTTGCCATTGTTCTTGGTTTCTTTTTCTCTGCGATGATAACCTGCCCTCTTTTTAAGGGGATAAAGCATGCGAAAGATATGTCTGAAGGAGATATGACCGGTCATGTTGACGTTAGCCAAAAAGATGAGATTGGAGTTCTTGCCGGCTCTCTTAACGATATGACAGGAAGCCTGAGGACAATGCTTCAGGGAATTGATGTAGAAATTGGCAGAGTTGATAAATCTGCTTCAGAGCTTGCAGGAATCTCGGGCAGTATGACGCAGGCAATTGAAGACACCACCTCTCGTATTAATCAGGTTTCTACTGCGGCAGAAGAGATGAGTGCTAATCAAAACTCTGTTGCTGCTGCAATGGAACAGGCTGCAGTGAATGTGAATATGGTGGCTTCTGCAGCAGAGGAGATGAAATCCACCATTACAGAGATAGCTGATAATTCCGGGCGGGCAAAGACGATTACTGCTCAGGCGGTGGATATTTCAAAAACCGCCTCTCGACGGGTTGATGAACTTGGTCATGCTGCCAATGATATCAACAAGGTTACAGAAGCTATTACTGATATCTCCGAGCAGACCAATCTGCTGGCATTAAATGCTACCATTGAGGCTGCCCGTGCAGGGGAGGCAGGTAAAGGGTTTGCTGTTGTTGCCAGTGAAATTAAGGATCTGGCGTCGGAAACAGCCAAGGCAACTCTTGATATTCGTGCCAAAATTCAGGGGATTCAGTCGGCGACGGGGGTTACGGTAAAAGAGATTAACCAGATTATGGAGGTTATTGTAGAGGTTGATAATGTCGTTACCACTATTGCTGCTGCGGTTGAGGAGCAATCGGCAACAACTGGGGAGATTGTGGAGAATGTCGTTCAGGTTTCCCAGGGGATTAGCGAAGTGAATGAGAATGTTGCTCAGAGTACTACTGCTTCTGCCGAGATCGCCTCAGAGATTGCAGGTATCAGTGCCCGAAGCACGGAAGTTGAGAGCAATAGTGTCAATGTAAAAAATATGGTGGCTGATCTTGCCGGTATTTCTGAGAAATTGAAAGAGATGGTTGCACAGTTCAAGGTGTGATCTTCAATCTCTATGATTTAAAACAGAAAGCCCCAGCCCGTGCAGATAACGGGCTGGGGCTTTCTGTTTTGAAAAATTGATACAATGTGTACTCTGTTTAATTGACCTTGAGCAAGCCTCCCGTCCCCGAGCCGCCTCGGACACTCTGTGCTTTATATGCCCGTAAGGCCCGTACCATTTCGTTATAGGCATCAAAAAATGCAGCGACAGTAGCCTTGCCTGCAGGTGTGGTGCCATATCCTCCTATGCTTCCTCCAGCCTTATTGCCAAAGGCACCGAGAGCAGCACTGTAGTTATTGGCGGTGGCACTTCCTTCTGAAGCAGCTATCTGTACTGCTGAACGGATATCGAATAGTGAAAGAGTAACGACAGATGATTTAACATCAAGCCCTCCTCCGATTGTTCCCAGAACATGGGTGTTGAAAATATCATCGGCGACCGCACCAAGAGTACCGCTTACCCCGCCAATAGAGGAGTTGTTGATAATGATTCGTGGTTCAAGATAGTAATCAGCGGCAACGCGCTGCCCCTTATGCTGTTTTGAACCGGCACGGTATTCACCTGAATTTCTCTGCAGTTGTGTTATGCGCTGCATCCGCTCATCCATACGTGCATTGCCGACAGATGTAATAATAAAGCAGTTCGACTGCTGTACTGCCAGGCGTAGTAGCGGCTCCACCGTGGTAACATTGGTCTCTCTGAGGAATGCTCCAAACCAGGACTCATTCCGTCCATCGTCAATTGCCAGTGTTCCCAGTGTTTCTGAACAGCGTTCAAGGTTGGCATTCGCACCAGAGCTGGTAGAGCCGCCAGCTCCACCGGAAATCATGGTGCCTCCTGTTCCCGGAGTAACGGTGCTGCAGCCTATAAGTAGAATGGAGCAAGCAGCACAAAGTAGTGTGTTTGTTAAAAAGGTTCGTTTTTTCATAATAATCTCCTGTAAAATTGATTTGTTACTGTATTACAGAAAAAGTAATTGATAACTTTCTGTTATGCAATAAACAAAAAACAGCCTCGTCCGTTTTACGGCTCAGGGAGAGTAGAGGAACATTACGCAGAAAGGTGCAGGAAAAAAGGAGGAGAGGGAAGAGTGTATTCCTTCTCCTCCTTTAAGGTTATTTATCTTACGCTTCAGCCTTACGCTGTGCCCCTAAATCTGCAGAAGCAGTAAAGAGAACATCTGTGGAAGAGTTCAGTGCAGTTTCACAGGAATCCTGAACAACTCCGATGATAAAACCAACTGCGATGACCTGGGTGGAGATATCCGGGCTGATACCGAACAGGCTGCATGCCATCGGAATCAAAAGCAGAGAGCCACCCGGAACACCGGAAGCACCACAAGCACCGAGCGCAGAGAGTACAGAGAGCAACACTGCGGTGAATATATCAACTTTAATACCGAGAGTATGAACAGCCGCAAGGGAGAGTACGGTGATGGTTATTGCCGCCCCTGCCATATTGATTGTCGCTCCCAGTGGAATGGAGATGGAGTATGTATCTTCGTGAAGATCCAGTTTTTTACAAAGAGCCATATTTACCGGAATATTGGCGGCAGAACTGCGGGTAAAAAATGCGGTAATACCGCTTTGTGCCAGACAGGTGAAAACCAGCGGGTAGGGATTTTTTCTAATAAAGAAAAATGCCAGTATGGGGTTAATAACGAGGGCAACGAAAAACATGGAGCCAACCAGGACAATGAGAATACGCCCATAATTTGCCAGTTCTCCAAAGCCGGTAGTGGCCACCGTTGATGCGACCAGGCCGAAAATTCCAATAGGAGCGAGGCGGATAACCCAGCGTACAATCTGGGAGACACCTTCTGCCAGATCTGCGAGCACTGTTTTGGTGGAGTCGCTGAGTTTGCGGAAGGTAATACCGAGGAGGATTGCCCAGGCAAGAATACCGATATAGTTTGCATTGGCAACGGCATGGATGGGGTTATCCACAATTTTCAGAACAAGAGTTCTCAGTACCTCAAGAATTCCTGATGGTGGCACCTGGCTGACATCCCCCATAACCAGCGTTAAGGAGGTTGGGAAGAGAAAGCTGGCAATAACTGCCGTTAGTGCAGCACAGAATGTTCCAAAGAGATAGAGAAAAAGAATAGGTCTGATGTATACTTCAGAGTTGGTCTGATGCTGGGTAATGGCTGCTGTAACCAGAACAAAAACCAGAACCGGAGCAACAGCTTTCAAGCCTCCGACAAAAAAACTGCCGAGAAAACCTACTGATTTTCCTGCTTCCGGGGCAATCCAGGCCAGTGCAATTCCTAAAATCATGCCCACAACAATTTGTCCAACAAGACTGCCGTCAAGTATTTTCTTTACAATACCGTCAGCCATAATACCTCCTCAATAAGTTAAGAGTTAAAGAATCGTGATGAGATTCTCAGGTTAGAGAAAATATACCGCAGCATTTGGAGGGGTATTGCCCTCTGAAACACTACGATTAACGCAAAAAAATAATACAAAAATGATAGAAAACGTAACGGCAAGTTCGTCTCCTAAAAAATCAACTCATCTTATAGAGAATATAAGGGAAAGTCAAATAAACATTCCTCTTTTTCCGACAAAAAATTGGGCTGTGAAAAGATATGTTCGCAATTATAATTTTGCAGCGATATAATCGCACAACGAAAAAGAATTGCGGCTATTACAGGTAATCAGTTGTTCTTATCCAGAATAAATTATTTGATAATCGAGGAGTTAAATTATGGCAAAACAGTTTGTTTCTCATCTTGAACAAAAACTTGCGGAACTGAAATCGGAGGGACTGTATAAGTCTGAGCGGCCCCTTGTCTCTGCCCAGAAAGTTGATATCAGTGTCGCTCAGGGCGAAGTGATCAATCTCTGTGCAAACAACTATCTTGGTCTGGCCGATCATCCCGCATTGATTGAGGCGGCAAAAGAGGCGGCTGGACGGTTTGGTTTTGGGATGGCATCGGTGCGTTTTATTTGCGGGACCCAGACCCAGCACCTGGAGTTGGAAAAGGCGATCAGTGATTTTCTCGGCACAGAAGATACCATTCTCTACTCATCCTGTTTTGATGCGAATGGCGGCTTGTTTGAAACCTTGCTTGACGGGGAGGATGCAATTATCTCCGATGAGTTGAATCATGCCTCCATTATTGATGGTATTCGTTTATGTAAGGCAAAGCGGTATCGCTACAAAAACAATGATATGGCAGATCTGGAGGTACGGCTGCAGCAGGCAAAGGCAGATAATGCCCGTTTTATCCTGATTGTTACCGATGGCGTTTTTTCCATGGATGGTATTATCGCCGATTTAAAAGGCATTTGTGATCTGGCAGATAAATACGATGCACTGGTGATGGTGGATGATTCTCATGCAGTCGGTTTTATCGGTAAAAATGGCCGGGGAACTCCTGAGTACTGCGGAGTGGAAGGACGGGTGGATATCTATACCGGTACTCTGGGGAAAGCCCTTGGCGGCGCATCCGGCGGCTATACCAGTGGCTGCCGGCAGATTATTGATTGGCTGCGGCAGCGTTCCCGTCCCTACCTTTTCTCCAACAGCCTGGCACCAATGATTGTTGCTGCATCTCTTGCAGCTCTTCGTCTGCTGAAGGAAGATGCCTCCCCGCGGGAGAAGATTATGGCGAATACCGCCTGGTTCCGTAAGGCTCTGGTCGATGCCGGTTTTGAGATTGTTCCCGGTGAGCATCCCATTGTGCCGGTAATGCTGGGGGATGCAGTTGTTGCCAAGAATATGGCAGAGAAACTGTTGGCAAGGGGTATCTATGTTACCGGCTTCAGCTTTCCTGTGGTTCCCAGGGGTAAGGCCCGTATCCGTACCCAGGTTTCCGCTATCCATGAGCGGCAGCATCTGGAGCGGGCGGTGGCATCGTTTACCGAAGTGGCGGCAGAACTGGGTGTCTTGGGGTAATTTTTGGATTGGAAGCAGGTATTTGAGAATTTTTTGTATTTTGCATAAGTACGCTGCTGCTGCAGCGGTAAGGAGAAATAATGAAAGCGTTGGTAAAGGCAAAGCCTGAGGTCGGCTTGTGGATGGAAGATGTCCCTGAGCCGGTCTGCGGGCCGAATGATATTTGTGTGGCAATAAAAAAGACGGCTATTTGCGGTACCGATCTGCATATCTATAATTGGGATAGCTGGTCGCAGAAGACGATTAAAACGCCGATGGTTATCGGTCATGAATTTGCGGGAGAGATTGTTGAAGTTGGTGATGAGGTTCGGGGGCTGAAGCCGGGTGACCGTGTGTCTGGAGAGGGGCATCTTACCTGTGGCCATTGTCGAAATTGTCGCGCCGGAGTGCAGCATCTCTGCCGCAACACCGTGGGCGTGGGGGTGAACAGGGAAGGGTGCTTTGCTGAAAAACTGGTGATTCCTGCTAAAAACGCCTTTGTGCTGCATGATGCACTTTCCGATGAGGTAGGTTCCCTGCTTGATCCTTTTGGCAATGCGGTGCATACCGCCTTTTCTTTTAATCTGATCGGGGAAGATGTTTTGATTACCGGTGCAGGCCCCATTGGCATTATGGCGGCGGCGGTAGCAAAATATGTTGGCGCACGGCATGTGGTGATAACCGATATCAATGACTATCGATTGGAACTTGCCACGAAGATGGGAGATTTTCATACGGTAAATGTCCTGGAAAAAGATCTGAAAGAGGTTATGGCCGGGCTGGGGATGAAAGAAGGGTTTGATGTCGGGTTGGAGATGTCGGGAGTGCCTTCTGCCTTTCAGTCCATGTTAGAGAATATGAATAACGGCGGTAAGGTTGCCATGCTTGGTATCTTTAAGGATAATCTCTCATTCGACTCCTCCCTGCTTATCTTTAAGGGCCTGACGGTTAAAGGCATTTACGGCAGGGAGATGTTTGAGACCTGGTATAAGATGTCCAGCGTTATTCAGTCCGGTTTTGATGTTACGCCGATTATTACTCACCGTTTTGGCGTGGATGATTTTGAGCAGGGCTTTGAGGTGTTAAATAGCGGTCGGGCAGGTAAGGTGGTTCTTGACTGGACGGTGTAGCATCGTCCATCGTGTCGAGGTTTTGCAGGCATAATATCCATAGAGGAGAGAGCCGTGTTTATCAGTATTCTTGAGTTGTTTAAAATCGGGATCGGGCCGTCCAGTTCGCATACGGTGGGGCCTATTGTTGCTGCGGCGGACTTTCTGGAAAAGATCGCTGCCTGGCATGGGGCGTATGGCGGTCAGAAAACCAGAGCACGTTGCATACTGAAAGGCTCTCTCTCCCTTACTGGCCGGGGGCATGCAACGGATAAGGCTGTTGCCCTCGGGCTGCATGGGTATACTGCGGTGAAACTCGCTGAAGAAGATGTCGATGGCATTGTGGCGCAGCTCTGGCAGAGTTCCTCTTTTTCTGTGAACGGCGTGGATGTGTTGTTCTCCCCGGCGGAGGATATCATCTTTGATGAAGTGACGGCCCTGGCAGAGCATCCCAACGGCATGATCTTTGAGTTGAAAGATATGGAGGGAATGACTCTTTGCCAGGAGACCTATTTCTCCGTGGGAGGCGGTTTTATTGCCACCAGAGAGACATTAGCGGATGTGGTGGCACCGGTGAAGACATCAACTGGAGTTTCCTATCCCTACCCTTTTGCCTCTGCCAGGGAGATGCTTTCCATGGCAAAAAAAGAGGAACTCTCTATCGCCGAGATGAAATGGAAAAATGAGCTCCATCTTGCAACAGAGGAGTCCCTTGAGCGTGATGTGCGTTTGATTTGGCACTCTATGCGGCTTTGTCTGGAGCGAGGGCTGCAAGCGGAGGGGATCTTGCCGGGCGGACTGCAGCTTGAGCGTAGAGCGAAAAGGCTCTACAGGCAGTTACAGCAGGATCCATCGGCGGCAACCATCAATGACTGGCTTTGTGCCTACGCTATGGCGGTAAGTGAAGAGAATGCTGCCGGACATATGGTGGTAACGGCTCCCACTAATGGCGCGGCCGGTGTTATCCCTGCGGTTATCTACTATTTTATTACTCATGAGGGAGGCAGTGAAGAGCAGGTTCGTGAGTTTCTGCTTACCGCTGCCGCTATTGGCGGCTTGATAAAGCATCTTAGCTCAATTTCTGGCGCAGAGGTCGGCTGTCAGGGAGAGATTGGTTCCGCTTCAGCTATGGCAGCGGCAGGGTTATGTGCCGCCAAGGGGGGGAGTCCGGAACGCATTGAAAAAGCAGCAGAGATTGCATTGGAGCATCATCTGGGAGTTACCTGTGATCCGGTGAACGGCCTGGTACAGGTTCCCTGTATTGAACGCAACGGTTTTGGTGCCATTAAGGCCTGGACGGCATGTTCTCTGGCACTGCATGGTAGTGAACACCATTTTATGCCCCTTGATGGCTGTATTGCTGCGATGAAGCAGACGGGCCTTGAGATGTCGGCAAAATATAAGGAGACTTCGTTAGGAGGATTGGCAGTAAGTTATACCGAGTGTTAGCTCGGCCTTGTTGTTTGTCTTTTGTTGATCTATCCCTCTGATGGCTGGGAATATTTGCTGTCAGGGGGCACCACTTGTTTGTTTCTGTCTTTTTATCGTTGTTCCTGTTTTTTGAGATCTCTTGAGAGAGCTGCTTGGAGGCATTACTGGCTTGCCTCTTTTCTCTGCTCCAATGAGGAGCGGCAAGGGATGGCTTGAATTACCGGGGAAAAAAGGGTTTACTGCGTCTGTATCTTTGGAATGATAAATGAACGTAAGGAGGGCTGTATGCGGCTTGAGCAATTTTCGCCGGAAAAAGTGTGTTTGGTTGTCATTGACCCGCAGGAGAGATTAATGGCAAAAATAGATCGGGCGGAAGAGGTCATCGCCCGTTGCGTAATGATGGTACGCTGCTTTCGTCAGCTTGGTGCGTATATACTTCCCTGTACGCAATACCAGAAAGGACTTGGTACTTACCCCCTTGCACTGGAAAAGGCCGTTGCTGGATTACCCCGTTATGATAAAATCACCTTTAATATTCTGGGTGATGAGCAGATTGCATCCACTGTAGCGGGATTGCCGAAACAGATAGAAACTTTTGCTCTTGTCGGGGTTGAAACCCATATCTGTGTTTATCAGTCGGCACTGGCGCTGCTGGAGCAAGGGTATAATGTTTGGGTGGCGACCGATGCAGTTTCTGCCCGTAGAGAGGAATACCATAGGGAGGGCGTTGCCCAGCTTCGGGCAGAGGGCGCGGCCGCAGCCCCTGCTGAAGCCTTACTTTACGCTATGCTCGGCAGGGCCGGTACCCCTGATTTTAAAAAGATACTGCCGCATATTATTGCCCAGGATAAGGATATATCCTGAGGTTTGGAAGTTAGTGCCGTGCAGCGATGACCAACCACAATAAAATTAGTAAAAGGAAAACAGGTAGATTATGAAAGGAAATGATATACGCAGCCTTTTTTTGCAGTATTTTGCCGAGAAAGGCCATAAGGAAGTTGAAAGCTCTTCGCTGGTACCGCAGGATGATCCCACCCTGCTTTTTACCAATGCGGGCATGGTGCAGTTTAAGCGTGTCTTTATGGGAGATGAT
>PDWI01006914.1_pt1 | contig 14049 bp, 10 predicted proteins | sample 1430891 | NCBI WGS metagenome assembly PDWI01 (sample SAMN01162508, study PRJNA174530) | Oral metagenome, whole genome shotgun sequencing project. | biome: Marine environment; feature: Marine mammal; material: Swab sample of the gingival sulcus; isolation source: swab sample of gingival sulcus...
GAGTGGAGTGATGAAGTTATAGATGGGATTGAGAGAGTTTTTAGCAATAAAAACAATGTAAGTATCAATGTTTTATATATGGATTCTAAACGAATAAATTCAGAAGATTATTTTGCAAAAATAGGAGAGCTATATAAGATTCAATTAGACGAGCGACATTATGATTTAATCATAGCGGTAGATACATTTGCCTATGATTTTGTCATAAAATATTATCATACTCTATTTAAAAACGAACCTGTTCTGTTTACGGGACAAGAGAGTTTCGATGAAGAAAAAGTCCAAGAAAAAGGCCTACAAGATAGAGTTTACGGAATTTTGGAAAAAAGAGCCGTGGATGATATTTTTGATATTATTTTAAAGCTTATACCAAATCTCAAAAAATTATATATCATAAATGACAATAGTGATAACGGAGATGATACAAACCCCTTTATACAAAATGAGATTCAAAAGTATAAAAACAGAATTGAAACAGTCTATATTAGAAAATCAACCCTAAAAGATTTAGAAAAATTATTTTCCAATTACAAGAAAAACGAGGCGGTCTTTTTTATAAGATTTTACAATAATAAAAGTGGAAATTTTTATAAAAATAACCAAATAGCGTCTATGATAAATAAAAGTAGCCTGCCCGTTTTTGTAACAGATACCTTGTTTTTTGGAAAAGGAGCATTAGGAGGAAAGTTGGTTAATATAAAAGAGTTAGGCACTCAAACGGGAAATATGGCACTTGATATATTGGATAAAAAGATTGAGCCTTTGAGGGTGGATACTTTTAACGGATACATAACTTCATTTGATTTTAAAAAAGCAACAAGATTTAATCTTGATGTAAAAAGCGTTTTAAAAAATAGTTCGTACATAAACACACCACCAAGTTTTTTTGAAAAGTATAGGGTTTTAGTTGACGATATTTTTGTGTTATCGCCGTTTATGGTACTTTTGATAATAGGTTTGATTTATAATATCTACCAAAGGATAAGGAGCGAAAAAAAGTTAAAAATTGTACAAGAGCAAGAAAATAAGCATAAACAATTTGTTATTCAACAATCAAAATTAGCGGAAATTGGAGAGATATTTTCATCTATCGCTCACCAATGGAAAAATCCTTTGGTCGAAATTTCAGCCATTGCACAAGAGCATTTTTACAAAAACAACAATCAAAATAGCTCGTATGTTGATGATATAATGGTGCAAGTGGGCTACATGAGCGATACGATAAATGATTTTCAAAATTTTATCATACCTTCATCTAAAAAATCACTATTTAACATAGAAGAATCTATACAAACCACTTTAAAAATCATGAACCATACCATAAAATACAACTACATAGATGTGCAAATAAATAAGCACGATGTTGAAAATTTTATGGTTTTAGGCTATAAAAACGAGTTTATGCAGACTATTTTAAATATCTTCAATAATGCAAAAGATCAAATAGTGCAAGCAAGACAAAAAAAACTCATTAAAAGGGGTAAAATTACCATAGATATTTATAATGAAAAAAACAAAATAGTTTTACATGTAAAAGATAATGGAGGCGGCATAAAAAGTAAAAATATTAACCATATATTTGAGCCATATTTTACAACAAAAGATCAAGGGCACGGTATCGGTCTTTATATGTCAAAACTCATCATAGAAGATAAAATGAATGGTAGCATTAAAGCTAAAAATTTTGATGACGGCGCATGTTTTATCATAAAGTTGGAGAGTAGATGAAAATATTATTGCTAGAAGATAATGCAAGGTTAGCAAATTTGATAAAAGATGTGCTTGAAAAAGAGAACTATAAGGTTGATTTGACTGATGATGGAGAAAAAGCGCTTAATATGTTAGCAGATGGATATCACTGCTATATACTAGATATAAATGTGCCCTCCATTGACGGAATAAGTATTTTAGAAACTATTCGTTTGTATCATAAAAATATCCCCGTTATCATCATAAGTTCAAATCATAACTTAGATAAGATACAAAAATCTTATGAATTGGGCTGCGATGATTATCTTAAAAAACCTTTTTACATGTATGAATTAGTTCAGAAAGTTAAAAAACTATTGCTCCCTAAGAAACACATAGTAAATTTATGGGATGATTTTTGTTACAATGTTAATGATAAAAGATTGTACCAAAACGGAAAAAAGGATATAAAACTAGCCAAAAAAGAGATATTGTTTTTAGAACTTTTTATAAAAGATAAAAAAAAGATTGTGAATTATGAGCAGATGCAAGAGTATATTTGGGAAGGGAAAGAGACAAATATGGAAAATATACGAGCCCTTATCAAACGTCTAAGAAAAAAACTTCCAAAAGGAGCGATTGAGTCCGTAAAAGATATAGGGTATAAATTGGGTAATATTTGAAAGATTTTTTTACATGTAAAAAATTAGCCAAATATTCCCTTTAAAATTTTGATCATTTTTATAAAATATACGCTTTAAGAATTTCTCCATAGTACGCTATGTGATAATCTCTGTTTGAGCCTGAAAAACTACTACTAACATCTTTTGGATAACAACGCTCTTTTATGGCGTGTGGGATCTCATTTTTATCTTGAAATTGCCTATAAATAACTTTGCATTCCAAAGTAAGAGGAATCTCTTTTATACCGGGGACTGATATCTTTTCAGAGTCCATTAAAGTTAAATCTAACTTTTTTATCTTATCCACATCTTTACCGGAATTTGTACCACAAAATTTTAATATATCTCCATCATGCTTTCCGTATGGAATATTTACCGTAAATTCGGGATTTTTATCAAGCATTTCTTTTGTAAATCTACCCTCTCTTACAAATGTTATAAATATTGGTTTGTTCCACTCGATACCGATAGTTCCCCATGCGATTGTCATGGTATTGACTTTATTTGAAGCCTTAGCGGTGATTAAAGCCCCTGTTTTTAATTGTTTCAATATATCGCCCGCATAATCAAAAACATCAATCTCTTTTTTCATAACGTCCTCCATTTATAGCCTCTTTTAAGAAAATGTAATTATAGCACAATTATATTAAAACGTCTTGTTATGTTTTTTATGTTAAAATCTTTACATGAGAGCATTTTTAGTCATAATTTTTTTTACATGTAAACTTTTTTCATAAATATTTTTCACTATTGTTTAAGCAAATTTTAATATATTTTGACGAAAGGTATACATAAAAATATTTTTCACAACCCCTAAAAATAAGCCTTCTTGCTCAAAAATTAAGCTATTTCAAAGAAAAAATGACGAAAGGGGCACAGAAGATTTGCCTATTTTTATCCAAAAAATGGTATGTATTTCATGTGCTTTGTTGATTTATTGTCCGGGTCAGATGACTTTATGAGTCCGTTTTGAATTGTGTCGCTTATTATTTTTGATGCTTTTGAATGTTGTTTATCGTTGAGTTTAAATCTTTTTCTTAGTGTAGAATTTGTCATAAAATTGTGACTCATAAATTTTAGACAACAATGTTGATATGTGGCTCGTATTCTGTCTTGTTTGTCCATATCTTCAAAATTAAGAGGGGCAAATAGTATGACTTTAAAATAATCTTTTTCCACCACAAATTTGGGTGCAGGCAGTTGAAATACCTCTATTGCATCTATAACTTTGTCAATGCCTGATCCTCTTTCTTCGCAAATTCCCATTATTCTCATATGGCTCGCTAATTTTTCATTTCTTGATCTTGGTTGATAGTCTATAAGTCTTAGTGCCTCTATGAGTGATTTACCGCTATTGGTGATTTCTATTCTATTTTCATATATTTCTATCATTGGGCTTGTTCCGCTTATAGTTAAATCTTGATGAATTAAAGCATTTGCTATTAGTTCTCTGATAGCTATTTCAGGGTATAGATAAACCTCTTGCCTTAAAGCATCTTTCATAACTTCATTTCTCGGCAGTTTATCCAATATGTATTTTACCAATCCTTGAAAACCCACAGCATAGCCATATGTACCTATTGTTTCAAATTCTGTATTTAGTTTGCTATTGCCTTTATATTTAATGACTCTTATACGTTTGTTAGATAAGCTTTTAAAATTTGATAAGTTTTTAGCAAATAAAATTGCACCAAGATTTGTGATATTGTACTTATTTGCATTTTTTATGACTAACTCTGCTTCTTCGAGTTTTAAAAAAATGTACTCTTTTGAGCTTTCATTTTCTTCAAATGGTAGTTTAAACAGATTAAAGAAGCTTTTTATATCAAGCAAATTTAACACTTCATCTTCACTTAAATTTAATTTTGCTATTTCATCTTCAAAACAAAAAGAGGAAAATGTCTGCCATAGTCTTTTCTCTTTTTCGGGGAAGTCTTTGAGTGATTTTTTATAGCTACCAACTCTTATATACTCTTTTCCGCTAAAACTTATTGGTCTGTGATATGCACAATCTATCTCAAATGCAGAAATCAAAACTCCATCACATTTAAATTCGTGTATTGAGAAATTGACATCAGGCTCTAAGAGTCTATGAAGCCAACTCTCTAATTCTTCATTTCCTTTTTTTGCGGTTTTTGGTTTAAAATCTGTTCCAACAATCTCTAATGTTTTATCTTTTATGCCGTATATTAAATATGCTTTTTGTACATTGTGTAATGTGGCTGAATTTGCTAACGCCGATATATACTCTCCTATTATTTTAGGGTCATCGTTATTTAATTTAAACTCTATCCACTCTGTTTCTTTCTTGTGTAAATTAAGCATTTTTTTCAAAATTTTTTCATTCATGCAATTCCTTAACCATTTGTCATTTTGACTTATTAAATCAGTTTTTTTACTAAATTGTTTTAAGTTTTAGTGTATGTGTAAAAAACTGCATTATAGCACATTAGTTCTTTTTGAATCATAATATCTAAATTATATTTATGTTAAAATAAACCTATGAGAGCATTTTTAGTCATAATTTTTTTTACATGTAAACTTTTTTCAAACGATATAATAGAGCCCATAAAGTATATCTCAAATGATATAGATAAAGATGTGGTAAATAAAAAAGTTCCAAATTCACATGTAAAGATATTTTTACCCTCTATCCCCTATACTTATATATCCAAACTCATTAACGGTACGCTTTTTAGGCTTAGTGATAATGAAGCGGGAATTGAAAAAATGTTAGCAAGCAGTTATAAAAAAATAGATGATTTAACTTATGACATAAGTTTGAAAAAAGGAATAAAGTTTCAAGACGGCACAGAGTTTGATGCGGATTCTGTTGTAGAAAATATAAAAGCTTTTATAAAACATCCTTTTACATATACCGATATTCATAACCGTTTAAAAGGCATAAAAAAACTATCACGTTACAAAGTTAGATTTTTTCTAAAAAAACCCTATGGTATGTTTATAAGAGATTTGGCTCGCATCAATCTTTACTCACATGAATATTTGCAAAAATTCTCGTGGCAAGGTGGAGAAACGGGAGATAACACATCGCGCGCGGGAGCTTTTGGGCTTGGACCTTATGTGCTTGTTGAAGGGTATGCTACGGGACGAAAACAGACACCCATAGTAAAATTAAAGGCAAATCCTTACTATTATGAAAAAGGGTTGCCGTATATTGAATACATTACTATTTATACTCAACTTAGCTCAAACGAAGCTTTTAAAATGGTTATGAAAGGAGAGCTTGACATAGCACCCATAGCTTACGATAAAAAATCCCAAGTTGTTCACTCAAAATATTCAAAACTTATTACTATTGAGTCCACAAACAATATATCAATTTACCAAAATTTACTCAAAAAAAACGGAATTTTAAAAAACCAAAAAGTAAGAGTTGCTTTAAATAAAGCTATTGACCAAGATAAGCTTTTGCATTTTGTATATAAAAATGAGGGCAAAACTGCTCCTACAACAGCTTCGGCAAATTATAAAATGGTGCAAGATGCTATCAAAAATATGGATTATCACGGGAAAAATTTAAGCGAAAACGAAAAGCGCGAAATTCATAAAATTTTAAATGGAATAAGTTTACATGTAATGACGCAAGATAGATTTATGTTTTTATGGAAAGGGATAGAGTACCAACTAAGTCAATACGGCGTCAAGCTGATATATCACATAACTACGAATGAAAAAGATATATATGATGCGCTTTTATCTAACCGAAAAAATCCAAAAAAGTGGGATTTGCTTGCTTGGGGAAATGATGATTGGTACGGTAAACATCCATGGACTGTCTTTTTTTCTTACAGAACATGTAGCGATTGGTCGGCGATTGATAAAGATGAAATTTTACAAGGTTATATAAAAAATCTTTTTGAAAGCGAAGAAAATAGTGACGAGTTTAAGAAAAACGTTAAAAACATCATAAAAAGAGTTTATGAAAAAGCTTACATGTTATTTGTGCCATCGATAAATGGCGTATATGCGGTCAATAAAGAGGTGGATTTTACGCCCTACTCCGTAGCAACTATGCCTTTATGGAAAAGTAAAATCACAAAATACCATTGGTCTATCAGAGATGGTAAATATCCAAAATCAAGACAAAGTCCAATGCTTCCAAAGAGGATAAAATGAATTTTAGTATAAGGAAGAAATTTTTTCTTATCGCATTAATCGGTTTGATCTCCATATTTTTTATGGTTTTTTTAGCTAGCGGCGTTTCAAAAGATAGTCTTAAAAAGATACAAAATGTATTTTTAAGCAGTCAAGAAGTGCATAAAATAGAAGAGGATTTTATCTACCCTCTTTTTAGTTTGCGTGAGGTTTCGCTCTCATTAGTTATGGCACCAAATGAGAACTTTAGGGAAAATATACGGCAAAATCTCTCTCCGTTAATTGAGATATTGGATAAAAATTTTCTCTCGTTAAACAATGCAGAACTTGAGAAAATTTGGCAAAATTATAAAAAACTTGTTTTATTAACTGATACTTACATTCAAAAAGATTTTGAAGAGGGAGCTTTTAGCAATGCAAATAGGGTTGAGAGAAAGCAATTTTATATACTTTTAGGAAAACTTACCACTTTGCAAAACAATAAATTAAAACAATCCCATGATACTTTTAAAAACATACAAGAGGATTTCTTAAAAAATGAAAAATTTATTTTAATTAGCTCATTTTTTGTGATACTTTTTTCACTTTTACTCTTTTTTATCATTGCAAACAATATAGTAAGAGCTATCGACACTTTGCAAAACGGACTTAAAAAGTTTTTTGATTTGTTAGGGCGAAAGATAGATATAAATACCGATATAAAGATAAAACTTAATAATAAAGATGAGTTTTATCAAATGGCAAACATGATAAATAAAAACGTCGAAATTGCAAGAAAAAGACTTCAAAAGGATTTGCAACTTATCAAAAATGCAACAAGTGTTGTAAATGAGCTTAAAATTGGTCATTTACATAGGCGTTTTGATGTTGATAAGAGTTTGGATGAGCTAAATGAGCTTAAGCTTGTACTTAATCAAATGCTTGATAATTTAGAAGACAGAATCAAAGATGAGATTAAACAAAGAACTCAAAAAGAGCAACTTTTAGTTCAACAAAGCAAACTTGCAACCATGGGAGAGATGATAGGAAATATCGCCCATCAATGGAGACAGCCTTTAGGGGAAGTAAACTCTATCTTGATGAGAATTGCTGTTAAAAAAGAGCATGATGATTTGAGTGACGAGGAGTTTGAAAATGCTTTAAATGAGTGCGATAAGATACTTTTGCACATGTCAAAAACCATAAGTGATTTTCAGAACTTTTTTAAACCGTCCAAAGAAAAAACAAGATTTAGTATCAAAAAAGCTTGCGAAGAGGCTAGTTTTATCATATCGTCATCTTTAAAACACAATCATATAGATTTTATACTAAATATAGAGCAAGATGCCAAGATTTTAGGTTATCCAAGGGAGTTTTCGCAGACTATTTTAAACCTTCTTTCAAACGCCAAAGATGTGCTTATAGAGAGAGATATTAAAAATCCTTTTATTAAATTAACTATAAAAAGCGGTAAAAAATTTGCCCTAATTCAAGTTGAAGATAATGCGGGAGGCATCAAAGAAGAACATATAGAGAGAATTTTTGAGCCCTATTTTACCACCAAACATGCAAAACAAGGAACGGGTATTGGACTTTATATGAGTAAGACCATTATAGAAGAGAATATGAATGGTTTTTTAAATGTGAAAAATAGAGAAAACGGAGCTTTATTTACGATTAAATTAAAATATTAATAGATTTTTTACGTTCAATAAAGTATAATTGTGTTATAATCTTATTTTATCAAAAGTGTAAGGATTCTAAGATGTTTTGGAATAGGGAAAAAAAGGTAAAAAATACAACAAAGGATGTTTTATCTTCTATGGTTAAAATATCTTCAAAAGATATATCCGACAATAGCTATGATTCATTAAAACTAAATGGTGGAGTTAGTTTTACGGTGGCATTTATTCCGTCATCCTGTGATTTTTCTTTGGTAGCAAAACAACTTGAAGAGAAATTATCTTTTTCAAAAACAAGACTCATCATTCAAACTGCCGGTCAAGTTGGAGGCTCTAATAGTGATGGAGATTTTTACAATCTAAACCATAGCGATTTTATCATTATACACTCTTTTTCCGCCAATCTTATCAAAGAGACCGAAAGTTTTAGTGTAGATATGCATTGTGGTGATATAATGGCAAACAAAACCACTCTTAGCTTAAAAGAGAGAAAAGATAGGATTAAAAAGTCCATTGAATCAGCCGTAAGACCTACCATGTCGGTTAATCCTTTAGACACTTATATATTGAGCTATTTCCCCGGGCTTACTGCATCTGAGAGTTTCTTTTTAGAATCTTTTGTAAAATCAAACGTCCCACTTACAAATCTTGTAGGAGGAAGTGCCGGAGGAGGACTTGATTTTAAAGAGTCTTGCCTTGCGATAAATGGAAAAATTACCGACAATGAAGCCGTGATTGTTTATTGTAAGCTCGCAAGTGGATATAATTATGATATATTTACAACACATAATTTTGAGAAAACGGGTGTTAGTTTTGATATAGGAGAGTGTTGTGTAGAAAAAAGAAATGTAAAATCTTTCTTAAAAGATAAAAAGTTAATTACGCCTGTAAAAGCATTTTGCGAATATTTTAATTGTTCAAAAGAGAACCTTTTAGACCACTTACAAGGATATAGTTTTGCCATAGAGATAGACAAAAGATTGTTTATTCGTTCGGTAGCATCCATAAATGAAGATGAGAGCATGAGCTTTTTTTGTGATTTGTACTTTGGAGAGACTTTATTGCTTGTAAAAGCGAAAAATTTTACTCAAAATCTAAAAAGCAACTATTTATCATTTTGTAACGGCAGAGAGCCTTTAGTGATGTTGGCAAATGATTGTGTGTTAAGGCGTTTAAATAATGAAAAAAATTTAAAAGATATTGATATGTTTGATAGTTGCTCGCTGAGCGGTTTTTCATCATTTGGAGAAGTTTCAAAAAATCTTCATCAAAATCAAACATTAACCGCATTATGTTTTTTTAGAGGAGAGCCTAATTTAAAAGTTTATCTTGATTTTTTTAATAGCTTTAAAAGCACTCTTGCTCACTATGAAGAAGTTGCTAAAAAACAATTGCAAAGTACCGTACACATAAAAAATCTTTTAATTGACGAATATAAAAAATATGACCAAATTGCTACAAGTAACAGCAGTTATCTTGCTCAAATTGCTACAAAAGCATCCCAAAATGATACTTATGCTAACGATGTAAAAACCCAATCCGTAAACTTAGAAGGTGCGATGAGTAAACTAAAAGAGTTGTCTATGAACTTGACAGATTCCGTTCAAACTATCGAAGAGAGTACATCTCAAGTTTCAAATGTTTTGTTAAAGATAGACGATATATCGGAAAAAACCAATCTTTTAGCTTTAAATGCTGCCATAGAAGCGGCACGCGCGGGAGATGCGGGAAGAAGTTTTGCTGTGGTAGCCGATGAGGTTAGAAACTTAGCAAGTGATGTAAAATCAAGTCTTAACGAGATAAACGTGACATTTTCATCTATGAATGAAGCCGTGGGAAAGATAGAAAATTCATCGCAAGCCGTACTTAAATCTACCGATAAAAATGATGAAACTCTGATAAGTTTGAGTAAATCCATCTCTTCTTTAGAAGAGCAATCCAAGCAGACAGCACAAATAGCTAAAAACAGTATGAAAGATGTAAAAAATGCTCAAGACGAGTTAGAGATGATAAGGAAAAATATCGCAAAAGTACAACATATAAGCGATGTTTTGTTGGGGTAAAATTTTACGGTTTTTATCCCTTGTATTTTTTATATATAAGAAATTTACATATAAACTTGCCCACACTTTATGAGTTTTGTGGACAAGTTTAGTTTTATCTGATAATTGTTTAAAAATCGAGATCTTGTCTATAGTAATCTTTTCCAGGAGCATTAGGGAAGGTATTGCTACATTTATCTCTTAGAGTGCCTTCGGGAAACCTGGAGCAAAAAACGTACACGACCAAAGTTTTTACGTTGGGCGCGAGTGCTATAGTGTATACAAAATTGGTATCTGTATCGGAATAGTAATATCTATATGCGTTGCCATAATCACTAAATCTCCACCCTTTTCCTTTTATATCAATGAGTTGGTTGATTTTCAAAGTAGCAACATCCTCTCCATTTAAATCAACTTCATTATAAAAAGCCGCCGGCACACTGCTTTGTGCATCAGATATGGTTTTTAGCATATTGTTTATCATTGCGTTTTCTTTTAAATTTTTATATTTTGGAATCGCAGTAGCAGCTAACATTCCTATGATGACTATTACGAAGATTAATTCAATCAACGTAAAACCTTTTTTTGTCGCTGTGTGTTTTAGGTGTTTTGTCATAGCAGACTCCTCTTTTTATAGTTTTAACTAACGCTAACATTTTAAAATGACGTTCTTTGTAAGTTAATATCGTCATTTAAAAAAATAAATTTAGTGCTTTTTTATTTTACATGTAAAATTTTTTTGATTTTTTATGCGTTAGTATGAAAATATTATTTATAAATCAGTTAGTTTGTTATAAATTTAGAAAGACTAAAGATCTATAATATCTTCTTTGGTGTCGTTTATGTCTACGGAAAATTTATTTTTACATTTGTTTTGTAGAGTAGTTGTATCAAATCTATAACAACGAACATATGTAAATAGCTTTCTTTCCGTTGGTTTTAGCTTAAAAGATAGCACATCGTTACTATCTGCTAAAATTCCATGGGTGTAGTAGCGGTATACATTTGTGTCACTGTAAAATTTCCAATTTTTGCCTTTTATCTCTACGAGTTGATTTAATTTTAAATTTGCGATATCTTCATTATTTAAATCAACAGCATTTGTAAAAGCAGCAGGTACGCTACTTTGAACATCAGATAAGATTTTTACCAAGCTGTTTATTTCGGCGTTTTCTTTTAAATTTTTATATTTTGGAATCGCAGTTGCAGCTAACATTCCTATGATAACTATGACAAAAATAAGTTCTATAAGAGTAAAACCCCTTTTAGTTTCGGTATTTTTTGGATGAGTTATCACGTTGACTCCTTTTTTTAAAATTTTCAAGTCTAACATCGTCATTTTTAAAAATTATTTTAGCTTTTTTATTTTACATGTAAAAAGTTCAGTGTTTAAAACAAGTTAGATTTATCCTTTATTTTTGGGTGTTTGGAGTTTGCCATTTTTTTGGACAATTTTCTCTAATGTGCTTGCTAAAATAGGACGTGAATATAAAAATCCTTGAAATTTATCACACTCCACATCAAGAAGGATATCTTGTTGGGTTATATTTTCCACTCCTTCTGCTATGAGATTATATTTTAAACTCTTAGCAATGGCTACAACAGTTTTGACGATATTAAAATCATTGTTTTCATAGTCTATATCCTGTATGAAAGCTCTATCGATTTTTAGTTCATCAACAGGAAGCTTTTTAAGGTAAAATAGCGATGAATAGCCTATTCCAAAATCATCCAAAGAAAATCTAATTCCTTTATCGCGAACGGTTTTCATCTTGTCAATAATTTTATCAGAACAATTTAAAAGAGTTCCTTCGGTAAACTCAAATTTGATTAAATTTGTATTAATTCCATATTCGTTTATAAGAGCGAAGACCTTTCTTACGAAATCATCCCTTTCAAATTGTTTAGGATTTACATTGATAGACATGGTAATATTTCCTAACACAGGAGATGATTTCCATATAGACATCTGCTTAAATGCCATATCAATCACTTGATACCCTATGTCGTCTATCAAATCTTTCTCTTCTGCGATAGTGATGAAATCTTGAGGATAAATGAGACCTTTTTGAGGATGATTCCATCTTATAAGTGCCTCCACTCCGCAAATTGTACCGTCTTGCATAACTTGCGGTTGAAAGTGCAGTATAAATTCTTTGTTTTTGATAGCCTCTTTTAGTTCGGCTTCTAAATTTACTCTTTTTATGATGTCGTATTGCATACTTTGGTCAAAAAATCTTATACCGTTTCTCCCGCTTTTTTTAGCTTGATACATTGCAATATCAGCTTGTTTTAACAAATCATCACAACTTTTATTTTTACATGAAGCAACCACGCCAATGCTTGCCGATGTGTTATATGCTCTGCCTGAAAGGTTGTATGGTTTTCTGATATTTGTTAAGATTTTTTGTGCCATTTTAGTAGCGTATTGTTTTATGTTTTGTTCGTTACAATCTTCACAATCTAATAAAACAATAAATTCATCTCCGCCCATTCTTCCTACAAAGTCGGTTTTTTTGACAGTTTCTTTAAGCCTAAACGACACCTCTTTTAAAAATTCATCTCCTAAATTATGTCCTAAAGTATCATTTAGCATTTTAAAATAATCAATATCAAGTAGCATTAATGTATAATTTAGATCTTCGGGCTTATTGGTTTGGATGATGTTTTCTAAGTTGTCTATAAACATTTTTTTATTTGGAAGCCCTGTTAACGAGTCATGCAAAGCTAAGTGTTGTATCTTTTTTTCAGCCTTTTTATGTTCCGTAACATCTTGTATGATAGATATTCCGCCTATTATACTATTTTTATCATCTCTAATGGGAGATGAGATTGAATTTATCCAAATAATCTTATCATCGGTTACTTTATGTGGGCCTGAGTATTTAGTAAGCTCACCATCTAAAGCTGTTTTTGCAAACTCTATGGAGTTTTGATTTTTTAAAACTTGGCTGTTTCCTATATCAAAGTCATTTCCTAAGCCCATAATGTTTGCGAATTGTTTGTTAAAATAGTTTATATGCATATCCAATCCATAATGAACTATGCCTATGGGAGAGTGATTTAAAAGTAGCCTATACTGCTCCTCTTTGGCTGCGGTTTTTCTCTCTTTTATCATCAATTCATACTTTGACATAATAAAATTTTCCCTATCAGCAGCAATTTTTTTAGCATTTAACATTACAAATAGTAGTAATATAAGCACACAAAAAAGTAAAGGAGCAACTCCTTGTTGTAAATCGTTTGAAAAGTTATAAAGCAAGGGCACCATTATGAGTGGTGGATAAATAAGTGTACTAAAAGAGTCTAAGGAGTATATGATTAAAGCGCCCGCAACTACACTTGTGACTATAAACGTAAAGTAGTATATATGTTCTAAGTTTTGCTCCGGATACATTAAAAAACACGCTAATGACCACGTAAAACCTGTCATAAATACACTAGATCTAAAGTAGACAAGCTGTTTAATTGCTCCTTCGCCATCGTATGAATTTAAGAATTTTTTTTGTTTAAAATGCACTATGACACGCACGGCAAAAACTATGGTAAATGCACAAGCCCAAGTCATTAAAGCAGTAAAATTTGCATCGTTTTTAAGCAAGAAAAAGCATAGCCATGCCAAAGAAAGGTTTGATAGTTGTGTGTTTATATTTGTTGCGATGAAATTTTTCAATTTCTCTAATGCGAGCATTTCATTATTGTTCATAGTTTGTCCAATTTGTTTTTAAAATATAGTGTTTTTAATAAATTTTGTATTTTATATCGTTTACAACAATCGGCAAATTTTATAATCGATTTAGCTTTTATGTAAATATTTTACATGTAATTTTTTAAATTATAAAATTTGCCTTGAAA
>PDWI01006916.1_pt1 | contig 14044 bp, 10 predicted proteins | sample 1430891 | NCBI WGS metagenome assembly PDWI01 (sample SAMN01162508, study PRJNA174530) | Oral metagenome, whole genome shotgun sequencing project. | biome: Marine environment; feature: Marine mammal; material: Swab sample of the gingival sulcus; isolation source: swab sample of gingival sulcus...
AAAATTTCTAATCAAAAATAAAGAAAGCTGTGGTCACAATATTAACCGAATTCAGGTTAATATATAATGCTACATATAATTGGATAAATATTCGTTACGAAGGCTAAATAAATACAATATTCCTAAATAAGTTATATTGAGTAAATAATTTGGGGTAGGCAATAATTCTACAGGTGATTTGAAGCTATAAGGCTTTTATTAATTTGTCTAATTAATTTTGGCCCCTCATAAACAAAACCGGTATAAAGCTGAACCAGACTGGCTCCTGCTTCTAATTTTTCCAAAGCATCCTGAGCGGAATGGATGCCTCCTACTCCAATAATTGGAAAAGCCCGATTAGATTTTTCGGAGAGAAACCTGATAACTTCGGTAGATTTTTTACGTAATGGCTTACCGCTTAATCCACCGGTTTCATTTTTTTTATTGGATTGTAAAGATTCACGGCTTATTGTGGTATTGGTAGCAATTACCCCGTCTATTTTTGTAGTTTTTACTATGTCTATTATATCTAACAATTGCGGTTCTGTTAAATCCGGAGCAATTTTTAACAGAATAGGTTTTCGCTGCGGTTTCTTTCTGTTTTCCACTTGTAAATCATTCAACAAACGCGTCAGTGGTTCTTTTTCCTGTAAATCCCTAAGATTGGGCGTGTTAGGCGAACTCACATTAACTACAAAATAATCAACAAAATCAAACAGGGTATTAAAACAGATAAGATAGTCATCAATGGCCTTTTCATTGGGCGTAACCTTATTTTTTCCAATATTACCCCCTACTACTATGTCAGATTTTCGTTTTTTTAATTGCCGTACAGCAGCAGCTACACCATTGTTATTAAAACCCATTCTATTGATAATGGCCTCATCTTCTATCAACCTAAACAATCTTTTTTTGGGATTTCCGGCTTGTGGCTTTGGAGTAATGGTACCTATTTCAACAAAACCAAATCCCAAATAACCAAACTGATCAATCAATTGAGCATTTTTATCCATTCCTGCCGCCAAACCAACCGGATTTTTGAAGGTTAACCCAAACAGTTGTCGTTCTAATGACGGATGATTAAGAATACAATTCCTCTTCGTAAAAGATTTTACACCGGGTATGGCAAACCAATTTTTTAAAGCTCTAAACGTAAGGTGATGGGCTTTTTCTGGATCTATACTAAATAGAATTTTTTTTAGGGCTCCGTACATAAATTATCCTCTTAATGACGATTTAAATTGGGTTTCAAAAGCCTTTTGTAACTTATACATTACTTTGTCTATTTCCTTATCAGAAAGTGTTTTGGAGTTGTCTTGCAACAAAAAACTCACAGCGTAAGACTTTTTACCTTTTGGTAAATTATCACCGGTATAAACATCAAACAAATCCACTTTTTTCAAATATTTTTTATCGGTTTTAAATGATAAATCGTAAAGATCTTTAAAAGTTATCGCATCATCCAGCAACAAAGCAAAATCTCTTCTTACCGATGGATATTTTGGAATAGCTGCAACCTTAAACGTTTTTTGTTCGTAGTTTTTAACTATTACATCCCAATTAAAATCAGCAAATAAGACTTCTTGTTTAATCCCAAATTTTTTGGCCAAAGCCGCATCTACTACTCCTATTTCCAATAAAGGTTTTTTCTTCTTGTAATAATATGATAATCCTTCGCTAAAAAAAGAATTTTCAACCGGCCTTGATGAAACATTTTCTAAGCCCAGTTTTTCCAAAACCGATAATGCTATTGACTTTAAATAAAAAAAGTGATAAGGCATAGTTTTTGACAGCCAGTTCTCTTCATTTCTCATACCGCTCAAGGTAAGGCTCAACCGCCTTTCCTGAGCATAGCCTTTTTTATCTTTGGAATAAATATTACCAAATTCAAAAAACTGCAAACTGTTTTGTTGTCGGTTTAGATTATAACTAACACATTCTAAACTACTGTACAAAAGCGTGTTACGCATTACCGACAGATCTGAACTCAAAGGATTTAATAACCGAACCGTTTCGCTATCACATGATGTATAATTTTCATATTTTTCATTGGTAAGCGAATTAGACATTGTTTCAAAAAAACCGAGGTTCACTAACTGCTCGCTAATTACGGTCTCTAATTTATGCACGTCTTTTTCTTTAGAATAGGAAATAGAAGAATGCAATTTTGATGCAGTTTTTATATTGTTATATCCATACACTCTTAAAATTTCTTCCACCACATCTGCCTGTCGGGTAACATCCACCCTATACGCCGGAATAGTAAGCCCTAAGCCCGCTTTAGTGTGGCTGTTAATTTTTATGTCTAGTGACAACAAAATATTACTGATGGTTTCCGTATTCAATTCCTGCCCCATGAGTTTAAATGCTTTTTCGTAATTAAACCTTAACTGAGTGTCTTCTATCTTTTTAGGATAGATGTCAACAACATCTGCCATTACAGTACCGCCTGCTATTTCTTCTATTAACAAAGCGGCTCTTTTCAGGGCGTAAATAGTGATATTGGGATCTGCCCCACGTTCAAAACGGAAAGAAGCATCCGTATTAAAACCGTGCCGTTTTGCTGTTTTTCTAATGGCAACCGGATTAAAATATGCACTTTCTAAAAATATGCTTGTGGTTTTATCTGTTACACCGGAGTGTAAACCACCGTAAACCCCACCTATACACATGGGATTTTCTGCTCCATCGCAAATCATAATATCGTCCTTGTGCAATTTGATAGTTTCACCGTCTAAGGTAATAAAATCAGTATCCTGTGGTAAATTTTTAACCACTACGGTGTGCTTTTCTATTTTACTTAAATCAAATGCATGTAAAGGTTGTCCCAATTCGTGCAAGACATAATTAGTAATATCCACCACATTGTTTATGGTTTTTACTCCTACGGCCTGCAATCTGTCTTTTATCCACTGTGGCGATTCTGCCACCTTTATATTCTTAATTACAACACCTGCATAACGCGGTACCTGATGGTGGTTTTCTACTTTAACTTTAATTTTATCAAAATCAGTATCTACTCTAAAATTACTTACCGACGGAATGATTAATTCTTTATCGATTCCCTTAAATGCCAGTTTTGCCCTTAAATCTCTGGCTACACCCAAATGGCTCATAGCGTCTGCTCTATTGGGCGTTAAGCCTATTTCAAATATGGTATCTGTACTTACATTATACAAATCTGCCAAGGGCTTGCCCACCTTTATTTTAGCATCTAAAACCATAATGCCATCATGATTGATGCCTAAGCCCAATTCATCTTCTGCACAAATCATCCCTTCACTGATTTCACCTCTTATTTTTGTTTTATTAATCTTAAAATCCTCACCATTTTTATCGTATAAAACCGTACCCACCGGAGCCACAGGCACTTTCTGGCCAGCAGCCACGTTAGGTGCTCCACAAACTATTTGCAAGGGTTTTTTATTGCCTATATCTACAGTGGTAAGTTTTAGCCGGTCTGCATTAGGGTGTTTTACACAACTGATTACTTTTCCTGTTACAATGCCTTTTAAACCACCTTTTACAGACTCAAATTTTGTAACGCCCTCTACTTCTAAACCAAGGCCTGTAAGCATTTCTTCTACTTGATTTTCGGGTAAATTAATCTTGAGAAACTGTTTTAGCCAATTGTAGGAAATCTTCATGGAAAATATAATTTTTGGGCTACAAAGATAAATAAAAAATTTTCGTAAAACAGCCCGTCAATAAGTCAAAAAAAACACCTGAAAACACGCAGATTAAGACCAAAATTACCGAAATAGCATTGGTTGAAATTTTATAAAAAACGTTAAACTAAGCTTGTAAACGCAAAAACTGATTGAAAAAAATATCCTTTTGGTTATTAAAAATGTGTAGGTAAAAAAACTAAATTAACGCATGCCAGAGAACCATTAAGCAAATCGTATAATTTTGCCTGTTTCAAAACTTAAAACATTTTGCAGTAACAGGCAGGATAATTTATCAGACTTTATAAACCTGAGTTCGGTTAATCTTGTTTTCACAAATCTAAAGTATTATATACGTTTCTTGTTAAGACTTTCTTCTTTTTGCCATAAATTTCCCGAAATCTCTAATCAAAAATAAAGAAAGCTGTGGTCACAATATTAATCGAATTCAGGTTATAATTAAGGAACTATCATCCGATTTTTTATGCACTGATTACCCTGACAAATCATTATCAATAGTTTGTCATTACAAATTCCGCCTTTTTTTCTCTATTTTTAACAATTCCAATTCCCTGTTGGTTTGTCCGGCAACAGAAGTGTTTTCTTCTGCTCTCCTCATCAAGTAAGGCATTACGTCTCTAACCGGGCCATAAGGTAGGTATTTGGTTACGTTATATCCGGCTTTAGCCAAATTGAAACTGATATGGTCACTCATGCCATAAAGTTGGCCAAACCAAATTCGTTTATCATTTGGTTGTATTCCATTATCTTCCATAAGTTGTATTAGTTTGCTGGTACTTTCTTGGTTATGTGTACCCATAAATAAAGTCAGGTTATCATGTTGCATCATATAAGCTAAGCCGGCATTAAAATTGTCATCCGTTTCAGCCTTAGTAGCACATATTGGCGATTTGTAATTTAATTTTTTTGCTCTTTCCCGTTCTTTTTCCAAATAAGCTCCACGTACTAATTTTACTCCTACGACAAAATTCCGCTCTTTACTTCGTTTCTGAATTTTTTTCAGGTAATCTACCCTATCCCACCGGTACATTTGCAAGGTATTAAAAATAATTGCTTTTTCCCTGTTGTATTTTTCCATGAGATTTACCACCAAATCATCTATGGCTTTTTGTATCCAGCTTTCCTCTGCATCTATAAGTAATGGAACATCATTGTCATAAGCAGCTTTGCAAACGGTATTGTACCGGAACAGTATTTTTTCCCATTCTATTTGTTCCTCATTATTTAATGTTTTGTTCTCTGACAACTTTTCATACAATTCAAACCGTCCAAAACCCGTAGGTTTAAAAACGGCAAAAGGAATACTTGGTTTTTCTTTGGCAAACTGAATATTCTGCAAAGTTTTTTCTAGTGCCAAGTTAAACTGGTCTTCTATCTCTTTTCCCTCCACAGAATAGTCTAAGATAGCACATACATTTTTAGTGTACATTTTTTCTATAACAGACATGCAATCTTTTTCGTTTGTACCACCACAAAAATGGTCAAAAACTGTGGCTCTAATTAAGTTTTCAACCGGCAGGTGTACTTTAAGGGCAAAATTGGTAACCACTTTACCTATTTTTACCAAAGGTTCACTTTTTATTAATTTGAAAAGAAAATAAGCCCGCTCTATTTCCGAATCGGATTTTACGGCAAAGGCAACTTTTGTATCATTAAAATCAGGTTTCATCTAAGAATATAACTTTTTACAAATATATACAGGATTACTAATATAATTTTCAATAAATTCGCAAATATTTTAGGTCTATGCAACACATAAAATCTACAGGTTATAACATCTATTTTAACAACACGGGGTATCAGGTTTTAAGCCAATATCTAAATAAAAACAAAACACATACAATTTACATTTTGGTTGATAGCAATACCGATAGATGTTGCTTTGAACTGTTGAAAAATAAGCTTAAAAACAATTTTAATATTCAAAAAATTATAATTCCTGCCGGTGAACAGCATAAAAATATCTCCACCTGTAAAAAAGTATGGCAAGAATTGACAAAACTAAATGCTGACAGAAAAAGTGTTCTCATTAATTTGGGGGGAGGCATGGTAACTGATTTGGGCGGATTTGTTGCAGCCACTTTTAAAAGAGGAATAAAATTTATAAATATTCCCACTACCTTATTAAGTATGGTAGATGCTTCGGTAGGTAGTAAAACGGGAGTAGATTTGGACAACCTGAAAAATCTAATAGGTCTTTTTGCCAATCCCGAGATGGTTTTAATAGACCTAAAATATCTAAGCACATTAGAAAAACGCGAATTTAATTCCGGTTTGGCAGAAATTATAAAATACGGTTTAACTTTTGATGCCGGGTTATTAAATAAAGTATGGAATCTTAATCAATATACTACTGATGTACTTCAAAAAATTATTTACAATTCCATTCAAGTTAAGAACAAAGTAGTCTTAGAAGATTTTAAAGAAACCGGACTGAGAAAAGTCCTCAATTTTGGGCATACTATAGGCCACGCTATTGAATCTTTTTATCTGGAGAATGAAAGTTTGCCCACCCTACTTCATGGAGAAGCTATTGCCATAGGCATGGTGGCAGAGGCATACATTTCTCATAAAAAATACGGTTTTGACAAAACTGTTCTAAAACAATTAAAAAATTGGACCATTAACACCTATGGCAAAATTCCATTGGATAAAAACCATTATCCAGTGTTCCTGTCATTAATGCAACACGACAAAAAAAATGAGCAAGGCACTGTAAAATATGTCTTGTTAAAAGCTGTAGGAGATTTTGTGATAAATGCAAATGCCAATGAAGATTTGGTAATAAAAGCACTTAATTTTTACAATACCTAGAATAGCCATTCTGGTCATTTTTAAAGAGTGGTAAAGAGTAAACCCTGCCTCAAGAATTGGAAAACTCTTTAGATTAAAATAAAATTATCAACTTTTCTTTATTTACTTTTGGATTGTCACATTTAAATATTTTTTTCACTAATTTAACTGCACTAAAAAACTAACCTTTGAAATTTGAATTTCTTAAAAAACTGGGGCCTGGCTTATTATTTGCCGGTGCCGCTATTGGGGTTTCGCATTTGGTACAGAGTACGCGTGCCGGTGCAGATTTTGGTTTTGGCCTGCTTTGGGCTTTGCTTACTATTCATGTGGTAAAATATCCGTTTTTTCAATATGGCCCCAGATATGCCACTGCTACGGGAGAAAGTTTAATAGACGGCTATGCAAAGTTGGGAAAATGGGTGTTGGCACTCTATTTTATCATCACTTTTGCCACTATGTTTACCATACAGGCTGCGGTAACCATAGTTACGGCAGGCTTAGCTTCTAACTTATTTGGAATAACTGATAATATAGCCCTCTGGTCTGTTATCATTACAATAGTATGTTTTTTTATTCTACAAGCCGGCAAATACAAATTTTTAGACCAGTTTATAAAAGTAATCATCCTGATATTAACTTTAAGTACCGTTTTTGCAGTTGGTTTTGCTCACTCGGGTTATACAGAAACCTTAAATTTCGTACAGGTATTACCAAAAGGAACTTTAGAGGTTGCTTTTCTTATCTCATTTCTGGGTTGGATGCCGGCTCCACTGGATATTGCTACCTGGCATTCACTTTGGGCATTAGAAAAAGACAAAACAGAGAAACAGTCCGCCCGGAATTTTTCTCCCAGAAATGCTTTATTTGACTTTAACGTTGGGTATTTAGGCACGGTGTTCTTAGCCATTTGTTTTTTGAGCTTAGGCGTACTTATTATGCACCATTCCGGAAAAACATTTAGCGATAAAGCGGGAACTTTTGCTCAGGAACTTATAGGTCTATACACTCAGAACCTTGGCACAAAATCTGCTGTTTTTATTGGTATTGCGGCTTTTACTACCATGTTTAGCACCACTTTAACCACCTTAGATGCTTCACCCAGAGCCATGGCAAGGTCAGTAGAATTATTATTCAAGAGAGTTTTTCCGCATAACTATCTGGGCTGGATGATACTATTAGCAGCCGGTACCATAATTATTTTAACAGTTTTTATCTCTAATATGCTTACCATGGTAAAAATTGCAACTATACTTTCATTTGTAACCGCTCCTTTTTATGCTATTGCCAATTTTATGCTCATATCAGGCAAACATACGCCACGGGAATGGCATCCGTCAATGGGACTAAAAATACTAAGTTACATAGGTATAATCTTTTTAATTGGATTTAATATTTGGTATTTTATTGAAGGATGGAGTTAGTATCAGTTTAACCTGTATAAAGACAAGTTTCTATCCTTCTGAGGAATTAATGGAACGCTTTGTCATTTACGTTTTAAGTTTAACAGTGTTATCTCCGGCCGCATACCCACTCTACCGGGAAAACCTAGCCATCCCAAGCCTCGGGTTACATATAAATACTGGCAGCCTTCCTTATACAAGCCCGCCCAGTGTTTATATTTGTATTTAATGGGGCTCCATTTTTTTGATTTATATCTAAAGCCCATTTGCATACCGTGGGTGTGCCCGGCCAGCGTAAGGTTAATATCCGTTTGGTTAAGGACTTCACTTGGCCAATGTGTTGGGTCATGTGACAACAGTATTTTTGGCAAAGCTGCCGGTACATTTTTTAAGGCTTTGTCTAATTTTCCGTATTGCTTAAAAGGTGGTTTACCCCAGTTTTCTACACCAATCACAGCTATATCCGCATTGTCAATAGTTAAAATTTCTGACTCATTTAGCAGTAGTTTAAACCCTATTTTTTTATAGAAAAAATGAATACTGGTAAGGTTATCTTTTTTGTCTTTTGGCCTTTTCCAAGTACTATAATCGCCGTAGTCGTGATTACCCAATACAGCATATTTGCCATATTTTGCTTCCAGTTTACTTAACACCTTATCCCAGCCTTTTAATTCCCAAGCATAATTATTGACCAAATCTCCGGTAAAACAGATAATATCTGGTTGTAAGCCATTAATAATTCCCACTGCTCTATCCAAGATTTTATAACGATAATTAAAGCTACCCAGATGCAAGTCTGAAATATGAACTATTTTTAAATCTTCCAGTGCTTTGGGCAAACCTAAAATTGGCACCTCATCACGATGAATTTTGAAACGATACACCGCTTTTAAAACCGCATAAACAATAACTATAAAAGGGAATATTCCCGAAATAACTGCAATAATGGGTAAAAGCCACACCCATTTGATATCAAAAAACCAATTATTGGTAAAGAAAAAAAGCGTAAAGATGATACTAAAAATAATTTTTGGAATAAAAGAAGCCACCGTTAGTCCGTAAAGTGATGAAGTAAGCATTTGTTTACGCCCCGGATGAATACTATCTAACCTTATTTTTAGAATTAAAATAGAAATAACCAGTCCAAAACTAAATACCCAATAAACGGTGTAAAAGAAAATTTTAAACTTAGGTGCCTGTAATGGCTGTATCAGGTGATAGAGCCAATAAAACGCAAGGGCATCAACCAATAACAGAACCAGACATAATAATAAAATACTTGCAAAAGAATAGGATCGCATATTGCAAAATTAAAAATAATATACGGCTTAACATAAACCAAATTTTAATCAATCAATAGAATTATTATTTGCAATACAAATGTTTTATTGCAAAATAATTTTGTATCTTTAAAATGAATTTATACCAAGTCTAATATATAATGCTATATTGGATTTGGTATTATACATTGAATTGACTTTTGTTCTAAAACCTAAAATATTAAAAGTCAAGATACGTTCATTAATATAAACCGATTAAAATTTAAAGATTATGGAAATTATAGTTCAATTTGTAAAAATGCCATCGAGTGAATCCATGGAAGCTTTTGTAACAAAACGATTAAAAAAACTTGTTAATAAATATGATTGGATAATTTCCGCTTCAGTTTTCTATAAATTAGAAAATGATCCTACCGGAAAAGGAAAAATTTGCGAAATTAAATTGAGTTTACCCGGACCTATCATCTTTGCCAGATCTAATGAAACAAGTTATGAAGCTGCAACAGATGAAACGATAAAAGACTTAGAAAAACAGCTAAAAAAACGTAAAGCTATTATGAAAACCCACTAAATAAGATAGAGCCAATCTAAATTAAGATTGGCTTTTTTTTATTTGATTAATTTCTCTTTTAAATATTTAGCCGTATAAGAAGTATCTGTTTTTACCAATTCTTCCGGAGCTCCTTCAAACTGTAAATTCCCACCATTTTTTCCACCTTCGGGCCCCAAATCGATAATATAATCTGCACACTTTATTAAATCCAGATTGTGCTCTATAACTATTAGACTATGGCCTTTTTCAATTAAGGCATTAAATGAAGCCAGTAATTTTTTTATGTCATGAAAATGCAAACCGGTAGTAGGTTCATCAAATATAAACAAAACTTTTTCGGCTGTAGCACCCTTTACTAAAAACGATGCCAATTTTATCCGTTGGGCTTCTCCTCCAGACAATGTAGAAGATGCCTGACCTAACTGTACATAACCCAAGCCAACATTCTGTAGGGGTTTTATTTTATCTGAAATTTTTTTTAATTTATGTTTTGTAAAAAACTCCATAGCATCATCAATGGTCATTTCCAGTATGTCCGAAATGGACTTTCCATGAACTTTTACCTGTAGCACTTCCTTTTTAAATCTAGCACCGTTGCACACCTCACAGGGCAAGTGTACATCTGCCATAAATTGCATACCAATGGTTACTTCGCCCTCTCCTTTACAGGTTTCGCACCTGCCACCATCTACATTAAAGGAAAAATGCTTTGGTTTGTAACCTCTGCTTTTAGAAAGTTTTTGGTTTGCAAATAATGCCCTTATATCATCATATACCTTTATATAAGTTACAGGATTTGACCTGCTGCTCCGTCCAATAGGATTTTGATCTATAAACTCTACGCTTTTTAAATTGCCAAAACTTCCGGTTATTTTAGAAAACTGTCCGGGTTTAACGCTATGATAATTTAACAGTTGTTTTTGCAGTGCAGGATATAAAATCTTGTTTACCAAAGTACTTTTACCGCTTCCGGACACACCCGTTACCACGGTAAGCATTTGCAAAGGAAATGTTACCGTTATATTTTTTAAATTGTGTTCTCTTGCTCCTTCTATTTTTATGTACTGTCCGGATAACGGCCTTCTTTCGGGAACTGGAATTTTCATTTCGCCATTCAAATATTTTGCCGTAAGGGTATCTGCTTTTAGTATTTCTTCAATGGTTCCTTCTGCAACCAATTCGCCGCCGTGTGAACCCGCTTCCGGACCAATATCTATAATATGATCAGCTGCACGCATCATATCTTCGTCATGTTCCACCACAATAACGGTATTACCCAAATCACGTAGTTTTTTTAGCACATGAATCAACCTGCCGGAATCACGAGCGTGTAAACCAATACTGGGCTCATCTAAAATATACATAGAGCCTACTAAACTGCTTCCCAATGAGGTGGCTAAGTTTATACGTTGACTTTCGCCACCGGACAAGGTATTGGAACGCCGGTTTAGAGTAAGATAACTCAACCCAACATCAGACAAAAACTGCAACCTGTTTTTAATTTCCGCAAGAAGTCGTTTAGCTACTTTTTCTCCAAAATCATCAAGTGTTAGATGTTTAAAAAAATGAGCCACTTCATCAAGCGGTAAATTAACCAAATCAGTAATGTTAGTTCCGTTTATCTTCACATAAGATGCTTCTTTCCTCAGTCGTTTCCCTTTACAATCAGTACATTTGGTTTTACCCCTATATCGGGAAAGCATTACCCTATATTGAATCTTATAGGTTTTTTCTTCTAAATGTTTAAAATAATCGTTTAGGCCAATAAAATATTTATTACCATCCCAAAGCAACTGTTTTTGTGCTTCCGAAAGTTCAAAATAAGGTTTATGAATAGGAAAATCAAATTTATAAGCATTCTTAATTAAGGCATCTTTATATTCTGCAAAAGAATCGGTTCGCCACGGTAAAATAGCATCTTCATAAATGGAAAGGGCGGTATTAGGAATAACCAAATCCTCATCTATACCTATAATATTGCCATAACCGTTACAGGTAGGGCAAGCTCCGTAGGGATTATTAAAACTGAATAAATGCACGTTGGGTTCTAAAAAAGTCACGCCATCCAGTTCAAACTTGTTGCTAAAATGCGTTTGTTCTCCAGAATTCACTACTTCAATATAGCATTCTCCTTTCCCTTCAAAAAAAGCCGTTTGAACCGAATCGCCCAACCTATTGTAAAAATCTTCTTCGTCTTTTACTACAATTCTATCTACCACCAATAAGAGGGTATCTTCGCCATTTGGCTGATAATCGTGAATTCGCTGTACTTTATCACCCACTTTTATCCGTGCATAACCCTGCTGCTCTAATAGTTGTAATAACTTATTGATGTTTTTATTATTATCTATAGATATAGGTGCCAGCAATAATAATTTCTCGTTTTTAGGAAAACGCTTTACAAGATTAATTACGTCTGTAACCGTATGCTTTTTCACTTCACGTCCTGATATAGGTGAATACGTTTTGCCAATACGGGCAAACAACAGTTTTAAATAATCATAAATTTCTGTGGAAGTTCCTACCGTAGATCTTGGATTGGTACTATTAACCTTCTGTTCAATTGCAATAGCCGGAGCAATTCCCTGAATAGATTCTACTTTGGGCTTGTTTAGTTTACCCAAAAATTGACGGGCATAAGAAGATAAACTTTCTACATATCTTCTCTGCCCTTCTGCATATAAGGTATCAAATGCTAAACTGGATTTTCCGGAGCCGGATAAACCGGTAATTACTACCAATTTATTTCTTGGAATAGTCACATCCACATCTTTTAGATTGTGAATGGCAGCTTTCTTTATGAAAATATTAACTTTTTTTTTATTTTTTAAAATAGTCGCCAAAGCCTTATAAAATATAGTATTCCGGCAAATATACTAAGTATAATTTAGAAAAAAAATTAAGTTTTTGATAAAATATTTTAAAAAAAATTTGCTTTTATTAACAATTTGTTTTTATATTTGCTCCCGTTCTAACCAAACGAACATTTCGCACTAACCATGCGAGAAATTAATTTATCGGAACTAGTTTCCCCTAACTAAAAAATAACGCTTATAGTATAGTTCTACATTTTTAAATTAATTTACGAAGCCTCATAGCTTCAAAAACAAATTTTAAAAAAAAGGGAATTATGCAAAAACAAAAATTAGACGACAGCGTCTTAGTTAGAAACTACATCAACGGCAACGAAAGATCACTTGAAATTTTAATAGGCCGACACAAACAAAAAATTTACAGTTTTATTTACTCCAAAGTCCTTGATAGGGATGTCGCAGAAGATATTTTTCAAGATGCTTTTATTAAGGTTATAAAAACCCTAAAATTAGGTAATTATAACGAGGAAGGAAAATTCCTACCATGGGTAATGCGAATAGCACATAACTTAGTGATAGATTACTTTAGAAAAAGTAACCGCATGCCTACCTTTAGAAATACCGAAGAATTTGATATTTTTTCTGTTTTGAGTGATTCTTCTTCAAATGCCGAGAAGCAAATCATAAAATCGCAAATTCACCTTGACGTAAGACGGCTAATTAACGAACTTCCCGAAGACCAAAAGGAAGTACTGATAATGCGTATTTACAGAGACATGAGCTTTAAAGAAATCTCTGAAAATACAGGCGTTAGCATCAATACTGCTCTGGGAAGAATGCGATATGCATTAATAAACCTGAGAAAGATTATAGAAAAAAACAAAATTGTTCTAACCAACTAATCAAGATAATTTAAAAACTCCGAAAAAAGATTTTCGGAGTTTTTTTTAAGTAAAAAATTCTTGAAAACCGACTTATCCCCAAGATAAAACCTTAACGGCATTTTGTCAGTTTCATTTTGGCCTTAAGTTCAAAAAACAAAATTTTAAATTTTAGCTCAGTAAAAAAATAACAATTCTCACTTTTCCTAAGAAACTGTAAATAAGAAGCTCTACTTAAGAGTGAAAAAATTTTTAGATTAAATTTAGAATTTTTTTAAATTTCTAACAATATATTAGCATTTTCTGCGTTAATATTATACCCTAACCTAAAAATTTTAGTATATATGAAGAAAATTTACTCTAGTGAGTTGGATTATAAACAACTCAACCCCAAAAAAAGTACTATTTCATTTTTGTTAAACTACTCTAAATCAATTAAAGTACAAAGAACAAAACAAGATAAACCAGTTTTATTTAACTTAAATTAGAATAGATAGGCTTGTAAAATTTACAAGCCTTTTTTATTTGAACTCATCTTAACTTTTTCTATTTACTGAAGTGATTTAAACTTTTTAGCTAAATAGAAAAGGGTTGTGGATATTTGTGTTGCAAAACATAAAATATTAATAAACAACCCTTATGTACACAGTACT
>PDWI01006917.1_pt1 | contig 14044 bp, 9 predicted proteins | sample 1430891 | NCBI WGS metagenome assembly PDWI01 (sample SAMN01162508, study PRJNA174530) | Oral metagenome, whole genome shotgun sequencing project. | biome: Marine environment; feature: Marine mammal; material: Swab sample of the gingival sulcus; isolation source: swab sample of gingival sulcus...
AGTTCAGCAATTCTCATAAAACTCTTAAGATTTCGAATTTCCATAATTCCTCCACATTACAAGATACTAATCCATCGTTTTTTTAGATAGATAACATAGAAACTATTAATTTGTTATGTGAATAATCCTTATGATATTTGCTATAGCATACAAAAAAAATTAAATCCACGAATAAAATTTCTTAATAGCATTTTAAAAAGAGATAAATAAAAGTGGGACAATCTTACTATGCGCTATGCAATATATTGATTTAATATATATTAAATTCAACCATTCAAATTATAAAATTACTCAATTAAAAAAAGGAGCCAATGGAGTGAAGCAAGTAAAAGGGAATCTCACGAAACGGCAAGACCATATACCATTCTGCATAGTCGATTTATATGAAAGTATCTATAACTTACTAAATTACTTTCATTCTTGGTTGTGGGCTGATCTGGAGGATTCCATACCCAGTCAGCCCGTGGCTGTTATATGAAAGCCTCTATAACTTACTTAAATACTTATATTCTTGGTTATGAGGCAAGTCTGATCATTGACAGACCAGATCGGCCCGTGGCCGTTATATCCTGTCATAGAGGAATCATGGGTTACCGAAAGGAGAAGAAATTATGGGGTTAGTGTTTATGGATGGTAATGAAGCCATTGCCAGGGGAGCCATTGCTGCGGGGTGTAATTTCTTTGCAGGATACCCGATCACTCCGGCGACAACTGTCTTCTCTAATATGTTGCAGATGCTGCCTCCCTTGGGCGGGGTCTGTGTCCAGGGAGAAGATGAAATTGCGTCTATGGGCTATTGTATTGGTGCATCCATGGCTGGAGCAAAGCCCCTGACTGCCACATCCGGCCCTGGAATCAGCCTGTACAGCGAACATATTTCCTTTGCCGTTGGCAGCGAAGTCCCCATGGTAATTGCAGATGTCCAGCGCCTTGGCCCTTCCACGGGCTCTGCCACAAGGGGGGCTGACTCAGATATACAATTTCTCAGGTGGGGCTCTACTGGAGGGGTTCCCGTCATTGTTTTAGCACCCAAAGATGCCAAAGAAAGTTTTGAACTCACGGTACATGCTTTTAACTATGCAGAAGAATTTCGTTGTCCTGTTTTCATCGCATCAAACAAGGAAATAGGAATGACCAAAGAAAGTTTTGACATGGATGATATTTGTCTGCCTCCTTTGAAAGAACGTACCATTTATAATGGCGAGAACTATCTGCCCTTTGAGGCAAATCCTGACCAGGCCCCGCCCTTTCTGCCCATTGGCGGGAAAACTCTTGTTCGTCAAACCTCTTCTACTCATGGGGTGGATGGATATATTACCATTGATCCAGAGGTTATTGAATCATATCAGGAAAGACTGAAAAATAAACTTCATGCGGCCAGAGACAGGCTCTCCTTGTATGAAAAAACATTGGTTCCAGATTCAGACACACTAATCATTAGCTACGGCATTACCCGCAGGGCGGTTCAGGAAGCAGCCAATCTATTGGCCCAAAACGACAAACCCGTTTCTCGATTGGAGTTAAAAACATTATGGCCCGTACCGGAAAAGGTTATTCGGGAAACCGCTTCATCATTTCAGCGCATTGTGGTCATTGAAATGAACCTGGGCCAATACGTAAATGAAATCAGACGAGTACTGAAAGATAAAAAAGTAGAGTTTTATGGACAAATGAATGGGATACTGATTTCCCCTCCCAAAATTGCAGAGGTGATTTGCCATGAATGATTTTTTAAATAAAAGCAGACCTCCGGTATTCTGCCCTGGCTGTACCCATGAAAGAATTACCCAAACCTTGAACAAGGCATTTGTCCAATTGGGATTTTCCGCAGATAAAATTGCCATTGTTACGGATATCGGCTGCTCCGGGCTGTTTGATACCTTCTTTAACGTACACGCCCTGCATGGTGCCCACGGCCGGGCCTTGACCTATGCCACAGGACTGAAGCTTTTTGATCCTTCTTTACATGTAATTGTAACTATGGGCGACGGCGGCCTTGGTATCGGCGGTGCCCATGTATTGTCTGCCTGTAGAAGAAACTTAGATATGACGTTGATTATATTAAATAACTTTAACTTTGGCATGACAGGAGGACAATATTCAGTAACAACGCCTTCTGATGCCAGCGTCGGTTCGTCATTCCTGAATCAGGCAGAATCTCCTCTGGAAATTTGTACCGTGGCAAAGGCTGCCGGTGCTACTTATGTCTCAAAATGCTCAGGATTAGACAAGGACCTGACAGAAGAATTTGTTAAGGCCATTGAGCATAAAGGCTTTTCATTGGTGGAAACCCTTGGGATGTGTACAGGGCGCTATACAAAGCGGAATAGGTTGACGCCCAAGACAATTAAGGGAATGATTGAAAAAGAGCCCTTTGAAAACGGCGTAATGTCAGAAAATATGAGGCCCGAATACGGAGAAATGTATCGGAGTCTGGCTGCTGCTGCACCTGCATTCCCCAAAGTAAATATCGTTGAAAAGATGTTTGACATTCCCTCTTTTAAACGGGAGGAAATCATGATTCTTGGTTCTGCGGGAATGCGCATCATGACAGCTGGCGATATCGTGTGCTATGCCGCCATATCCGCGGGGTTACACACCTCCATGAAAAATGACTACAATATTACCGTACTTCGAGGACAATCCATATCAGAAATTTTGATTTCCCAGGAACCAATTTCTTATCCTGGCAGTAAATCTCCAAGCATTGTCATCGCTTTGAGCGATGAAGGCGTTGCCAGAAAAAAAGACATTTTCAAAACACTATCTGCTTCCACCATTGTACTAAAAGAAAAAAGCGTAACTATTCCAGATAATTCAGCCAAAGTAACCGAAATTGATTTTTCGGAACGTAAAATAAAAAGACAAGATTGGGCATTGGCTTCCCTTGGCTGGCTCGCCGCCAATGAAATCGGCTTAACCCGGAAAATGCTCATGTTTTCCCTGGAAGCACGCCTTAAACAAAATTATTTTTTACAAGCTACTGAAATAGTAGAAAAAATGTTTTAAGACACCATTAGATTCGTGTTGACACTATTCTGCATTGAATCTTTTGAGAGAAATAGTAACCCCAATTATAGGAGGCCTGAAAAAATTTAAGTGGTGCAACAAAGCTGGGGGAATGGCATAATCGGATAGTTTGCCATGCAATTCCCGCCTGCAGCTATTCCGTATGTGAAAAACATACAAAATTGCTACGAAAAGGAGGATAAGATGCAAAAGTCAGACGTTTTTGAAGCACTTTCCATTCAAGAAAAAAACTATGGTTCCAGTACTGGTCTGAAATGGGGACAAACAGAAGATTTTGGAGAACTGATAAGCACTACTCCAATCGACGGAGAAACCTTAGCAGATGTCTATAAAGCTTCCGATAGCGATTATGAAAAAGTGATTGCGTGTGCCCAATCAGCCTTTAAACAATGGCGTATGGTTCCTGCACCAAAACGGGGAGATATCGTCCGGCAGATTGGTTTGAAACTTCGCGAATACAAAGTTCCTTTAGGGCATCTGGTAACTCTTGAGACAGGAAAATCTCTGCAGGAAGGTTTTGGGGAGGTCCAGGAAATGATTGACATCTCAGATTTGGCTGTTGGACTATCCCGTCAATTGTACGGATTTACAATGCACTCCGAGCGTCCGTCACACCGGATGTACGACCAATATCATCCAATAGGCTCTGTTGGAATCATCACAGCGTTTAATTTCCCCGTTGCTGTCTGGAGCTGGAATGCGCTGATTGCGGCTGTATGCGGAGATGTCATGATCTGGAAGCCATCATCATCAACTCCTCTTACCGCCATTGCTGTACATAACATCATCAGCGATGTACTCCGTAAAAACGATGTTCCTGAAGGAGTTTTTAATTTAATAATCGGTAACGGAAGTGTTATCGGAGAACGATTACTCAATGATAAACGAGTGCCCCTCATCTCTCTGACCGGTTCCACCAATGTGGGGAAACGTGCGGCTTCTGTGGTTGCCGGACGGCTCGGTAAGTATATTATGGAACTAGGCGGAAATAACGCAATCATTTTAACCGAAAATGCCAATCTTGAAATAGCGGTTCCATCCATCGTATTCGGTGCCGTTGGTACAGCAGGCCAAAGATGTACATCCACACGAAGGCTGATCATTCACGAATCCATCTATGACCGGGTGACTGCATCTCTTGCCAAGGCCTACAAAGGACTGAAAATCGGCACCCCCCTTGATGAAGCAAATCATGTGGGGCCGCTCATCAATACAAAAGCAGTAGCAGACTTCAAAGCCGCTTTGGAAAAAGCCCAACAGGAAGGATGTACCATTCTGGAAGGCGGAACCGTGCTTGAGGGAAAAGGGTACGAAAGCGGTTGTTATGTAACTCCTGCTCTGGTAGAAGCGAAAAATGAATATGAAATCGTTCAGGAAGAAACCTTTGCTCCCATTTTATATCTGATTCGCTACTCCGGTGATGTAGAAAATGCAATCGCCATACATAACGATGTTCCCCAAGGGCTGTCTTCAGCTCTTTTTACCCAGAACCTTTCCCAGGCAGAGTACTTTTTGTCTGCACAGGGCTCGGATTGCGGTATTGCCAACGTAAATATCGGTACTTCCGGCGCAGAGATCGGGGGCGCTTTTGGAGGCGAAAAAGAAACCGGTGGCGGACGGGAGTCTGGTTCTGATGCCTGGAAAGTATATATGCGGCGTCAAACTAACACCATTAATTACGGTTCAGAACTTCCTTTGGCCCAAGGGATTAAATTTGAAATCTGAAATAAAGCCGTGCAAAAGAAGCCGGATTTCTGGATGAAGTCCATTTCTGGAAGTACGGTATGTTAGAATTCCGAAGACATTAGTTCAACTAGTGTCTTCGGCCATTTCTATTTCAAAGCTTCCACCCAATTTCAGGATTTGCTTGCTTACTAAGTAATCCGTCACATTTCCAACCTCCAGAAAGAATAAGCTTCTAATCTGACATCCATAATTTTGCATAAACCTGTGGATATTTCTCATTCTCGCAATTATTTCAAAATAAATATGCCAATCCATCATTATTTTAGATGTAATATATAGAAATTATTAATTTGTCGCCTGTATAATTCATATGTTATTGTCTTATACAATTCCTACAAAAATACATTCCTGTATATAGAGTTTGACACTGCCTATATCCACCATATGCTCTATCTAAGGAGGTGATATAACAATATCCAACAATGAAGGATTTGATTCTTTTGTACCGAAGCAGAAAGATGACTTTTCGTTCAACCATTATCTATTAATTATTTTAAGTTGGAGGATATCGTTATGGAACATTATGGTCTTCTTGGATTAATCCCCCCAATACTTACTATTGTACTGGCTTTTATAACAAGAGATGTTATCGTTTCCCTTTTTCTTGGAATTTTGTCAGGCACATTAATTGTAGCAGGAGGCAATCCTCTGCTTGCCCTTATGTCGTTGACAGACAGACTTGCAGACTCACTAGCGGATGGGTGGAATATAAGGATTTTTCTTTTCTGCGGTCTTTTAGGCGCACTTGTGGGAATGCTGGCAAAAACCGGCTCTGCATTTTCATTTGGTACTTGGGCAGCCAAAAGGATAAAAAGCAAAAAAGAAAGCCTTGCGTTTACATGGTTTTTTGGACTCATTATTTTTATTGATGATTATTTTAATTCATTAACCATTGGTACAGTAATGAGGCCCATAACAGATACAACAAAAACCTCAAGGGCAAAACTTGCTTATATTCTTGATTCTACAGCAGCTCCGGTTTGTATTCTTGCTCCGATTTCATCGTGGGTGGTTTACGTTATGTCGGTAATAAAGGACTCGGAAGGGTTTAGTGAACTTGGAATGAAAGAATTCAGTTACTTTATCCATGTTATCCCTTTTAATATTTATGCTCTGTTTGCCATCGTAATGGTAATTGCAATTATTTTTACCGAAAGAGATTTTGGCCCCATGCTCAGCAGCCGTAAGCTTGCAGAAGAAAAAAATATTTTTTTCAATGTGGAAAAGTATGGAGAACCCGCTGGCAATGTTGAGCAAGAAACCGGCACAAAGGAAACGACCCCTACAGATATGCTTTTCCCGATTATTTTCCTGATTATCGCTGCAATCGTGTTTTTCCCGCTCTCAACATGGATAGCTGCAATTGATGGAGAAAAAATAAAAAATTTTTCAGCGGCTGTTGCCAGTATTCCTCTTTCAACGGCATTTAATGATACAGATGCGTCAGCTGCCTTGATGTATGCAGTTATTGCAACGCTTACCATCTCATATATTTATTATATGTTCAGGAAATTGCTTACAATGAAAACAGCTGCCACAGCCATTCTTGACGGGATTAAATCAATGGTTCCGGCGTTGATGATCCTTACAATGGCATGGACAATAGGCTCACTTATAAAAAGCTCCCCTGCGGATGGCGGATTAGGACTTTCTGCATTTTTATCCGAGTCTGTGGTGGGTGGCGGTTTCCCTCTTTGGCTGTTGCCTGTTGTTGTTTTTCTTATTTCATGTCTCATATCCTTTTCAACCGGAACAAGTTGGGGAACCTTTGCAATCATGATTCCTTTAACTATGCCAATTGCCATTGCCCTTGCAAAAGCATCGGGATATTCAGGGACAGAACTTTTGAATGCAACTCTTGTTCCCATTGGAGCCGTTTTAGGAGGGGCGATTTTTGGAGATCATGCGTCCCCTATTTCCGATACAACCATTTTATCCTCAACAGGTGCGTCATGCCCTCATCTTGAGCATGTGGCAACACAAATCCCTTATGCCATGTTCATTGCAGCGGTTGCTCTTATTGCACATATTGTAGCTGGATTTACATTAAGCGCGGTTGCAGGACTTTTAACCGCTGTTGCGGTTTTTGTAGCTGGGCTACTTATTCTCCCAAAAATTTTTACTGAGAAAGTATAAAATTCCATAAAATAACCGTGGGCTGAGTCTGGTCATTGACAGACCAGATCGGCCCGTGGCCGTTATAGAGACTTTCATATAGTTCATCATAATCTTAATTATCTGTTCACATATATACACAGGAGAAATGCCATGATTAACGAAAAATTTTCCGTATCCCCTCAGGACGTTTTCCCTATTATTGAAAAAGTGATGCTTCGAGATGGATTTGATATTTGTATTGATATGGAAAAATCCAGAGGGAGCCACATATACAACAAAATAAATGGAGATGAATGGCTTGATTTTTATACTTTTTTTGCCTCTGCTCCCTTTGGAATGAATCATGAAAAATTAGCAAATGATGAATTTAAGGAAAAAATTTTCCGCGCCGCCATCAACAAGGTGGCAAGTGCGGATATTTACACCCAGGAGATGGGGGAATTCGTGAAAATTTTCCGGGAAGTTGCCATGCCAGAAGGTTTTGACCACCTTTTCCTCATCGACTACGGCACCCTTGCGGTGGAAAATTGCTTAAAAGTTGCCATGGACTGGAAGGTCCGCAAACTCATTGCACAAGGAAAAATTACCCCTGGTGATGCCGTTCAGGGTGCGAAAGGAACAAAGGTAATTTATTTTAACGAAGCGTTCCATGGCCGAAGCGGCTACACAATTACGCTAACCAATACCAATGATCCAAACAAATACAAATTCTTTGCCAAACAGGACTGGCCAAAGGTTCTCAATCCCAAAATGGTGTTTCCCATCGAAGAGAACCTGGGTATCGTCAAATGGATGGAAAGAATTTCTCTCCATCAGATTCAGAGTTTCCTGGAATCGAATCAGGACGACTACTGCGCCATCATATTGGAAACCATCCAGGGAGAAGGAGGAGACAACCACTTTCGTACGGAATATCTTGAAGCACTTCGGGCACTTTGTGACAAACATGAGGTACTTCTTATTTTTGACGAAATCCAGTGCGGCATGGGAATTACCGGTAAAATGTGGGCCTGGGAACATCATGGAGTAAAGCCCGACATTTTCAGTTTCGGCAAAAAAGCCCAAATTTGCGGTCTTGTTGCAGGGCCACGGATTGATGAAGTGGAGGAGAACTGTTTCCAAACTTCAAGCCGTATCAACTCCACCTGGGGAGGCACCATAGTGGACATGGTCAGGGCAACCCGGTATCTTGAAATCTACAGAGACGATAACATTCTGGATTACGTCAGCAACGTGGCCGCCCCTGCCCTTGCCCAGGGACTTGAAGGACTGCGGCAAGACTTTCCCCAATTGATTTCCAACGTGCGCGGCAAGGGCCTCATGTGTGCTTTTGATCTGCCGGACGAATCCTTAAGAGATCGTTTCAAGAATAGCTGCTGGGAACAAAAAATGCTTATTCTTCCCTGTGGCAGCACATCCATTCGCTACCGCCCTGCCCTGGATATTCCTGTGGAGGATATCCAAGAGAGCATACGCATCGCAAGAGAAGTTCTTACCGGCATGTGCTAATAAAGGGAGTGGTCAGGGAAATAATCTGTCCTGTTTTGGAGGCATATATCTTTAGAATAAAGACCTGTAATTTTTGAAATGAGACCATTTCCTAAAAATATTGTATTTCAGTAATTCGGAGACACTAGTTCAACTAGTGTCTTCGATTATTTCTATCTCAAACATACTTTCTAATTTCATGTTTTCCTTATTTTGCAAGATATTCGTCAGATTTCTAATTACAATATTTTTTTAAATTTAAGTGTCTTAATCTATCATTCTTTTAAATAGAATCTATAGAAACTATTAATTTGTTACATACACAATTGATGTGTTATTCATTACTTACAGCACACAAATATTCCTGCATAGAATACTCATGCCCACTTGACGCTACTGAATATTTACCACATGCCTATGTAAGGAGGTAATTCAATAATATCTAGCAATGACGATAGCACACCTATCGCCTGGAACGGTTAATCGGCAGTAAGACATTTCACGAAAAGGAGATAAACATGAATCAAGAAAAATACGATGTTATTATTGTTGGTGGGGGACTCATGGGCTCAACGACAGCATACAACTTGATGAAGGCAGATGATACGCTGAAAGTTCTGGTTGTTGAAAAAGATCCCACATATGAAAAATCTTCCACAACTCTATCCATGGCGAATATCAGAGTTCAATTCAGTTTTCAGGAGAACATTGCCATATCCCAATATGCAATTGATATGTTTAACCGCTTTGGGGAAGATATGGCCGTGGACGACAATGTGCCCAATATCCTGTTTCATCAGGAGGGGAACCTTTTTGTTGTGTCCGAGGCAGGGGAAGCTGGTGCGAAACATGCCCTGGAACTGCAGAAAAGCATGGGATGCAATGTGTATTGGTTATCGCCGGATGAAATCAAAAAGCGATATCCTCTTTTTAACACGGAAGATTGTGCAGGGGCTACTTTTGGTGCAAAGGACGGCCATTTTGATGCCTATGCCCTGTTAATGGGATACAAGGCCAAAGCCAGATCCTTAGGTGCCGAGTTTATCAAGGGGGAAGTCGTTGAAATCTGCAATGAAAATGGTCAAGCGACTGGTGTAAAGCTGGATAGTGGAGAAATGCCGAAATCAGCGGTTATTATAAACTGTGCTGGAGCCTGGGCATCCCAAGTTTCTGAAACTGTTGGAATTAAACTTCCTGTTGTTCCCACGAAACGTCAGGTCTTTGCCGTGGATCCGGCAGTAAAGCCCAATGAAACTTTTCCATCCTTAACTGTTATCCCATGTGGACTCTACTTCAGGCTGGAACCAGGAGGAATCGTCCTCGTAGGAAAATCCAATGACGATGACCCTGTAGGCTTTAACTTTAATACGGATGATAATCTTTTCAGAAATGTCTATTGGCCTGAACTGGCGGAGTTTGTTCCTGCCTTTGAGGAGCTTAAACTTGTCCGAGGGTGGGCTGGACTTTATGCTGTTAACACTCTTGATGAGCAGGCGATTGTAGGCCAATGGCCGGAATTAAAAGGTTTCTATTTATGCAATGGTTTCTCTGGACACGGCCTGCAACAAGCACCTGCCGTCTCCCGATACCTTACAGAATTAATCCTTGGTAAAGAAGTGAGCATGGATCTGTCTATTTTTGCTCCAGAAAGGATTCTTGAAAATAAACCCATTGGCGGCGACAGGGCCAGCTGGGAAATCGTGTAATGCGATGAATTTCCATGTCAGACACAAACGATTTATATTTTTAGCAATAAAACCTATCGTTACCACGTGTCCATTTCTAAAAGAGGAGGACAAATGAAAGAATTTAGGATTTCAAGGCCTGAGCAAGCTTGGTATGGAGAGTCCATAGGCATTCTGATACTTGACGCGTCCTATCCTTGTGTGCCGGGAAATGTCGGCAATGCGAACACATTCCCTTTTCCTGTAAGATATGAGAAAATTATTGGAGCTTCCATCGACAGATTGCTCAACCAAGAGGATCCAGAACTGGTCAAGCCTTTTATTGAGGCTGCTCAAAGACTGTATGACGCCGGGGTGCATGCAATCACAGGTGCCTGCGGATTTATGGCCCTTTTCCAGCAGGAAGTGGCGAAATCCGTTGACATTCCTGTATTCCTGTCTCCTCTTCTGCAAATTCCTTTCATCCACCAGATTAGTAAAAAGAGAATCGGCATTATTACTGCCGATGCATCCCGGCTGAATCGCAAGCATTTCCAGGCAACCGGGGTACCGGAAGAAATACCCCTGGCCATTGCCGGAATGGAAAAGCAAGCAGAATTTTCAAGTGCAATATTGAAGGAAAAAGGTTCCCTGGATTCCGAAAAAATAGAGCATGAGATTATTGGAGTAGCAAAGGAAATGATCCAGCAACATCCTGATATTGGGAGTATTTTATTTGAGTGCAGCGATCTGCCTCCCTATGCCCATGCTGTTCAAGAAGCTGTTAGACTTCCTGTATTTGATTTTTTTACCATGATTCAATATGTCCACACGGCCATTGTACGATTTCCTTTCAAAGGATTTATGTAAAACGCTTACAAAATAAATATAACGGCCACGGGCCGATCTGGTCTATCCATGACTAGACTTGGCCCACAACCAAGAATGAAAGTATTTAAGTAGATTATAGATACTTTCATATAAAAAGGAACAGGGAATTTTTTGAATCCGTCTGGACAAACCAGATTGATACATCAGCAGCACAAGCAAAAATGGAAGGAGGTGATAGAACAGGCTTACTCTAATCCGATTGAATACTAATACCTAAGGAGGAGACATGAAAAATCATAGCATGATAAAAAAAATATCATTGGTTCTCTTAATTGTCGCTTTACTGACAAGCATTCTTATTGTTCCCGCATTTTCAAAGACCTATAGATGGCAGCCTTCTTCCTGGATGCCTTCAGGTATAACATGGGACACCATCGCTTACGTATCCAAGCAGGTAAAAAAAATGTCCGGCGGTCGTATTATTATGAAACCCAGCGCGCCGGGAGCCATTGTCCCCGTGGCACAGCAATTGGAAGCTGTAGCTATGGGCATTCTGCAGGCTTCTTTTATCTTCCCTGGATATTATCCAGGACAAATCCCCATAGCCTTTATTCATGGAGACTGCATGGCAGCGCCCAAAACTACTGCTGAAATGCGTGAGCTTTATGAGCAATATGAAGATGGAAAAATCATGAAGCTGCTACGAAAAGAATATGCCAAACACGGAGTCCATTTGGTGGGCAATGTATATTGGACATTAAACAACCTCATTATCTCCAAAAAACCAATTAATGGAGTAAAAGATATTAAGGGATTGAAATTCAGGTCATCTGAACTCATTGCCCTGCAATTGGCCAAACTTGGAGCCGGCACAATATGGACCCCTGCAGACGAGATATATACCATGCTCTCCACAGGAGGGGTAGATGCCATTACCTTTTCCCATGCCGCAGACATGGTGGACATGGGCTTCCATGAAGTTACCAAGTATTGGGTCAAATCCCCAATGGTCGTAGGGCCTGCCTGCGATGCATTTATCGTGAACCTGAAAACCTGGAATTCCCTGCCAGATGACCTGAAAGCAATTCTGGAAGCCGCATGTGAAGTTGCCTCGGCCAGAAATTTATTTGAAGCAGAACTGACCATTGAAAAAGCCTGGGATTTTGTAAAAACAAAGGGCATTGAAATCGTTGAATGGTCAGAAGAAGATGCCAAAATCCTTTCCAATACTGCGGCAGAAGTTGTGCCTGAAAAATACATGAAAGACAAGGTATTTAAAGAAATTTTCGATACCACCAAAAAATGGGCCATAGAAAAAGGATACTGGAATAAATAAGCATTATCCTTTGGCGATGTCTTCCCGTCGATAAAATCAGAAAGATGTCGCCAAAGGAATCCTTCGCCACGGGCCGATCTGGTCTGTCCATGACCAGACTTGGCCCACAACAAAAAATGAAAGTATGTAAGCAACCTATATGAAAAAGGGAAGAAAACATCCGATGAAACAAATTTTGCTTTTTATAGATTCTGTTAGTGAATGGAGCGGCAAGATGATTAGTGGGTTTGTTTTTTTACTGGCTTTTCTTTTACTCTATGATGTCATTATGCGATTTGCTTTTAACGCTCCTACAATTTGGTGCCATGAACTTTCCCTGCATGTTTTTGGCGCGTATGGAGTGCTTGCCGGGCCTTATGTTCTGCTCAAAGATGGCCATGTAAAAGTTGATATTTTTTATAATCAGTTTTCAGCACGTGGCCGGGCATTCATTGATTCTGTTACCTATATTTTGTTCTTTATGTATATCGGATTGCTTTTATGGCATGGGTTTCATATGGGAGTACGTTCTTTTCTCCTGAACGAAACCGTATCACCTTCCCCCTGGGCTTCCCCACTTTGGCCCGTTAAATGGAGCATCCCCATTGCAAGTTTCCTTATGCTTTTACAAGGCCTTGCCAATTACATCAGAACGCTTAGCCTGGTTTTTACAGGAAAGGAATTATCATGAGCGAATTCTTACCAATTTTGACACTTGTGGGAGGCTTGGTGCTTGGCCTGATTGCTGGATTCCCCATGGCTTTTACCCTGGCAAGCAGTGCCATTGTTACCACCTTGCTTTTTTTCGGGCTCCACACCCTTCCATTTCTCGTTACCAATGTCTTCGGTATGATGTCCAGCATGGTACTCATATCCCTGCCCCTGTTTGTTCTCATGGCCTGTCTGCTGGAAAAATCAGGAGTTGCAGAAAAACTTTATGCCTTCATGTACCAGGCCCTGGGGCCGGTACGGGGAGGCTTGTCAATGGGAACGGTAGTCATCTGCGCGGTCATTGCAGCCATGTCTGGTGTCAGTACAACGGGCGTTGTTACCATGGGGCTGATTGCCTTGCCCATCATGCTCAAGCAGGGGTACAATAAAAGTATTGCCATCGGTCCCATTTTGGCAGGTGGTGCGCTCGGGCTTCTTATCCCCCCAAGCGTTTCTCTGATTGTTTATGGGATGGTGGCCAGGGTCTCCATTGGGAAACTTTTTGCAGGTGGCGTTGTTCCTGGCCTTATACTCGTTTTCATGTTTATCGTCTATATTGGCGTACGCAGTTTTTTACAACCCCAATATGCACCGGCATTGCCTCGTGAAGAACGGGTATCAAAAAAAGAACTTTTGATTCTTGCCAAGGGATTAATTCTTCCAATTGGCGTTGTATTAGCTGTCTTGGGTACGATTTTTACCGGAATTGCATCTCCTACAGAAGCCGCCGCAGTAGGGGTTGCCGGAGCCTTGTTTAGTGCAGCCTTCCATAAAAAATTATCCTGGCAGATGCTCAAGGATGCCTCTTTACGAACCATGTCTATCACAGGCATGATTATGTGGATACTTTTTGGAGCAATTTGCTTTACCAGTATTTTTTTCAGAACAGGCGGACAGGATCTTATAAGCGAATTCCTTGAAAAAATGAATAGTCCGGTACTGGTTTTCGGCTTTATTCTGGCTGTACTCATTGTGATGGGCTGTTTTCTGGATGAAATTACCCAGGTTATGATTACTGTACCGGTATTCCTGCCGATTATTGTAGAACTTGGCTATGATCCGGTCTGGTTCGGTGTTTTTTTCATGACCCAGGTACAGATGAATTATCTTACCCCTCCGTTCGGTTTTACGCTGTTTTATA
>PDWI01015636.1_pt1 | contig 14044 bp, 5 predicted proteins | sample 1430891 | NCBI WGS metagenome assembly PDWI01 (sample SAMN01162508, study PRJNA174530) | Oral metagenome, whole genome shotgun sequencing project. | biome: Marine environment; feature: Marine mammal; material: Swab sample of the gingival sulcus; isolation source: swab sample of gingival sulcus...
AAAACCACCCAATAGGGTGATTTTACTAAAACTTATATGTTAAGTTTGTATAGAAAGTTCTTGGTCTTAACTGATAGTTAAATCCATCATCTAGTTGTTCGTTTGTTAGGTTATTTATTCCTACTCTTACATTTAACTTTTTATTAAAGTCTTTTGAAACTTGTAGTTTTGATGTTACAAAAGGATGCATATGTGTAAATGTTTTTTCCACATCATCATAATTTACTTGTTTCCCTGTATATGCTACAGATAGGTTTGCTGACAATGTTTTATCAAAGTGATATTTTAAAGAAGTATTGATTTTATGTTTAGGTCTAAAATTTAGTTCTCTATTTTTATCTCTATCTTTTGCATCTAAGTAAGTATAGAAGAAATTAAAATCTAAATTATCAAGAAGATTATTTTTTACATATTCAAGTTCTAAACCTTTTAGGTCAGTTTTTCCTATATTTGAGTATAAAGAATAGTATAAAGGACCTTTTGGATTACCTGTGATAGGGTCAACTTTCATTCCAGCTCGCTCACTAGTATTTTCTTCAGATATTAAGTCTTTTAGCTTTGTATAGAAAACAGTTGCTTTTAACAGACTATCTTTTTGGTTGTTATATTCATATCCTAGTTCAATGGTATCTGATATTTCAGGTTTTAAGTTATCATTACCTTTAAAAGCATGTCCTGCAGATGGATTTACAAATTTGTACGCACTAGATAATTGAGTTAATGTTGGAGCATTAAATCCTCTACCGTATCCTACTTTTAATCTTGAGTTTTCTCCTGTTTTATAAACTCCAAAAATTTTAGGAGAAAATTCTCCACCAAATTTTTCGTGTTTATCATATCTTGCTCCCATAGTTAATAATAAATCATCATTTACATTAATTTCATCTTGAAAATACAATGACTTATAAGTAATATTATTTGAAAATTCTTTTCTTTCTTTGTTTATTCCTATTGGAAGTTTTATAACTTTTTGACCATTTATAGCTTTTTTATATGATTCTTTTCTTAAGTCTGCACCTACAACCAAATAGTGATCTTCAAAGTTTTCAAAAGTCATTTCTGCTGATAATGTATCGTCTTTTAGTTTGTGTGTATGTTGGAAAGATTCACTATATACATCACTTTTTGTACTATAAGCTTTGACATTTAAAAAAGATTCATCAAAAAACTTACTATATGCTAAAGAATAGTGTTCTTTATCTATGTCATAAAACTTATCAAAATCTTTTCTTTGCAGTTTAAAAGTTTTCATTGTGTTTATAAAATCGATAGTATTCGCACTTCTTTTCTCATTTCCTTTTAGTGCAGAAAATGAAACTTCTTGACTATCATCTATGCTATACCATCCATTTAACATAACATTTGTTATATCTTTACCTTCAAATGCTGAATCTAAGTCTTTATTTTTATTATTATCCACTTTTTCTAAAAATTGTTTTTGAGCAAAAGCACTTAATGTCAGCTTATCACTTACTTTTCCCGATAAAACTACTGATAAATCTAGATTTTCTCCTTGTTTATTTGGAGTAGAGTATTTTGTTTCAATATTTCCCTCAACATCTTCATTAGGTTTTTTAGTGATAACATTTACAACTCCACCTAAGGCTTTAGAACCATATAATGAACTCATAGGACCTCTGATAATTTCCATTTTTGAAATAGCACTTAGTGGTATCCAGTTGTATTGGAAATCACTATGACCTATTTGTGCATCAGTATTTGATATTCTTTTACCATCTATTAGTATTGCTGTATGTTCTGGGTTCATACCTCTAAAAGTTATATTTTTTCTACCATTTATTGACCTACTATTTGCACTAACATTTATCCCAACTGTTTCTTCCAAAATATTTTGAATAGATTGTGCATTTGAAGTTTTTATATCTTCTTGATCAACTATATTAAAGCTTCCTGCTGTGTCTATTGCTTCACTTTTAACTTTTGCACTTACAAGTACATCATTTAGTTTTGTTTCTTCTGCATTTGCACAGCTTAATAAAACTGAAGTACCAAGTAAAGTAGTAATTATTTTATTCATCTTCTTCCTTATAAAATTTTTATAATTTTAGCAAAATAAATATTAAAAACACTTAATACCAATAGTAAGTATCATTAATATGGATTTAAGTGGTTTTACTATAAAATTTGGAAATTTAAAAAAAAGGATACTTTATGGGAACAAAGAAGCAATTGCTTTTATCAATTGTTTTGAGTTCATTTTTAGTTTCATGTGGTGGGGAAAGTGGTAAAACACCAAAAAATGATACTAAAAGTGTAAATAAACAAGCACAAACAAGTTCAAATGTTAGTGATAAGTCTGTGAAAACAGTTTATTCTACACCAGAACAAGAAGCTTTTACTCGATATGAAAAATACACTAAAAATTTATCAGAGATAAAGCTTGGTATTACAAAAGATGGGAATAGTGGTAAATATGCAAAAACTGCTAAGGATTATAGGAGAGTTAAGATTCCTAAAGATTATGGTAAAAATACTGTAAGTTTAAAAGGGGAAGTTTTAACAGGTATTGAAAATTCAAGAATTTGCCTTGATACAAACAAAAACAATCTTTGTGATCTTTATGAACCACTTGCTTTAACTGATAATGATGCAAAATTTACTTTAAAGATAAAAGAAGAGCAAAAAGGAAAATATAATATATTAGCTGTTCGAGGCTTAGATTATCAAGCAAACAGATATATAACAAGTATTTTAAGAGTTAAAAATGATAATACTGATTTAGAAAATGTACAAATAGAACCTCTTAGTACTTTATTGAGTGTAAATCCAGGTCTTGATAAGGCTAAAGCACAAAAAGTTATAGGAGATGTTTTTTCAAAACTAAAAGCTTATAAAAATAGGATTTTATTTCAAAGAACAGTTGATATAATAACTACCTCTTTTAATCTTAAAGAAGATATTGCTATTGTAAATAAAAATATAGAAGTTTATAAACTTCTTAGTGAAAATTTAGGAGATGATTTATCTTCAACTTTAGATAATATTTCTGATACAAACGTGAAAAAGACAGTTGTAGCACTAAAAAATCTTATCAAAAAAGTTGATGCACTTGAATTGACTGATGATTTAAAAGAATCTTATGCTGTAGTATTAGATTCTAAAGTACAAGAAGCAGTAGAACACTTTAGAAATTCAAGTGATGATCTTGAATTAGATGTGAGTAATATAAATAAAGCTAATTTGAGAAAAGAAGCTATTGAAAAAAGACTTGAAGATATAGGAGTAGATCCTATCACTGATGAATTAGTAAAAGCAGCACTTGATTCAGATTTAAAAATAAGAGATTTAGAAGATATTTCTAAGGTAAGAAAAGTTGAGGGACTTGAAACATTAGAAAAACAACTTAACAAAAAAGCAAATGCAACTTCAGAACTTTTAATCTTAAAATCACTTTTATCAGGAAATAAGTTAGAGATATATTATTCTGAAGATATTTCTGAAGAATCAAAAGAATCTTTAAGAGATAAAAATAATATCAAAAAAATATATACAATAGAAGGTTTGGATTATAAAATCCAAAGTTCTTCTTGGGATGATACAGGTTTTAAAAATACTATTATTTTTGAGCGTGTTGAAGGTAAAGAAGGTGAAAAAAGATTATATATAAACTATTTAGCCATAGAAGACACTCACGGTAAATTTACAAAAGAAAAACCAGTTTATTCAAGTATAGAATATCCAAGAAGTGTTCCTTTAACTGGACAGAAAAAAGTTTGGGTAGAAGGTGATGATGGGAGTTTCCAATATGGAAGTAAAATTTCATATAAAAGAGAAACTTCAACTGCTGGTGATGTAGTTTGGAGTGGTAAATCATCAAATCTTATGTGGCAAGATGCACCTTATGAAAAAGGTGTAAATGATGTTATTACTTATGATGAAGCAAAAAAATATTGTGAGAATTTATCTTATGCAGGAAAAAGTGACTGGAGAATGCCAAATGTTAAAGAGCTAGTTACAACAACAAGCATAAATATGCAAGAAAAAGGTTTATTTGATAACTATTCTAAATCTGAAATATCTTTTTCTGATTCTTCACAAAGTTCATTTTTAGGAGATAAAGTTATTGGGGTTGATAGAAACGGTAGAGTTACAAACCTAATAGACAATCAAAAAGATGAAAATATAGGAGAAGTTGAAAAATACTCAGTTAGATGTGTAAGACTTTTAGATAAGAAAAAGCCTTCTATTTATCCTGATGCTTCTTTTGACAATATTGTAATGTATGAAAAAGATAAAACTTCTTATGACCCAAGTACTGGATTGATGTATCAAGATAATCCTTTTACCGATGAAGAAATAGCAGCAAGAAAAAAAGTTGGAGAAGGAAAAGGATTTAGTGAGATTGAAAATATAGGAAGATTTGGTGATTTAGCACATGCTATTAAGTATTGTAGTGATTTAAATAGCAAAAAATTTGCAGGATTTACGAACTGGAGATTAGCAAATGTAAATGAAATCTTCTATTCTTTAAATTCAAAAGGTTCAAGAACTTTCCAACATAGGCTTGAAGGTTTTGATTATACTTTAACTTCTTCATCTTCTCTTAAAGATGGTGCTAGATATCCTTGGTATGTGGGTAACTTCTTCAACAGAAAACCTGTACATAACAGAAGTAAAGGATTATTTAGATGTGTTAGAGATATGGGTGAAAAAGAGTTGAGAAAAGCTAAACCTATAAATACAAAAGAAAAACAAAAAGTAAAAAGAAAATATGTATTAGGTAAAAAAGATGTATTAAATATAACTCTTCCTGCAAGTGTTTTCAATAAATATGAAGGTATTTTCTTAAGTGCTCAAGAGGGTGCATCTTATCTTGAAGACAGACAATATGAGATTTCTCAAATCATTCCAAAAGAAGAACTATATCCAGGATATACTATAAAAAGTGTGAGTGTTGATGGTAAAAATATTTGTACACCAGCAACAAAATGGATAGGTATCTCGCAAAGACCAGGTTCGTATTGTGAAGAAAAGGGATTATTTAGAACATTTTTGGATAGAGAGTTGGTATTAAACTCCTATGGTAAGTCATTGTTAAAAGAGGGTAATACTTATAAGATAGTAATAAGCAAAAGAAGTGATTTACCTGATTTTACTATAAACTTAACTATAGGTGAAAATGATAAGATAGCAGATAATACTTCAAATACTGATACTGATGATACGACTACAACAGATGGATATAGTCTTAAAGTATCTCAGCCTAAAAATCCTAATATCGAGATATCAGTAAGTAGTGGATATAGACTAAAAGGTGGTACAAATATTTTAAGTTCTTTAGAAGATATTGCTGAATTTAAAGTTATAGATTTAATAGACCCAGATGGAAAAGTTTTCTCTTGTGATAATTTACCAGCAGGTGATGAAAAAGACCAATGCATAAAGAAAAGAACAAATAAAATAGGTTCTTTAGGAAACTTTAAAATTGTATCAGGAGATAAAAATATATTTGAAGTTCTTAATGGACTATATAGTTACTTAAAAGTGAAAAATGAAAATCTTTTAGCATTAAAAGTGGGTAAAGAATATGATTTAGGTATTGCTGTTGTTGATTCAAAAGATAAAAAAATAGGTGAAACTATAAATATCAAAGTAATAGTAAAACCAAGTATTATGGAAACAAAAGATATAAGTACAGATGTAAAAGATGCTGTAAACTTCTATGGAAATAAACTAAAAGGAACAGATGAGCCTATCTTATACACATTTGTTGCTTTAAAACCACATCCAAAGTATAAAGAAAGACTTTATCCTTTTGTTAAAACAAGTGCGACTATTGAAGATATTATCTTTGAAATGGAAGACAATGATACTTATAAGCTAGAAAGATTTGATATAAATTACTCTAAGCAATATGCAGTTATATTAAAAGATGGAAAAAATCCACCTGCAAGTAAAACTGTAAAAGTTACAGCAAAAATACCATATAAAGAAGCTGGTTCATCTGAGGTAAAATATACTTCAAGTACTTTTAACTTGACTATTACAAATACTGATACAGAAACATATCAAAGTCTTCAAGCTAAGACAAAAAAAGATAAAGGTTTAAGTCCAATCAAACAAAGACCTATGCCAAAAGATGAAATAGTAAAAGAAAATCTAGAAGTAGTTTTACAAGACCATAAAGACGATATTTCTACAGGTAAAACTTATCCTTCATCTAGACAATTAGTCTTAGGAAAACACTTTATAAAATCTGAAAAAGGTGGATTGACAGGTGTTGAGTTTGAAGTTGTAGAAGGAGATGGAAAAGAATATTTTGCAGATAAACTAGAATTTTATATTGATGGATATGTTTTAAAATTTAATAAAACAAATCTACCAAAAGCAGGTGATTATAAGTTAAAAGTTCAAGGTAAAAAAGATGGAATGGAAACAAATACAGCAACTATTTCATTTACTATTTATCCTATTGAAGCACCAAGTGTAAGAAGTTCAGTTGAAGCTAATCTTTCTTCAAGAAGTACTGAAGCTGTGGCCTTGACAAAGGATGGGGCAAAAAATGTGATTCCTTTATTTATCATTCACTCTAAGAGTAGTTTATATGATTCTTTAGAATTACTTGATAGAGAAGAGCCTAAAAATGGTTCTAAATATGGGAATGTTAAGTACAATGGTTGTGAAGTTGATAATGAAATATATAAGTTAGATTCGAGTACAGATAACAAATACTATATGAGAAAAGTTTATAGAGGATTTTTAAGTGAACCTATATATGCAATATTCTTAAAAGCTGGTAAAACTGCAAAAGAAGGTGATAGTCTAAAAGTATTTGTTACAGGTATGTTTAATGGTAAAGCATATCCAAATGAAAAGCCTATAACTATAAACATAAAAGGTGATTCATATACAAATAATTCTTCAAAAGATTATGATGATTTTAAAGAAGATACTACTTTAAAAGATAATATTGTATTAAATACATCTTATGAGTTAAGAAGAGATGATCCTTTAACTTTAGCTAGTGATTCTTTCTCTATTGCAGAAGATAGAGTTATTTCTTCATCTTCACCAAAAAAACCTTATACTGTTGAAATAGTAGGTGAGTATAAAGACCACTTTAAAGTACTTGCTTCAAATTCATTTGGATGGGATATAAAACTTATAAAGGGTAAAGTAAAAGCTCAAAAATATAAACTACAACTTAGAGCTAAATATGAAGACTCTGAAAAATGGAGTAATATCTGCACAGTAAGTTTTACTGTAAAAAACTAAAAAACAAGTAGCGAGTTTTCGCTACTTGTTCAAGCTTATTTTTTCTAAAGTTAACAAAAATTAAATTATTCAATAATAATACTGGTTATTAATAGTATTTAAAGCTTATATTTGTTATCCTTTGGTATTAGTTATTAAAATCAAAGGAGAAAAAAATTATGAATAAATTTAAGTATATATCAATAGTTGCAAGTTCTGTGTTACTATTTTCAGCTTGCGGTAGTGTTGAGCATAAGCATGAAGAAAAAAATGCTCCAACAACACAGATTGTTAAACCACCTATGGAAGAAAACGAGGTAACAGTCGAAGAAGCAAATGCACCAGTAGCAAAAGCTATGAAGGTAGAAGCAGACTTAAAAAATAGTGCAAAAGATTTAGGATTAAGAGTAAAAGCAGGTGATAATAATCCTACATTATGGCCTTTATTTATCATATCTGATACTGCTGTAAAAAATTTACAAGGTGATGAGTTATCTTTATATGAAGATAAAAATGGTACAACAGATATTAGATATGAGATAGTTGAACCTTCTGATTATGTAGTAGATAAAGGTTATGATGAAGATGGTAATCTTTTTTACTTTATAGCACCAAAAAAAGGACATACACCAAAAGAAAATCAGCTGTTATCAAACTTGTAAACTCAAAACCTAATCCAATAGATACTGATGCCCCAAAAGCTAAATTATCAAGTCCATTGGCTACTACAGATGTGAAAGTAGATACTCCTATTGAAGTAACATTTGATGAAAAAGTAAAAAAAGTTACAGCAGAAGATGTAGTTTTAAAAGCAGATGGAAAAGAAGTAGAAGTTCAAGTTGTCGTAGGGGAAGATGGTAAAGTAACTATCAAACCAAAAGGTGGATTAAAACCAGATACTACATATACTTTAGTATTAAAAGATAGTATTACTGATGAAGCAGGGAATTCTTTTGATAAAAGAGAATTTACTTTTAAAACAAAAGCTAAAGAAGAAAAAGTAGATGTAACATTTGAAACTTTTAGCGATAAAGATTTCCAAATTACACTAGAAGATTTCCAAAAATCAGCAAGTGAATATGATGATAATGGTGTAATGAAAAAAAATAGTCCATCTATAGGTATAAAATACAGTGTTTCTAAAAATGGAGAGATGAATCTTTCTAACCCAAATTTTTATGATTTTTATCCAGTAAAAAATGCAGGTGAAAAAATAGTTGATTTAGAAGGAAACTGGACTGAAAAAGTTTCGTTTGTTAGCAAAAACTCAAACTATACAGCCAAAAAAAATAACGATAGATGGATAATCGAATCAAATGATTTCACTGCTGTAAAAGGCGATGTACTTGTTGAAGCTCTATATGATGGTAAAAAGATAGGTGAATTTACATTAAAGATAGTAGATAAAGTTACAAAAGCAACTACTACAGATGGTTTTAAAACTATTGAAACTATAAAAATACCTCTATCATACTTTAAAGCACAAAATATGACAGGTGTATATATTTATACAGATATAAACACTGACAGAATACAAGAAGATGGAAAAGTAGGTAAATTTGAAGGAAAAGCAATATATCCATTTGTAAAGATTAAAGATGTTTATAGAAAATATGGAAAAACAGTTAATATTAAATTTGCTTTAGATGATGCTGATTATAAGATAATTCCAGCTAATGGACCACAACCTATGATGTTATCTTATAAAAATAAGCCAGTTGCAAAAGAAGTTACTGTAAATGTAACATCTGAACTTGATGAAACAAAAGATAGTTTCAAAGTGATTTTTTATGATGATAGTGTAACAGAACCAAAAGATGCTGTAGATTTAAATGAAGTTGGAAATGAATCAAACGCTAAAATAAATAAAGACCAAGCTTATGACAATCTATCAGCCTATCCTTTCAATATAGTATATAAAGGGACAAAAGGAACACAAGTAGTAGGAGTAAACTACCTTGTTTTTAGTGAGTTTGGAGAAATCGATCAAAGCACACTTAAGGCTACAGTTGTAGAGGGTGAAGACAAATACAATGTTGAAAAATTAGAAAATTCTTTCAAAGTAGATAAAAAAGATCTAGAGTTTGAAAATGGTATAGTTAAAGTAAAATTAACAGGAAAGTTAACAAACGGTAAAGATTTTGAAGGTTTCTATACTATAAAAGTAACAGGAGCTGATAAGCCTACTTCTTTGAAAAAAGGTGACTACCTAATGGCTTTTGAAAATGATACCCTAAAAGGTTCTATGAGCCTTTTGATAAATAACATAAAAAAAGGTAAATACATAGTTACCTCTAAAACAAGTGGTTATAAGGTAAAGTCTTCTGATATAAATGGAGATTTAGTTATAACTACTCCAAGTGGACTTGCAGATGACCAAGACCATACTTTTACGATAAATGTAAAATTTGAAAAAGATGGTAAGACTATAGATTTAGGTGATAAAACAGTTAAGTTTAAAATTCCAAAAGATACAACTAAGATAGTTGAAAAAATCAAAAAAGAAGTTAAAGGTTATATAAAGGATAAAACAACTGATATCATAGAGTTTGGTACAACGACAGTCGTATTTGAAGAAGGTGGTCTTGACTACAATGCTGACCATAGAATGACTGCTCTAACAGCAGGTTATGAAGTAACAGACTCAAGCTTAAGACTTATTATAAAAACACCAGCAAATCTTACTCCAGGAGAGCACTTTGTTGATGTAAAAGTTGAGCATAAAAGACAAAATTCAAGTAAGTGGGAAGAGTCAGGAATTGTTAAAATTAAGTTTGTTGTTGAAGGAACAAATGGTATACCAAAAACAATGCCTGATTTTGAAGCAAACATAAATGATAGTGCAAAATACAACTCTGGTACAACAGAGATGGTAGCAGAAACATCAGGTGGCAATAAAACTTTAAGTCCATTATTTCTTTTAAGCACTAGACAAGAGCAAAGTAGAGATGGAGAAGAGTTAGTATTGTATGACAATGGTACTATGAATGGTGCTAAAAGTGTTGAGTATGAATTAGTATCTCCACAAGACAAGTATGAACTTAAAAAAGTTTATACAGGAACAGGTAGTGCTACGACACCATATTGGGCTGTTTTTACAAAAGGTTCTTATATACCAAAAGCAGGTGATGTTTTAAATATAAAAGTTATTGGTGTAAAAGCTGATGGTAGTAAAAATGCAAGCCAAGCAGTAAAAGTAACTTTAAAAGGTAAAGCTCCAGAAGTTGATGATAAAGCACCTATTATAACTGATACTACACCAAAAGCAGATAGCTCAGGTGTTGATGCTATAGATGTTTCTATGGGAGATAATTTAACAGTTACTTTTAACGAAGCTATGAAAGAAGATACTGTTTTAAATATAACAAATATTGTATTGCTTGAAAGTGGAAAAACTGATAATGTTTTAAAAGTTGTTGATTTATCGCTAGACGCAGATAAAAAAGTTTTAACTATAAATCCTGCAAAAGATTTAGAACCAAATACTACTTATACCCTAACTATAAAAGAGGATGTTAAAGATGCAAATGATAATGCTATGGGGCAAGATAAAGTAGTAAGTTTCACAACTACTGCACTTCCTGAAGTTAAATTTGAAGTAAGTGATGAAGCAAAAGGTGATGGTATCAAAGTTGTGTTGACAAAAAATACAGATGCTGGTGCTACCTTTATAAAACTAACTCGTGATGCAGCTACAGCAAGTGCTGGTGGAAAAGGATTTTTCTTCCCATTTAAAGCAGAGATTGGGGATCTTGATTTTGCTAAACTTGAGTTTACTGCTCCAGCAGGATATAAAGTACTTCCAAGAGCAGACTTTGTTATCTTAGAAAAAGCTGACGGAAGCGCACTAACAAAAGAAGACGCTGCTATAGAGATAAAAGTTAAAACAAAAGACTCAAAACAAGCTGATAAGACTATCAAAGTTAAGTTTACTTTACCTGTTGTTGATATAGGTGATATGAATTTACTTGATGTAAAAGATGGAACTGCTATTATCCAGCCAAAACAAGGTTATGATGATTATGTTGTATCTGGATTTAAATTAGCTAGTGGTGAGCCGGTTTTGTTTAGATTTAATAATAGTGATATCTATAAAGAAAGGCTACATGTAATTACAAAAGTTATTACAACAGTAAATGATATTGTATTTTCTTTGCCACAAGATAATACTTATTATGGGATTAAAAAAGTAAATGTAGGTAATTACAGTACTGATTACCAATATGTGATCTATCTAAAAGCAGATCAAACTCCACCACAAAGTGAAGTTTTAACTATAAAAGCTGGAGTTAAATATGAAAATGCAGATGGTACTAAAGGAACAGAAGAAGAAACATTTGATGTAACTATCACAAATCCAAACTCTTTAGACTATGCGGGAGTACAAGCTCTTACGCAAACAGATGGAAAAAATGGAACAGATGGAAAAAATGGAACAGATGGAAAAAATGGAAAAGTAGCAGCTGAGCAAAATCCTGTAGAAACAAAAGAGATGAAACCTTATGTGCTTGTTGATAGTGTATCTTATAGTGGAGTTGAATTATATCCGTCATCACCAAAAGCTAAGATAAGTGATACTGAAAAAGGTTTGATACAAACAGAAGGATATCCAACAAATATCACTTATAAAGCCGTTAAACAAGATGGTGTTTCAACTGATGCCTTTGAGCATGTAAAAGAGATACAAGCAGGTTATGATGGTGTTCATGTAGTATTTAAAGATGCAGGAATCCCAGCAGGGGCTTATACTCTAAAAATCAAAGGTGTTTCTAGCGGAATATCTAGCAATGAAACAGAAGTATCATTCTCTGTAACTACCCCACAAACTCCTACACTAGTAAATGGTGATGTTACAACAGATCTTTTAACAAGAAATATTGAAGATAAAGATGGTAAAAAACCTTTATTTATCTTCACTACAAAAGCAACTCCAGATGTTTCTAAAGGTGAGATAAAAGTTATCGAAAACTTAAATGGTCTAAAAGATAGTGAAATCTCTTACTCTGGAACTGGTACTAACTATGAAGTAAAAGAGTTTATGGTAGGAAGTGATAAGTTTTATGGTATCTTTACAACAGGTGATGATACTACTCAAGATATCACTAAGATAACTACTGAAGACTTAAGTGTAACAGTTACAGCTATGAGTGGTTCAACAGATTTAAGCCCAAGTAGTCCTGTAACAGTTAAAATGGTAGAGCCAACTCTAACTAGCTTTAACTTAGCACCAAGTAATACTACAGGAGTTCCAAAAGCTAAGATATCAGGGTCTCATAATTTTGCTAAGTTATATGTATCACAAGGGACAAGTGAACCAGCACCTGGTGGTTATTCTGACCCATCAATTTACTTATTAGCTGATGATGTAGCTTATTCTGGTTTAATAAAATTAGAACTTGTAAACTACACAACTAACTTTAAAATAGAAAATGATTATGGAACATATAAATTAAAAGAGAATACAGATGGAACAGTAGATGCGAATGTACAGATAAAAGTAAGTGCAAAAATAAGTGCAAATAATAACTTTGAAAAGACTTATACTTTAAAAGTAGGTAATCCATAAATTCTTAACTCGTTCCACCTCTCCCGAGGTGGAATGCATACATAAGCTAAAACAAGATTGACTAACTCTAATCAAGACTTGCTAAGCTTAACACTATAAAGCCTCGCCCTAAAAAGCGGGGCTTTTTTATATCCAAAATTAAGCCATGATTAAGTATCTTTGATATATAATAGTTCCAATAAGTGTGGTGCTTATATGAATGTTTATTATGGTGTCAGAAAGATAAACTTCAATCTATAATTAAAAAGCCTTACTTTTTTAAGTAAGGCTTTTTTTATGGAGTATGGTTGGGATTTGAGGATAGATAGATGAAGGAATATTTTTAAAATGACACCAGAAAATATTCATTTCATAGTTTATTTAATAATTGCCTTGATGTATATCATTTTAGCTTTTGTTAAATAGTCGCCAATAGGCAAACTATGCTTTAAGGGGACTAACCAACCCCTTAAGGTTTTGACTAAAATAACTTTTTGAAATATAAAAAATAAAAATCAAGCATAAAATAATGATAACTAACTCGTTCCACCTCTTTCACTCGTTCCACCTCTCTTGAGGTGGAATGCATACATAAGCTAAAACAAGCTTGACTAACTTTAATCAAGACTTGCTAAGCTTAGCACTATAAAGCCTCGCCTTAAAGCGGAGCTTTTTTATATCCAAAATTTTTCATTGTTTTTATATATATTTTATGATATAATTTTGCTAATAAGGATAACAAATGAGTCAAAAAGAAAGAATAAATAAAATTCTAGATTATCTTAAAAGTGCTATTAATGGTGTGGTGCTGATGCTTGTGGGTATGGTGAGTTATGTATTTATTCATTTTGAAGAGTTAAATACAATTAAAGTGATACTTATAAGTGTTACTAGCACATGTTTGATTATTTTGTTAGGTATGTTATTGAAAACAGTTATTAAAAAATTAGATGAATTAGGAGATTTATAAATTATGTTAGGTTTTGTATTTGCATTAGTTCTAATTATAGCAACCTTTGTTACATTTATGTGGGCAATAAATAAATTGGGAAATGCCTAATTTTCATTTTCTTAACTCTCGTTCCACCTCTCCTGAGGTGGAATGCATACATAAGCTAAAACAAGATTGACTAACTCTAATCAAGACTTGCTAAGCTTAGCAAATATAGAGCTCCGCCCTAAAAGGCGGGGCTTTTTTATATCCAAAATTTTTCATTCTTCACTTTTAAATATTTTGTGATATAATGCTACACAAGGATAGAAAATGAGTAAATTGGATAAACA
>PDWI01010575.1_pt1 | contig 14043 bp, 12 predicted proteins | sample 1430891 | NCBI WGS metagenome assembly PDWI01 (sample SAMN01162508, study PRJNA174530) | Oral metagenome, whole genome shotgun sequencing project. | biome: Marine environment; feature: Marine mammal; material: Swab sample of the gingival sulcus; isolation source: swab sample of gingival sulcus...
CTGGGACGAGGGCGCTGGCCGCGTCCCCGGCTACCTTTGTCGTTTCCGCTCAAGAATCTGCCTCTTCCGCCCCCGTCGGCCCCGCCCGCATGGTGTCCGCCGGCGTGGCCACGATGATATCCGGCCATCGATCCTGATCCAGGTTGCCCAGGATCCGGTGGTCTTCATATTTGCCTGAAAGGGTGAATACCGTGGTCATACCCAACCGCTTGGCGGTCGCCAGATCGGCCACGGGATCATCCGAAATAAATAGGGCCTGGAAGGGCTCTACGCCAACCCTTTTCAGGGCCTCTCGGTATATGGGCTCCTCCGGTTTGCCCATCACCGCCACCCGGCCGGAGATCACCGCGGGCTCCAGAGCCGCCGCCCAAGCGCCGGGTCCCAAACGCCGACGCCCCTCCCAGGCACACCAGGTCCGCCCCATGCTCCCACAAGGCAACCAGGGCCGCGTCCAACCGCGCCACCGAAAGTTCGGGATTGGCTCCCAGAACCACCGCCTCGCAAGGACCGTCCTCCACCAGCATGAAGCCCTTTTCTCGCCAGTAATCCGCCAGCCGGGGATGCCCCAGCCACATCAGGCGCTGCCGGCGACGTCCCAGCAACCAGCCGGAGGCCAGCCCCAGGGCGCCCACCAAGTTTTCCGGTCGCACGGGAAATCCCGCCCCCGCCAGCTTGGCCACCAACTCCTGCGGCGTGTCGGTGGTGTTATTGCTGACCAGACACCAGGGCCGGCCGCTGTCCGCAATGGCCCGCAGCCAGGCCACCGAGCCCTCCACCGGAGCGTAACGCTTGTCCCTGACCAGTACACCCTCGATATCGATGAGCCAGGCGGCGGGATCTCGGTTGGGTTTCATGCTTTTCTTTTTCCTTCCGGTCATTCAGCCCGGATCCGGTTCCCGGCCCGGGCCCTATCCCTGCGGCCCGCCGGAAACAACCCGATCCACCAAGGCATCGAAGCGGGGCGCCAAGCGCTCCCAACAGAATTCATCCACATCGCGGTCCAAGCTACAAACGTGGCCACAGGTTCCGCCGGTGATCAGATCCCGTAGCAGGGCCGTCAATTCCCGGGGCGTGTCGTACAGATGCCGTCCCTTGCAACGCGCCCCGTACAGGGAAGGATAGACCTGATCCCGCGGCAACACCGGATAGCAGCCGGCGTGCACCGCCTCGGCCACCGAGATGCCGAAGTACTCCTGGGCCGCGCAACTGACGACAATATCGGCCCGTTCCAGCAAGGCGTCATACTGCGCCCGCGAAGGCAGGAACCCGCACGCCACGCAGCGCGCTCCCAGCCGCTTGGCCAGAGGATGGAAAACGCCTTCCTGATTGCGGCTTTCCCCCAACAGGGCCACCGCGAAATCATGCCCTTCGTCCAGCAACGTCTCCACCGCGGCGATGAACCACTCGGGGCGCTTGTCGAACTCCCAGCGATGATTCCAGACAATCAACGGCCTTTCCGCGCGCGGCCAAGTCGGTCCCGCATCCGCGGCGCAGGGACCGCCCCGGTAGCGTGGATAATACTCCGCGGGCAGGGGCCGGCGTTCCAGGCCCACGCCCAGGACCTCGCTCTTGGCCTCCAGGCGGGCGGGCACCTGCCGGGGCACCCCCTCCGGCATCTTGCCCAGAAAAGCGGGGATGGCGTCCAGGAAAAGGCGCCGCTGGTATTCGCTGTTGAAAACCACCCGCTGCGCCGCCAGGGCGCTGATGATGTTGGTAAAACCGAAGTGAAAGTCGAACTCCTCCTCCGGCGACAGCGGATACGTCAGCTGGTTTTCATGCAGGTAAAGCACGATGGGCACCCGATCCAGGGGCGGCCGCAGCAGGCCCCGCAGGTCCGCCACGTTCAGAAAACCCGTGGCGAAGATCAGATCCGGGGTCGGGTCGGCCGGGTTGTCCCGATTGTTCCGGCGGTTCAGTTCATCGGCAAACACCGCGGCCGAACCCCGCATGCGCCATTTCCAGAACCGGGCCGGCTGGGTCAGGCACCGGAAGCGGTGCCGGGATCGGTCCACCCACCCCTCCCGAAAGGCGCGATGGCTCCCCCCATCGTAGGGTTCCAGAAAGACCAGATCCATTATCTTCAAACTGGACAACTCCTTAGGACTTGGGGCCCTCAGTTCGCGGAATGTGCCGCTTCCTGCGGAAAAATCAACCGCATTGATGGAAGGCACCCAATCCTTTATAATTCATGAGAACCCATGTTCGCATTGTTTTTCGTCCGGGGCCTGCCATCAAGGCCTCAGGAACTGCATACCGACCCCTCGGTTCGCCCCCTGGATTCGGTCGGGTCAGTCACCTCATCACCTTGGGAGAGGATCCAGGATAATGAAAAAAATCACACTAGCCATTCTGTTGGCGACGCTACTCTGCGCCGCCTTCGCCACCGCGCAACCCTATGAGAACAGCTCCGTGGTCGGTCAGGTTCAGGACCGTGTCGTCATCACCGTCAAATCCGGTGTGAAGATGAACCTGGACAAATCCGGCGATGGCGTCCTGGTGGGCGTTCCCGGCCTGGACGCCCTCAGCAAGCGGTTCTCCGTACGGGATATGGAACAGCTTTATGCCGGCATGACCGACAACCTCAAGTCCAAGTCCATCGCCGACAAGGCCCTGCGTGTCTGGGCCGTGGACTTCCCCCAGGAAATGGGATTGAAGAACGTGCAGGCCGCCTACCAGGCCTTGGATGAGGTGGAGGAAGTGCGTCTGGTGGACATCTGCAAGATGTACGACGCCTACCTGCCCAACGATATCCACAACAGCCAGTGGTACCTGCGCAACAGCCAGGTTGCCGGCGGGGATATCCGGGCCGTGGGTGGCTGGAACAACGCCATGGGAGACAGCAATATCATCGTGGCCGTGATCGACTCCGGCGTGGACTGGAACCACCCCGACCTGGGCGGCACCCACCCGGACAAGGTCAACGGCGCCATCTGGACCAACTGGGACGAGTACTACGGCACCCCCGGCGTGGATGATGACGGCAACGGCAAGATCGACGACATTCGCGGCTGGGACTTCGTGAACCTGCCTGCCAGCCAGGGCTGGCCGGACGAAGATGTCACCACCCAGGACAACGACCCCTCCGACTACGAAAGCCACGGCACCGCCTGTGCCGGTTGTGTGGCCGCCCTGACCAACAACGGCCTGGGTATCGCCGGCACCGCGCCCGGCTGCAAGATCATGGCCTTGCGCGTGGGATGGCTGCCCAACGGAAGCACCCAGGGCGTGGTCCGCATGGACTTCGCCGCCCAAGGCATCCTGTACGCCGCCAACAATGGCGCCAGCATCATCAATGCCAGCTGGGGCTCCAGTTCCTACCTGAGCTTTTCCGTTTCCAGCGCCATCGCCGAGGGTATTCTCATCTGCACCGCCGCCGGCAACGACAACTCCAGCGAAGATCCCTCTTACCTGAGCACGTACCCGGGCGTCCTGGCCGTGGCCGCCACCGCGTCCAACGACGGCAAGTCCAGCTTCTCCAACTACGGCTCCTGGGTGGAGATTTCCGCCCCCGGCACGAATATCTACACCACCTATTGGAACCAGTCCACCATGAGCCACACCTACACCTTCATCGACGGCACCAGCTTCGCCTCCCCCATCACCGCCGGAGCCGCAGCCCTCATCTGGTCCGCCAACCCCGGCTTGGGCTACCTCCAGATCAGCAGAATCCTGACGGACAATGCTGACAACATCGATGACATCAACCCCAACTACGCCGGCCAACTGGGTACGGGACGGGTCAATCTGCTGCGCGCCCTGGGGGACACGGAAAACCGTTATCCCGAGGAATTCCCCACGGTCTTCGATGCCCTGAATTGCGCCACCGACGGCTTCACCGTGGCCCTGGAAGGCGGCGTGTCCGTGGACGGCCCCGTCGTCATCCCCAACCGGGAAATTCAGGTTCTGGGTGGTTACAGCAGCGACTACGGTTCCCGGGATCCCGAGGGGAACCCCACACTGATCACGGCCTCGAACAACAACACCGGCCTGAAATTCCAGAGCGGGACCAGCAGCAGCACCGTGGTGGACGGCTTCCGCATCAGCGGCGGCGGCGGGCTCCAGTACTCCGGCATCCCCTACGACGGTTATTACGGTGGCGGCGTGCAGTTGAACAACGTTTCTCCCACCCTGCGTCATCTGGATATCACCGGTAACAGCGTCGGCAGCACCAGCAGCCTGGGCTGCGGTGGCGGCATGATGCTGAACGGTTCCAACGCCGTGCTGGAGAACATCCACATCCACGGCAACACCGGCATCTACGGCGGCGGCATGATCATCTACAACAGCGACATCACCATGACCGACTGCGTGGTCGAGAACAACACCCTGCAGACCGGCAACCTGAGCTTCGCCCCCCAGGGTGGCGGCATCCATGTGGCGGCCTCCACCCTCACGCTGAACAATTGCGTCATCGACGGCCACAGCGACTGTGACCTCGGCGGCGGACTGTTCGCCACCGACGGCTCGGTCATCACCAGCAACGGCGGCAGCATCACCAACAACAGCGCCAAGACCGGTGGCGCGGGTGTCCACATGACCGGTGGCAGCCTGGCGCTGAACCGCACGGAAATCCGTGACAACACCAAGCTGGCCACCAGCACCTTCATGAACGGTGGCGGTCTTTACATCAGTGGCGCCGACGTGGTTGCCGACAGCATCACGGTTTCCGACAACACCGCCGACCTGGGTGGCGGCGCGGTCTTCAAAGACTGCCCCGACGTGGCCGTCAGCAATTCCGTCTTCCAGGGCAACACCGGCACCTTCTTCGCCGGAGCCATGATTTTCGACAACGTGACCAACGGTTCGATAACCGGCAACACCGTCGTCGAGAACGAGGGTACCTTGAGTGGCGGTGGCGGCCTGCAGGTCAACGGTCCCGTGCCCGAGATCAGCAACAACATCTTCGCCTTCAACTCCGGCACCGGTTCCATGGCCAACGGCGTGAACGTGCCCGCGGAACCCGCCGTGTTCACCTGCAACGATGTCTACTCCAACGGCACCGACTTCGGCGGCATGGCCGACCCCACCGGCACCAACGGCAACATCAGTGCCGACCCGCTGTTCTGCGACCTGGCCGGAGGGGATCTGGGTATCAGCGATGACAGCCCCTGCGCCCCCGCCCACCTGGACGACTGCGAATTGATCGGCGCTATGGCGGCCGGTTGCGGCGGCGCCAGCCCCGTCCCTGACGAGGAGAGCGGCATCCCCGTGGCCTTCCGCGTGGAGCAGAACTACCCCAACCCCTTCAACCCATCCACCAAGATCCGCTTCGCCCTGCCCGCCCAGGGCATGACCGAGGTGGCCATCTACAACGTGGCCGGCCAGCGGGTCAAGACCCTGGTCAAGGAAGTTCTGCCCGCCCAGATCCACGAGGTGGTCTGGACCGGTCGGGATGACGCCGAACGTTCGGTGGCGGCCGGTGTGTACTTCTACCGGGTGACCAGCGGGAGCAACACCTCCGTTGGCCGCATGGCGTTGATCAAGTAGTTCCCGCGGGCGAGGTCACTCCCCGCTGGTCGATACGGAAAACCCCCTGGATGTCCTTGGCCCGCGGCTCATGGATTTCCAGGGGGTTTCCAGAGATTTTCCCGAAAATTTCAAGGAGAAACAGAATGGCGACACAGCCCAGCAAGGAACTGGACGTTTTCGACAACCCGAATCCTGAGCGGGATTACGAGATCGAGTTCGACTGCCCGGAATTCACCTGCCTGTGCCCGTTGACGGGCCAGCCGGATTTCGCCCACTTCAGAATTTCCTACGTGCCCAACGAGAAGTGCGTGGAGCTCAAGAGCCTGAAGCTTTACCTGTGGTCCTATCGCAACGAGGGGGCCTTCCACGAGAAGGTGACCAACAAGATCCTGGACGATCTGGTCGATGCCGTGCAACCGCGCATGATGGAAGTCAAGGGCGAGTGGTTTGTCCGGGGCGGAATCACCACCTGGGTGACGGCCTCCCATGTGGACGAGAACTGGGGCTCTCCCGCGTAGGCAAGGCCCCGCAGACGATGGGCAAAGGATGGTCGCAGCGGTGGCAGCGGCCATCTTTTTTCAACTTCACCACGGCCCGGAAACCGCTGCGCCGGACAACCCGTTCCCCGCAGCCGGGGCACCAGGTATCCCGCCCGAATTCCGAGGGGCTGTTGCCCAGATAAACCCAGGGTAGCCGGGCGCTGGCCCGGTTGAAGGCCCGCTCCAGGGTGGCGCGCGGCGTGGGCGGGGCATCCATCTTCCAGGCCGGGAAGTAGCCCGTCAGGTGCAGGGGGATGGCGGGATCCAGCTGCTCGATGTACGCGATCAGACGATCCCCATGTTCGTCCGTGTCGTTGTGGCCGGGGATCAGCAGATTGGTCAGCTCCAGATGCACGCCCGCGGCGTGGAAGCTTTCGATGGACCGCAGCACCGGTTGCAGGCTGCCACCGCAGATGCGGCGGTAGAAATCCTCGTCCATGGCTTTCAGGTCCACGTTGGCCGCATCGATAAACGGCAACAACTCCGCCAGAGGTTCGCTGTTGAGGAATCCATTGGTCACCAGCACATTCTTCAGCCCCGCGGCGCGGGCCAGCCGGGCCGTGTCGCGCACGAACTCGAACCAGACCAGGGGCTCGCTGTAGGTGAAGGCCAGCCCCACGCTGCCGGCCTCCAACGCCTCCTGCACCACTTCTTTCGGCGCCGCGCTGGTGGTCACCAGACCGGTGTTCTGGCTGATGGTGTGGTTCTGGCAAAAACGGCAGTGCAGGTTGCAGCCCGGAGCGGCCACGGAAAGAATTTTTCGGCCGGGATGGAAATGGTAGAGGGGCTTCTTTTCGATGGGGTCGAGGCCCGCGCTCACCAGTTCCCCGTAGTGCAGAGGGCGCATCTGTCCCTCGTCGTTCATGCGCGTGCCGCAGGGGCCGGTAGTTCCCGGCGCCAGCGTGCAGCCCATCGGGCAAAGCTCGCACGCCACCTTCTCATCGGACAGGGGCCGCCACCAAGCCGCCGGCATCATGTCGGGTCCGCCCCCTTTCGCAGATTGCTGCGCACACGCGCGGCGTTGCGCCGGATTCCCTCCGGATGGCAGCGCCAGATGGGCGTTCTGCGGAAGCGCCGCCTGAATTCATCATCGGATAGGTCCACCAGATCCGCAAGGGTCAATTCCCGATGCTCTTCCAGCGGGGCGTAATCCGCTACGGGATCCGGCAACCCTTCCGCCTTACGGTCAGCCTTGCGATTCCAGGGACAAACCGCTTGGCAGATGTCGCACCCGAAAAGGATGCCCCCCTGTTCATGCTCCCGCCCCTGCGGGGCGCGTCCCCGCCACTCGATGGTCCAGCTGCTCAGGCAGAGATGGGCATCCAATCCATGGACGAGATCCAAAGCTCCGGTGGGGCAGGCGTCGAGGCAGCGGGAGCAGTTGCCGCAACGATCCCAAGGGGCCGTGGTGATGGGGCGCCGCTGCCGCGCGGCCAGGGCAAAGAGAGGCTCCGGAGCCGGTGCGCCTCCTGGCGGCAAGCCCGCAATCTCCAGGTTGGTCAGGGCCACCCCCAGGAACAGACCCGAGCCCAGAGTCTCATGGATCAGGCAACGGTTGTGGCCCAGGAAGCCCAACCCCGCCAACCAGGCGTACTCCCTTTCCAGATAAGGGCCCGTGTCGGTGCTGGCGTGGGCCGCCAGATCGGGCCATTCCTGTTTCAGGCCCTGCAGCACGCGGCGCATGGCCTTCAGCAGCACCACATGGTAATCCCGGCCTCGCGCGTAGCGGGAGACACGCCCCAACCAAGAAGCCTCCTCCGGCGCCCAGCCTCCGGCCGCCGGTTCGGATCTGTCCTTGGGCCAACCCGCCGTGTAACGGTGGGCCATGATGAGCAGGGAGCGGGCGTCCAGATTGCGCCGGGTCGGGTCGGCCCGCTGCTCCGGATCGCGGCGCAGGTATTCCAGGTTGCCGTCGCGCCCCTCGGCCACCCAGCGCAGCCAGCGATCCTTGTGCGGCAAAGGGCACGGCAAGGCCACCGCCCCCGCCAGTTCAATACCCGCCGGCGGGCATTCCCGCGCCAGAAGCCGGGCCAGATCCTCGGCGGTGACGGGAACAGGCGCGGCCATCATGCTCCGCTCAGGCGGCGGCAGGCCGCGCTGTACTCTTCCAGCAGCCGGGTCATCAGTTCGGCCACGCCGGGCACATCGTCGATCAGGCCCGCAACCTGGCCGATTTCCAACTCGCCTTCTTCCAGATCCCCGTCCAGCATGCCCCGCCGGGCGCGGCCCGTGCCCAGCAAGGCGGCCAGCTCTTCGCGGTCGGCACCGCGCGCCTCCAACTCCAGGACCTTTTCCCGGAAGGCGTTGCGCAGCAACCGCACCGGGATATGCTTTTTCATGACCAGCAGGGTGTCCGCCGCCCCGGCCTCCACCACGGCCCGTTTGAAAAGGGCGTGGCCGCTGCTCTCCCGCGTGATGGCGAAACGCGACCCGATCTGCACCCCCGCCGCCCCCAGAGCAAAGGCCGCGGCCATCTGCCCACCGCTGGCGATGCCCCCCGCGGCGATCACGGGAATATCCACCGCCGCCACGCATTCGGGCACCAGCACCATGGTGGTGATCTCTTCGCGCCCGTTGTGGCCCCCGGCCTCGAAACCCTCCACCACCACCGCGTCGCAGCCGGCATCCTGGCACTTGCGCGCCAGCTCCGGGCTGGCGGCCACATGAACCACCGTGCAGCCGGCCGCCTTCAAAGGGCCCATGGCCCGACGCGGCGAACCGGCGGAGGTGAAGAAGATGCGCACGCCCTCTTCCAGGGCGATGTCCAGACAGTCGCGGCTATGGCCGTAAAGCAGGGGCAGATTCACGCCGAAAGGTTTGGCGGTCAGAGTGCGGGCCTTGCGGATCTGCGCGCGGAAAAGATCGGGGCGCATGCTGCCGGCGCCGATCAGGCCCAGGCCACCGGCCTCGCTGACGGCCGCCGCCAAATGGGCGCCGCTGTTATAGACCATGCCGCCCTGGATGATGGGATGCCGGATGCCCAGCAGGGAAGCGATGTTGTCGGCGGGCCAGGCGGTGGGCATGTCGGTTTCCTTCCGTTGAGATGGACCCGGGCGGCTGCCAACCCGGATCATGCGCTTCAGCGCGCTCAAATCATCATATCCGTATAGTGCACCCTGAGCCAGTCCTCCGTTTCCCGGTAATCCGGCAGGAAGCTCTCCAGCAAGGCGTAGAAACGGTCGCTGTGGTCCATGTGCCGCAGGTGGCAAAGCTCGTGGACGACGATGGCGTCGGCCACCGCCGTCGGGGCCATGACCAGACGATAGCACAGACTGAGGGTGCCCCTGGAGGAACAGCTGCCCCAGCGGGTGCGGCGCTCGCCCACCACCACCTTGGCCGGGTGAAGATCCGTGATATCCTCCCAATGGGCCACCCGCCGGCGCAGGAAACGTCCGCCTTCGGCTTTGAGGAGCCGGATCAGCGGCTCCCGGGGGCTCAGCAGTTCTTGCGGCGTAAGTTCCAGACGCAGGATGCCCTCTTCCTGCAACATGCGCGACCGGCGCCGGCCCGCGGGCAGTAGCGTCAACTCCAAGGTGCGCGGCTGTCCGTGAAGCAGGATCCGGCTACCCGTGGTGAAGGAGCGCACCACCGGCCCGTCCCACACGCCGGCCTTCTCCGCCCTTTCCTCCACCCATGCGGAGCATTTCTGCAGCATCTCCTGCGCCACGGTCAGACGATCGCTCCGCAGCAAGGTCACCACCACCCCCGCCTCTCGGCTGACCCGCACCACGCGACGGCGGGCCCGAGGGTGGCGCCGCACCCGATAGCGCAACGGGCGGCCGTTGATCAGTGTCCTTCCAGAGGTCATGGTACGCGAAAATCCTTCGGTCAATCTTCAGTTATTCGTCAACTTCCAGGCCCCGATGCCGAAGAGCCAGCCCAACAGGAGGTTTTGATTTGCGTTTCGACAATGACTATCCCCTGGTGACCTTGGTCATCGCCAAGGGCCAGTATGCCATCAGTTCCCAGTTCGTGAGCACCATGGTGGCCGAGCCGAAAACTCGCCCCGTGCCCCACGCGCCCCCCTATGTCCGGGGCATCATCAATCTGCGCAGCAAGGTTATGCCCCTGATCGATCTGCGCCTGCGGATGGGCTACCCCTCGGCCCGGAAAGAGCAGGAGGAGTTCCGCCGGCTGATGGAGCAGGGTGAGCAGGACCACGTCAACTGGCTGAACGAACTGGAGGCCAGCGTTGAGGAGGGGCGGGAGTTCTCCCTCACCACCGACCCCGCCCAGTGCGATTTCGGCAAATGGTACGCCAGTTTCCGAACCGGGAACAACACCTTGAGGAGCTTCCTCAAAAAATTCAACCAACCTCACCGCAAAATCCATGCCCTGGCCCACAAGGTGAAAGCGCTCAGCCAGGCCGGCCGGCACGAAGAAGCCCGCCGCCTCATCGCCATCGCCCGCCACAACGAGCTCAAAACCATGGTTCAGCTCTTCCAGAAGACCAGCAAGATCATCGCGGAGACACACCGGGAGATCGCCATGATCATCGAGACGCCGACCTTCGATTACGGGGTGGCCATCGACCAGATCCTGGCGGTGGAATTTCTTGGGCAGGGCACCATCGAGGGTCTGATCCTGAATCCCGAACAGGCCCGGGAACCGGAACCCGCCAAGACGCTGACGCCCGCCTGATCAACGGGTATCCGGCTAGCGGGTACCCGTGCCGTAATTGGGCGCTTCCTTGGTTATCTGGATGTCGTGAGGATGGCTCTCGGCCATGCCCGCGCCCGTGCTGCGCACCAGCTGCGCCCGCTCCTGGAAAGTCGGAATATCCGGGCAGCCGCAGTAGCCCATCCCGCTGCGCAAACCGCCAACCATCTGGTACAGAACATCCCGCGCCCGTCCCTTGTAGGGGACACGCCCCTCGATACCCTCGGGCACCAGCTTCTCGGTTTCGGCGATATCGCCCTGGAAATAGCGGTCCTTGGACCCCTGCTGCATGGCGCCCAGGCTACCCATGCCGCGGTAACTCTTGTAGACCCGGCCCTCGAAAAGGATTTTCTCTCCGGGAGACTCATCCGTGCCGGCCAACAGCGAGCCGGCCATGACCACGTCCGCACCCACGGCGATGGCCTTGGCCACATCTCCGCTGTAGCGGATGCCGCCATCGGCCACCACGGGGATGCCGTGCTTACCCGCCACCTCCACCACGTCCATGATGGCGGTGATCTGAGGCACGCCCACCCCCGCCACCACGCGGGTGGTGCAGATGCTGCCGGGCCCGATGCCCACCTTGACCGCGTCCGCCCCCGCCTCGATGAGCGCCTCCGCGGCCCCGGCCGTGGCGATATTGCCGGCCAGGATCTGAGCCTGGGGATATTTCCGTTTGATGGCGCCAACCATGTCCAGCACGTTGCGGCTATGCCCGTGGGCGGTATCCACCACCAGCAGGTCCACTCCCGCGTCCATCAGCAGGTCCACGCGCACCATGGTGTCCGGCCCCACGCCCACGGCGGCGGCCACGCGCAGACGCCCCGCCTCATCCTTGCAGGCGTGCGGGTAATCCAGCTTCTTCTGGATATCCTTGACGGTGAGCAGACCGCGCAACTCCCCTTCATCGTTGACCACCAGCAGCTTCTCGATGCGGTGTTTGTGCAGGATGTGCGCGGCTTCTTCCAGGGTGGTGCCTTCGGGCACGGTGACCAGGTTCCGGCTGGTCATGACATCGCGCACCTTCTGGTGGGTGTCCTTGACGAAGCGCAGATCCCGGTTGGTCAGGATACCCACCAGCTTGGTCCCCTCGGTGATGGGCACGCCGCTGATGCGATAGTGGCTCATCATGGCCAGGGCCTCGTCAATGCTCCTGTCCGGCTCCATGGTGATGGGCTTGGTGATCATACCGGATTCGCTGCGCTTGACCCGTTCCACCTCACTGGCCTGCTGGGCCGGAGACATGTTCTTGTGCACCACCCCCATGCCCCCTTCACGAGCCACGGCAATGGCCATGTCCGCTTCGGTGACCGTGTCCATGGCCGCGGACAGGAAGGGGATCCGCAACTCGATGGAGGACGTCACCCGCGTGGCGGTGGAAATTTTGGTGGGAATGATTTCCGAATAATCGGGCACCAGCAGAACATCGTCGAAGGTCAGGGCTTCGCGGAATACCTTGGCCACGTGTCTCTCCTCACAATGGGCCGTTGCTAGGCCCGCATGATGCCGATGAACGGCAAGTTCCGGTACTTCTCATCGTAATCCAGGCCGTAGCCCAGGACGAACTCGTTGGGGATCTCGAAACCGATGTAATCCAGGGGCACATCCTTCTTGCGGGCCATCTTCTTGTCCAGCAGGGCGGCCACCCGGATGCTGCGCGGGCTGCGCGTCCACAACAGATCCATCAGGTTGTCGATGGTCAGGCCCGAGTCGATGATATCCTCCACCAGGATCACGTCCCGGTTGGTGATGTTGCTCTTGAGGTCCTTCTCGATCTTGACCACCCCGCTGCTCTGGGTGCCCCCGTCATAACTGCTGACGGCCAGAAAATCCACCTCATGATCCACCGGCACGCAACGCGTCAGGTCGGCCAGGAAGGGATAGGCCCCCTTCAGGACGCACACGAAGATGGGCGTGCTGTCCCGATAGTCGTTACCGATCTCGTTGCCCATTTCCCGAACCCGGCGCTGGATCTCCTCCGATGAGATGAGGATCCGCTCGATGAACGGGTAGCGATTCAGGTATTTCTGGTCGTCGAAAGTCACGTTCGTCCTCCGGTGGGGATGCCGCCCTACTGGGCTTTCTTATTTTCCGATTTCAACTTCTGGATTTCAATATCGAGGGCCCGCAACCTGTCCCGCTCACGGATGATGTCACTGATCTTGGTGGCGATCAGGTCGATGGCCACCAGATTGTGCCCGCCTTCGGGAATGATCAGATGGGCGTAGCGCTTGCTGGGCCACACGAACTGCAGGTGCATGGGCCGGACAACTTGCAGATACTGCTCGATGACCGAATCCATGGTGCGGCCGCGCTCGTTGATGTCGCGTTTCATGCGCCGCAGGACCCGCTCGTCCGCGTCCACATCCACAAAGAGGCGAATGTCCATCATACGGCGCAGGATCTTCGCCTCCAGAACCAGGATGCCCTCCACGAAGATGATATCCGCCGGCTGGCAGGTCACCGTCTCGGTCCTGCGGCTGTGGGTGCTGTAATCGTATTGGGGAATTTCCACCGGACGCCCCGCGCGCAGCTCCCTGAGGTGCTCCACCAGAAGTTCGGTCTCAAAGGCTTTGGGATGGTCGTAATTGATCTGAGCGCGCTGCTCAAGTGTCAGATGGGAATTATCGTGATAGTAGGCGTCATGATGGATGATCTGGATGGTTTTGTCCGGGCAAGCTTCACGCACACGGAAAGCCACCGTCGTCTTGCCGGAGCCGGACCCGCCGGCAATGCCGATGATCACCGGGGCCAGAGGATTTTTTTGCGCGTCATCCATGGCCGTAACATACCCGGCCACATGGGGGCTGTCAATCTTACGGAATCTTACGGAATCTTACGGAAATTTCCGGAAGTTGCGGCCGGAGGTTGCGGCCGGCAGCGGGCCGATCAGAGATTTTCACCCCCGTCCAGGCGCAAGGTCTGCCCGGTCAGGGAGGCGTTGGCCAGCAGGTGCAGCATGGCCGCGGCCACCTCTTCCGGTCGCGGAAAACGGTCCAGGGGAATGTTCTCGCGCGGGGTGTGCTGGTAGTCGCCCGTGCCGGGATCCGGGGGCATGACCGAGCCAAGAGCCAGCTCGTTCACCCGGATGTTGGGTGCCAGGGCCATGGCCAGATTCCTTGTCAGGCCGTGCAGGGACCACTTGCTCATGGTGTAGGCAAAGTGGTCGGCCCGCGGGTGCAGGGCCGCCGCATCGTTGAGGTTGATCACATCCCCGCTGCCCGTCGGGCCCAGGGTCTCGGCCATGGTGCGGGCCAGTAGCCAGGGAGCGCGCAGGTTCACGTTCTGGAATTCCGTCCAGGAGCGCACGCTGGTATCTCGGGCCGTGCCCGGACAATAGATCGCCGCGTTGTTGACCAGGATATCCACGGGACGG
>PDWI01006918.1_pt1 | contig 14041 bp, 10 predicted proteins | sample 1430891 | NCBI WGS metagenome assembly PDWI01 (sample SAMN01162508, study PRJNA174530) | Oral metagenome, whole genome shotgun sequencing project. | biome: Marine environment; feature: Marine mammal; material: Swab sample of the gingival sulcus; isolation source: swab sample of gingival sulcus...
ACGTGTTAATACCTTAGAGGTGGTTGTCCGCACTAAATCGTAAAGAAATATTACCAGATGCAGCACAAATGTGTTAATACCTTAGAGGTGGTTGTCCGCGAATCAAAATTGGGTTGAAGGAGATCAACTTAATTCAACTAGTGTTAATACCTTAGAGGTGGTTGTCCGCGTCATAGTTATAACTATAGTTTCTTTTTTGATTAGGGTGTTAATACCTTAGAGGTGGTTGTCCGCCGCACCAGAGTTTGGTGTAGTCATCCATCAAAAGATGTGTTAATACCTTAGAGGTGGTTGTCCGCACTAGTAAAATAGGGCTTTCTGAAATCATTATACCATATTTTTGATGAAAAACAAGGGAAAATGCTAATTTTTACTGGAAATGATTTCGATGTTAAAATATTAACTATCCTTTATTTATAGCGTTTATGCTTATTATTTTGAATATTTAGAATTTTCTGTTAATTATTTCCAGTAAAATTATATTGTGATTATATAGTAATAAATTATAAAAAATTGTAATAATATGAAGTAATAGTAGTTAATGCTTTTATTTATTAAGGATTAAGAGTATTATATATATTAAGAAATACACCAAAATACAGTATCTAAAACAATAATAGCCTATGCTATAAAAAAGTAAAAATAGCTAGAACTATACAGTAGTAGGAGAGTAATGTATGTTTGATAAAATATTTGCTAAAGAAAATGTTGATGAAGCTTTAGCTAACTTGCTAAGCAAAAAAGATGGTATTAGTACGGATGGTTTAAAAATTGAAAATTTAGCAGAGTATTATGATGTTAATAGTGAGAATCTTATAAAGGAAATAAAAACAGGTTTATATGAGCCTTATGATGTGATTGGTAGATATATGCTTCAAAAAAATGGCAAGCATAGATTTATTACAAGTTTTGCAAGTACAGATAGATTAATAATGAGACTTATATACCAAGCTATTTCACCAATGATTGAGATAAAGCTTAAAGATTGTTCTTATGCTTATAGAAAAAATAAAGGTGTATTAGATGCTATTAATGCGTGTTTGAATTATATTAATAATGGGTATAAGTATATAATAAAGATTGATGTTAAAGATTTTTTTGATGAAATAGACCACAATACATTGAAGGAAAAATTAGGTGAGTATATAGATAATGAAAACTTGATAAAGTTGCTTGAAAAATATATGAAGCTTAATGTGAAGATTATTGGAGAAAATAGAAATTTTAAAATTAAAAAAGGTATTGCTCAAGGTAGTTCGCTTAGTCCACTTTTCAGTAATATATATTTAGATATTTTTGATGAGTTTTGTTTGGAAAAAAATTGGAATATTGTTAGGTATGGTGATGATATTAATATATTTTTAAGCGATAATAAGACTTGTGCTAGTATAGTTACTGAAGTTGAAAATTTTTTGATGGATAATCTTAAGCTTTCAATAAATCAAGAAAAGTTAAAAATATCTATAGTTGATGATATAGAGATTTTAGGATATTCGTTTAAATTAAGAAATGGTTTATATTTTGCTCATAAGAAAGATAGAAAAGAACATACGGTATATTATGATTGGCATAGAATAGAGTATAAAAAGTTGTTTGGTGAATATCACATTATTAGTGATGGTATTCTTAGAAAAAAAGATTTTACACTTTTTTTTGAAAATAATGAAAAGTTCCAACATATTCCTGTTAATTCAGTCAATTCTATTAGCGTATATTCAGATACATATTTTACAAGCGAATTTTTTAGGGAGATTTCGTATAAAAAAATACCACTTTACTTATATGATAAAAATCGAAAGTTTTTGGGTGCTTTTACTAGTCCTGATATGGAGGCAGGGGGCAATGTATTGTTAGCTCAATGCGCAGCTTATTTGGACGGTGATAGGAGATTGAGTATTGCTAAAGCTATAGTTATTGCAAGTGCCAAAAATATTAAAGCCAATTTAATATATTATAGGAAAGGTATGGATGGCTCTATTTATCGTATGAAAATTGATAAAATTTCTAAAACTATAGAATATATTGATAAAGTTGATAATATTAGTACTTTGATGATTAAAGAAGCTAATATTAGGAATATATATTTTTCAGTTTTTGATGAAATAATAAAAAGTGATGAGTTTAGTTTTAAGAAAAGAAGTATGAGACCGCCTAAGAATGCAGTTAATTCAATGATTAGCTTTGGAAATACTTTGTTATATAATTATTTTTATACGAGTATTATAAAAAATAAATTGGATATAAGGATTTCATATTTACATAGTTCTAGTAAGAGAAGACATAATCTTAATCTCGATTTATCTGAGATGTTTAAGCCGCTTATCGTTGACAGATTAATTTTTAAATTAATTAATAAGAGAATGATAAACATTGATTTGCATTTTGAAGAAAGAGATAATGGAGTTTTTTTAAATGCTGAGGGTAGAAAAGTTTTTTTAGAACATTTTACTAATTTAATGATTCATTATCATAGTACTAATGATGGCGGATTAAATTATGTTAGAATTATAGACGAAGAAATAAAAAAATTTAAACGAGTAATAATGAATAATGAAGAATATTTAGCATATGTTTCTAGAATATAGGGGGATGTTTATGTATATAATATTATGTTATGATGTAAATAAAAAAAGGCTTGCCAAGATGAGAAAAGTTTGTCTTAAGTTTTTGAAATATTCTCAGCGCTCTGTTTATGAGGGAGAGATTAGTCAAGCAAAACTTAGAAGATTAAAAAGCGAAATACAAAAAATAATTGATGTAAATAAAGATGAAGTAATAATATATCAGATGGAGTCAGTTAAATTTGCAAAAAAGGATAAAATAGGTTTAAGTTTTAATCATAATTTTGTGCTTTAATGATTGCATTAATGCAAAGCTACAAAGTTTGTCATATTATACAAGGCTATGCTTTTATATCTGCTTAGCGATTTCCATAAATTCTTGATAATTTTTTATAATTATTCCTAGGCTATCCCAATTTTTAGAATCGGGTGTATCTAAAATAGGTTTAGTATTGTTATCTAAATATTTTAAGAATTCGTCCCAAGTGCAAGGGCATACTCCCCAGTATTTAAAGTTGATAATTTGTTCTATCATATTCATTTTGTTGAAATTATTATTATAGTACTGTAGCTTTTCTTTTATTAGTTTTAATTGTTTTTCTTTTTCATTTGTATTGTTACATATTTCATAGTTTCTATACCAATTTTTTGATTCGGTTTTATAATATATGCCTGATTTACTATGTTTATCGTTTGCTTCATATTTTTCTAGGATTTTATTATTTATTAATTCCAAAAATGATTTTAGATTTTTAGTATTTATTTTATTATCAAGGGAAGCATGATTTGAATTATTTCTAGTTGTCTTTATTTTATTGTATTCTTCTTTATTACAAATATTGTTAATAAGTGGAGAGTTATCGGGATGTGAATTATAAAAATTTTTTTCCTTTTTTTTACTTTTATAAAATTTATTTTGAATTACATAATAATGCCCGTTTTTTATGAATTGATCTTTTTCTTGTATTAGTAAGGCTTTTAAATTTTCGTATAAAAAGGTGAGTCCAGATTGAATTAAGTTAAATTCGAAGCACATTTTGCTTATTAGTGCTATATTGTATATGTAGTTATTAGGCTCGTTAATAAAGGCGAAGTCTTTAAAATAATTCTCTAGTACGATGGTTAATGATTGAAATTGATTTGGAGTTTGAATATGTTCCATATTAATTTTAGCGATTAGGGCTTTGATTTCTAGGGCATGTTCTAAGGCTGAGAGTCTATTTGGCTGGTAGATTGAATTTGAAAAACTTGATAAATGCCACTGTATATCCCTATTAAGCTGAGAGCTTTCTATTATTTTAGGGCTTGTATACGTACTAAAATAACCAGTTTTGATAAACTGCCTAATTTGGTAAGACCACTCATTAAATTTCTGGAAATTACTTAAGTCTATGATATGTTCGTTTTGATTTTTTATGTTATTAAATGTTCCATAGAAAATGCCTAAGACATCTATGTTATGAACTGTTTTCGCACGCTCTATGGCTGAGAGTAGAATTATTGGAACAGAGCGAAAAGAGTTTGTTATATCTATATATACTTTGTCGCCCTCTTCTAGGTTTTCTATAAAAGTAATGAAATTATCGAAAATATCTTTAGCACTTTCTTGGGATTTTATCTCTTTATTGCTAAAGTCTAAGTCTAATTCATTTGCCTTAATATATTCATTTAGGGTGTTTTCTAGGCCAACATGGAAGAATTTTTCATCTGTGATTCTATCTTTTTTCCAGCAGTCTTTATAGTTGAGTTCGCATGCTTTAGATGTTGTAAAAACCACTAGAGAATCAGGTAAAGGATAGACTCTGCTATTTTTTTTATTTAATTCTCTAATAAGTTTTAATACTGCTAAACTTGCAAACTTATCTTCTATTTTAATGCCATTATATTCATAAATAACATTGTTATAGTCTAATACGCCTAGGTTTCCTAAAAGAATTGTTTTACTCATAAAGTACTCCTAGTTATAAAATCTAAACATTACGTGCTTAAAAGTACTCGTTTTAACTATTCCATTTTCAGTTTCTATTTCTTTCGATTCCCTTTTTGTAGTTGCGTAGCAACATTTGATTTCTTTTTTGTTTAGACGACTAATGAGCTTGTAAGTCATTCCAGCTTCGCCTTGTATTAGGATTACATCACCAGTGTTATAGTTGTCACATACCCATTTATCAAATTTATCTACTATGGAACTTATATCTGCCATTTCTGCAGGTATGCTTCTCCAAGCTGCTTTGAGTTCATCTGGTAGGCTAATAAAACTTTTTATCTCCAAGCTTTTTTTGGCATCGTTTACTTGTTCATCTGTTAAATTGTGATTCATCAATATTATTAATTTTTTTTTCACTTTATTACCTCTTATTTATCTTTCTAATAAATCCAAATCCTTGGGCATTTCTTGCTCCAAGTCCTGAATTTAGTGCTATTTTTAATAATCTTTTATCTCCGCTGAGTCTACATTTAATGGAGTATCCTTTTATGTTTCCACCACGTGAATTTGCTTTGACATACTTTTTTTCCACTAATCTATATTCAGTTATTTCATCTATAAAAAAGTCGCAGTCATCAATGATATCTTCGTAGAGTGAGTTGTGCTTTGCTATTAAATTAGATTTGATAATTTGTAGAAAGTCTGTGTCGAAAGGAGAAAAGCTTACTCTTGTTTTTTTTCCATCTTCTAAAAATAAAGTTTTTTCTGCTACTATTGGAGATTTACTTTCTATATATATTTGCTCTTCGTTTACACTGCTGTCTACAATTAGTATGGACTGGCACCTTAGCTCTCTATGCCCATAAATAATAGCTTCTTGGTAAAGTGCTTCACAAAAATCAGGTATCAAAAAATCTAAAGATGTAGAAAAGTAGAATAGAAAATCTTTGTGGTAGTTTTTAAGACCTTTATTAAGGTCGTATCTAGAAACAATATCAGAAAAGCAGAAGTGCCTAAAAACCTTATTATTATATTGGTAGCTTTCGTCGTGTATATAGTCTGCACCTATGGCTGATAACTTTTTGTAGATAAAACCCTGCATAACTCTGATGTTGTTATCATCAAATATTAAATCTTCGTTTGAAGTAAATTTTAAAAGTAACTGCATATTCCCTCCTTTTACAATTATAGAATATTTTTCCAAATAAAGGAAGAATAATATATTTAAATTTTAATTATTTTATTAAATATACAAAAGTGAGTAAAAAATAAAATTATAGGACATATTTAGAGTAGAACAAATAAAAATTTTTATAGCTGCGTATTTGTTTTGAATATGAATTAATAGTTTTATACAAAACGTGGTAAAAAATTTTAAGTTCGGACATATTGTAAGTGAAAGATAAAAAATACAAATCTGATTTTGTACTTATCATAAGGGTGAGAAAGGAAGATAAGTATTTGTTTCAAAGAAAATCTATTTTAGTTTAGAAAGGAAAATTAACAATGAATAGTAATTTAGAAAATGCAATTAAAAAATGTTATGAGTATAACGGAAAGTTGACAAAGTATGAGTATTATGAATTATTGAAAGCCGTAAAGGGTTATGGTGATGACGCAAGAAGAGCAAGGAATGCACTAGCAAATTCAAAGAAAGCTAACTACCAACATTTTTCTGCTATTTGGACTAGGGATAAATATACAGAAGATAGGTATGCAGCACTTGGGACTCCAAAGGTAGACAGTTTTTGTTACTTAACTACTGCTTGCATGAAAGTGATGGCAGATGAGTTTAGGGATGATTGTTACGAGCTAGAGAGCTTGAGGAAGTTTAGAGATGAATATGTAAAAGTTAAACATCCAGAAGACGTGAAGGCCTATTATAAGTACGCGCCAGTTATTGTTGAAAGAATCAATCAGAGAGCTGATAGCGATGATATTTATAATAAGATGTACTCCGAAATGATTCTTCCTTGTGTGAGATTGTTAGAGAAAAAAGAATATTTTAAAGTTTACGATTTATATAAGTCATATAGTTTAATGTTGCAAAAAAAATATGTTTGTTAGGAGAAAGTTATGGTAAGAAAATATACAGACGATGAAATATCTGCATACATTAGCTCTAGTAATTTTGAAAATATCTTTGTTGGTATTGTTAAATTTATGGAACAAGAGCTTGTAGGAGCAGGATATGGAAGTAAAAGGGATATGCTAGATCACATTAGTAATTTAAGAAGCATTGTTGAGTATTGTAAGAAAAGAATTGCTATATTTGAGCATAATAGGGAATTATTGAAAGAAATGTTTGTTGAAGCCTATACTACGGCGTTTTATAAAGATAGTTTCGATTCTTATAGAGGACAGATTAACTTTGCTACAGATGTTGTACTAAAAATATTGTAGAAGGATTTGGACTTTGCTCTATCAGGGTGGAGTCTATTTTCCGTTTTTATAATATTTTGTATAAAACTTTTTAGCTAAATTGAAATGTAGTAGCTACTTGCTATATAATGGATTTAATAGTTTGTATTGGAGGTCAGTTATGAGCGTATATACCTTGGTAGAAAAATTACATAATGAAAAGAAATATGATAAATATGATGAAAATGGTAGTAGAAAAACAGAGCGTCAGATGTATGAAGATGTAGAGCAAGACTTAATAAAAATTGCGCAAGATGAAAAGTCACAAGATAGGGAAGACGCCATAAATGATATAACTACGTATTATTTTTTGAGAGGGGAGAAAAAAAACAGATTTAATAACTTTCTAAGTGAAAAATACAAGCATGATGATATTGAATTTGAATATATTTATATGGAGTTTAGAAAAAGCTTAAGGGGAAGAATTATTAAATACAATGCTTCTGAAGGTTCGCCAGAGGATTATTTTTTAAGCTATAGATTTATTAATGATGCGATTTTAAAGTACTTAGCAGATATTAAAGGGTTAACTATTTATAAGTATAAGCCTTTGAGAAGCTTTATTTATTATTATTATAAATTTTATGATGAGTTTGGAATATATGGGAGCATAGATGAGGTAATTAAGTATGCAACGGAAGAAGATAAAAAAAGGGCAGAAGAACGTAACAAAAGGACAGGAAAGAATACTAAACCTTCATATAAATATCATACAAAGGCCTTTAGGAAAGTAATAGAAGAAAATTTTTCTCAGCTTATATTAATAGGAGATAATAATATTAATTCATATATTTCTAATAAGCATGGAAGAGGAACGGTAGGCTTTAAAATAACTGAAAATTCAGAGGGTATACAAGTTAGCGAAGAGAAGAGAGACTTAATAGATAGTGTTGGAAGTAGTAAATTATTAGATATAATGAATCGTCTCTCCAAAATTGCTAATAATGATGATATGTTTTCTATCGAGGATAAAGCGTTAATAATTGATATAGATAGTAACATAAATAAAAAATATAAAAGTATGGATAAGTTTTTTGAAGAATTTTTTGAAATGAACAAAGAAAGGCTTTTATACAAAAGTGTATATCAATTAAAGGAAGCATATTTAAATGTCATGCATAAAGTGCTTGAAAAATCTATTGCTATAAAAAATAATGTAGATAATTATTATGTGAATTATGATAGTGTTCTTAAAGATCTGGGAGATTCGTCTAACATTAAATTCTATACAGAGTTCATGCAAGGGAAACTCAATGACTTAATAGAAGATGAAGAAAAAGAGGGTAACTTAAATAAGATTATAGATATACAATCTGGTATAGGAATAGTGAAGAATTACAAGGAATATGTAGACTATAAGCCTTTGTCTAATTACATTATAAAAATTATAGAAAATAAGTTTAGTGTGGATGTAAAATCAAAAGAATTTGATATGTATAGTTTTATAAGGGAGCAATGCGAAAAAAATTGTGGTTCATCACATCCAATTGTAAGAGATGTTAATGGAATAACGGAAATATCCTTGTTTGCGGATGAGAAGTCTGCTAGAAAGAATGGATATTTGCTAGAAAAGAAAGATGAAAAATTCAGTAATGAGATGTCATTTGATTTTATGAATAAGCTACATGAGAGAAAGGCGCGAAAAAAGTCAGGACAAAATAAGCTTGATTACACTAGCTTTAGAGGTGCAATATTTGCTCTTTGCTTTATACTTGGCTTTGATGCTAAGGATGTTTCCTTTATTTTGCTTAAGGTTTGTAAACAGCTGAACTTTAATCCTAAGGACAAAAAAGAGGTATTGTATTACTATTGTTTTAATAATGGGATAGGGTATAGAGATATGCAAAAGCTATATATTGATTTAAGAGATGGAGGCTACTTTGAAGATGATATAGCAAGGGAAGTAACTAAGGATAGGGATACAAGACAGTTGTTTAATAATCTTAAAGATATAAGGACTACAGAGCAGCTTAAAGATTATCTTAGTGAGATTAGAGAGCTTAGTAGAATTAGTAGTAGGTCTAGCCTTATAGAATTATTAAGGATTTCGTATTTTAAGGTTGACTTGCTCAAAAAAAATCCGAATCAAACGGCTGATGCTATTATAAAAAATATTAAACGTAATACAACGAAAGAAGAACGTATGGCTTACTTTAAATCACAATCTATTATTGCATTGAGCCAAGAAGAAATAAGGAGTCTTAGGAAGTATATTTATAAAGGTGAGGGGAATGAAAAAAATAAAGACAAGAAAAAATCAAAGAATAAAGATTTGTGGCTTAATTCTTTTGATTATTTAAATTTTAAAACAAAGGACATAATGAATTACCAAAGTGGTGTTGAAGTTCCTCCTAGGGCGATTTTCTTGTTGTTATCATTAGCCTTATTTAGAAATGATGATGTCAAAGTGGAAGAACGATTAGTAGGTTTTTCTACTTTTGTAAATAAGTATCTTAGGAAGGCTGGCTATCAAGACCTTTATTTAGGTAATCATTTGGACTTTGTAATTGCAAGTATAGCCATTACTGATAACCCGATATTAGGTCTTAGGGCTTTATTAAAGGAAGTAGAATATAGTGAAAATCCTAAAAAGTAATATAAAAAACTAAGTATGTGATTAAAAAATCTATCTTTTTATTATTGTAGAATGTATAATTACTTAGTAGGGATTAGTATGTAAAATGAGTTTATTATTTTTTGAAGGGAGAGAAGATGTCTGGTAGAGTTACACTTAATGAAAATATGACTATAAAGTTAAAAAATGAGGATAATGTTGTTAAAGAGTATAAGATAAAAAGAGTCTTAGGTTCTGGTGCCAGTTCTGTAGTTTATGAAGTAGAATATCATAAAAATGGGCAATCACTTATGGGCGTTTTAAAGGAGTTTTATCCTAAGAGTTTTGAAGACTATATAACAAGAGACGGCAGTAAGATAGTTTATAATAAGGGGCGAATAGCAGAGTTAAAAAAGGAAGAGAAATACTTTAAATATGCTTATGATGAGTTAATAGAGTTGAAGAAATTTCCTAGTGTAAGGAATTATATCGTAAATCCTTTGGAATATTTAAGCAGTGAGGAAATAAATGATAATGAGGGAACTTACTATATACTCAGCGAAAGTGTTACAGGAGATATATTATCAAATATTAAAGCTAAGCTAAGTTTGAAAGAAATTTTTGAAATAGCTCTGTCTTTGGCTAATGCCCTAGAAGAAATTCATTCTTTAGGTAGAGTTTACCTAGATATAAAACCAGATAACTTACTTGTTACACCATCAAAGGAAAGAAGGATGCTTAGGCTCTTTGACGTTGATTCTATGTTAAGGCTTGATACGCTTAATGAAGCTGGGGAAAATGGTACTAGTATAAGAATAGCAGGTTCACCATCTTGGTGTTCACCAGAACAAAAAGAGATAAGTATAGTAGGCTTAAATGAAGAGACTAAGAAACTAATTGGTAGAAATATAGATTATTATCAGTTAGGTTTAGTTATTAAGGATTTATTAGGTGATTCTATAAGCTCTTATGGTGATGTAGATAGTGATTATATGATTTTGGTAAAAGAAGAAGACAATCCATTATTCAAAGATGTAAGTCCTGATGTTAATGTAAAAGTACAAACATTTTTAGAAAAAATGTTAATGCATGATGTTAAGAAAAGATATTTAGATATATTGCAAATAAAGAATGCTATAGAAAGTATAATAAGGCTATCGTATAAAAAGGATTATTATATAAAATATACTCCTATTCACAACAATAATAAATTTATAGGAAGAGAAGATAAAATAAGTGACATTGATGATATATTCGATAATGCTGTGGAATCTAAGGTAGTGTATTTAGTAGGGCAACCCGGTATGGGTAAGAGTGCTCTTGCCAAAAGATATGCTAAGTTACGTAAAGAGGAAAGGTATATAAGGACTTTTTATATAGCTTATGAGTCTAGTATTAAATATAGCTTAGTTAATGGTTTGGAAATACCTGGCATTAATACGAGGGATAGGGATTTGAATGATGCCTTTAGTTTGTGGTACTCAAAGGCTAGTGAATTAATATCTGAAGAAATGTTATTGGTGATAGACAATATGAATATTGCGGATAAGGATGTAGTATTACTAGATAAATTATCGTGTGATGTTTTAATTACAAGTAGGATAAAAGAACATTATGGGGCTAATAATATAGTAGAAATCGATGAAATGCAAGAAAATGATTTAAAGAGATTCTTTAAGCAGGAGAGTAGGCTTAGTGGATCGCCTTGCCCTGATGATGAGAAAAGTATAGAAAAAATAATTGAATTATTTGGCAAGCATACATTGGCAGTTGAGTTAGCTGCAAGGCAAATGTTAGCTTTGGGTTCTTGTCCTAGGGAGTATTTTGAAAGACTTGATAATGGTTTGTCAACAATAAATAGGACTGTAAATAGAGATGCTGAGAATAGAACTTTATTAGGGCATTTAGAGCTTTTATTTGATATACAAGAACTAGGTGAAAAGGAGATTGAATTGCTAAAAATTATGGCTGTTCTTCCTGCAGATGGTATTAATAATAGTAAGCTGATTGAATATGTTTTGAAGAATGTAGATGACTATCAAAAAACTGATGAATTTGAAAATACTATAGATAGACTAGCGAATATATCACTTTTATACCAAGATGGCTTATACAGCAATCAAAAAGCTGTAAGGGTACATCCTTTAATGAGAGAGTTTATTTTAGAGTCATCTGAATTAAAGCCTAGTACTATTGATGAGTATCAAAAAAATTATCAAGAAAGTTTAATTAATAAATTTGATAAGGCGAAAAAATACGAAGATATAAAAGAAGATATAGAGCTTTTGAGAGCTTATTCGAGTGCTGTTTTAAAAATGAAAGAGGAAAAAGTATCGAGTTCTCTATATATAAGTTTGGCAACTATGTTAGAGGAGTATTCCCTTTATAACGAAGCTTTAGCTATGTATATTTATATATTGGAACTAAGCAAGAAAATAAATGGAGATAATGATTTTGTCACTGCAGGTTTACATAATGATTTAGGACGAGTATATTACGAGAAAGATAATTATGAAGAATCTTTGGAAAGCCATAAAAATGCTATAGATATATATGAAGAATACTATCCAGGTAGGCTAGAAGAAATTGCAATCTCTTATGACTATAAGGGAAGGACACATACTAGAAAAAACAATGAGTATGATGAGGCTATGAAATGCTATAATAAGGCTTTAGCAATTAGAGATAAAATAGAAAAAGATGGCTATAAAACAGAAGACCAAGAGAAAAACAACCGTTTGGGAATTGCTCAGCTATATAGTGATATAGCTAATTATAAGTCAAGAAAGGGCAGTTTTGATGAGGCGATAAAGGGTCATAAAAAAGCTTTAAAAATAAGAAAAAAATTTTTGGATAAAAACCATAAGGATATAGCTACGACTTATAACAATTTAGGAAATACATATTCAAGAAAAGAAGAATATGATAAGGCTATAAAAAAGTTTAATAAGGCGTTAAAAATTAGAAGAAAATTATACGGAAATATTCATAAGGATACCGCTAGAACCTTAGGTAATATAGCGAATGCCCTATCTAGACAGAATAATTACAAGGAGGCCTTAGAGACTTTTGAGGAAGTTTTGAAAATACGCCTATCCTGTCTTGGTAATCGTTCAGTAGATACTTCAGATGCATATAATAGCATAGGTAATATTTATCGTTATAATTATGAAGATAAGGGTGATATTGGAAATTATGAGACAAACATTGACTCTGCCTTAAGAAATTATAAGGAATCGCTTAAAATATTAGAAGATATATTTTTACCGAGCGTAGATAATCATGTTAAGCTTGCAACGGCATATAATAACATTGGTGTTATTTACTATATGAAATCAGAGTTTAACGCTAAGAATAAATATAAAAAAGCTAGGAAGTATTTAGAAAAGGCTTTGGTGATTAGAGAAAGTAAAGATTTCTTGGAAAAAAGTGATGATATTTTAGAGACATATACTTATCTAGCTAAGGTATATTATTGTTTGGGGAATTATGACAAAGCTTTGGATAATTTTAATAAGGCATATGAAATTAGGTCTGATAAGGACTTGTTAGACATGATAGAAAAATGTAAATCTAAAGCCAAAATAAGCTAAGTTAAATATGAATTGAAAAGCGACTATGCTGTAGTTTTACGGTGTAGTTGTTTTTTAATGCGAAAAAATACAAATAGATAAAATAAATTATTTATTCGAACATATATAAGGTGAAAGATAAAAACCGAAAACTTAAAGAAATATACAAAACGAAATAATAAATATTTTATTCGAACATATTTTAAGTGAAAGATAAAAAAGTGGAAACTTAAAGAAATATACAAAACGAAATAATAAATTATTTATTCGAACATATGTAAGGTGAAAGGTAAAAACTGGAAACTTACAGAAATATACAAAACGAAATAATAAATTATTTATTCGGACATATATTAAGTGAAAGGAAAAAATTAGCATCTGAAGAAATATACAAAACTTTATAAGTTTAAAATTTTTCAGACATATAAATATTAGAAGAAAACAAAGGAGTGCAATTATGTGTAGAAAATTAAAAATTACAAACGAAGACGCAAATTTATTTTTATTATTTGCAGTAACTGAAGGAAGAGATGACGAAAATATGGATATTTACATCCAAAGTGATAGTGGAAAGAAACATTTTTTAGTACAGAAGAAGTTTAATTATTTTACATATCAGATGCTTAAATCTGGCACAAGCATAGCGGACATTGGAAGGGTGAAGGCAAGACGTGGACGTACTCACAAAAGGACTGAGCATTGCTTAAATCATATTTCAAAAGTAGCGGAAAATTATATTAGATATGCATGTATAGCATAGAAGTTTTTAAGATATAAAGGAGAAATTCATGAAGAAAATAATTTTTGTAGTTTTAGCTTTAGTAACACTTATGTTTACATCCTGTTCTGAGGGCTTGGAATACGGAGAGTCAACAGCAACAGTGATTATAGTAGGAAGTAGAAGTAACTCAGCAGCACCAGTTCTTTTCTTTGAGAATGACAGCTTTTTGAAAGAACTTATTACTTCGGTAGAACCGGAGTCCAAGGTTCAGGTATTTAATGTATC
>PDWI01006919.1_pt1 | contig 14039 bp, 11 predicted proteins | sample 1430891 | NCBI WGS metagenome assembly PDWI01 (sample SAMN01162508, study PRJNA174530) | Oral metagenome, whole genome shotgun sequencing project. | biome: Marine environment; feature: Marine mammal; material: Swab sample of the gingival sulcus; isolation source: swab sample of gingival sulcus...
AATTACTGAAGATGCTTTGCATAGTATTGTTCGTAGTTATACTCGTGAGGCAGGCGTGCGTAACTTGGAGCGAGAAATCCATAAAATTAGCCGAAAAGTCGTACGCAAAACGGTAGAAAAATTTGGCAAGCGTCCACCAAAAAAAGAAAATCGTCAATTAATTTCAGTGACTGAAAAAAATATTAATGATTATTTAGGTGTGCATAAATTTGATTTTGGCTTAGCAGAAGAAGAGGCAGAAGTCGGACGAGTGACAGGTTTGGCTTGGACTTCGGTCGGTGGCGAATTATTAACGATTGAAGTGATTGCGATGCAAGGCAAAGGCGACTTTGTTTATACAGGTATGCTTGGCGATGTAATGAAAGAATCTATCAAAGCAAGTCTTAGCGTGGTACGTTCTCGCAGTGAATTATTAGGCATTGATTACGAAACTTTTAAAAACACCGATATTCATGTGCATATTCCTGAGGGAGCAACGCCAAAAGATGGTCCTTCGGCTGGTATTGCCTTAACCACTGCTCTAGTTTCTGCATTAACAGGCATTGCGATTCGTCCTGATATTGCGATGACAAGAGAAATTACCTTGCGTGGCAAAGTGTTACGCATTGGTGGCTTAAAAGAAAAATTACTCGCAGGTCATCGTGGTGGCATTAAACATGTGCTTATTCCCGAAAGTAACGAGCGTGATTTAGTCGATATTCCTGATAATGTGAAAGAGGGCTTGACTATTCAACCTGTAAAAACTATTGATGAAGTATTGCAAGTTGCTTTGGTAAAAATGCCAAAAGCCATTAAGCCAAAAATGACCCTTGATACCACTTTAAATTCAAAAAAACTAAAAAATTAATCAACAAGGATTGTTATGAATATTCATGAATTTAAACTTAGACAACCGAATCATATTATTTTATACACATTAATATCATTGGCAACGGCTGTTTGTTTTATTTTTCTCTTTATTAATTTTTTTGATGGTAGATATTTTTTATTCGTTTTAGAATTATCTGTGTGCCTCGTTAATTTAGCGTTATTAATTAATTTTAAAAAAATTATCCAATCACGTTTTGTTGATAAATTTACAATAGGATATAGCTGTTTTATATTGATAACAGTTATGATGATGTTGCTTGTTGGTGGCATAACTAACCTAACTTATGTATGGATTTTTCTTATTCCCTGTGTTGGTTATGTGGTCAATGGTATTCGCCTTGGTTTTTGGCTCACTGCCACTTTTAATTTAATCACTTTAGCCCTTTATTTTATCAATACCCATTGGGAATATGAAACGTTTAATTTTACGCAATTTTTTAATATTTCTTTTGGTTTATTAGTCATTTGGGTGATTATTCATACCAATGAAACCATTAAAAATAATATGAATTCTAGGTTGGCAAAGATGGCAGTTAGTGACTCATTGACCAAATTAAAAAATCGAGCCCAACTCTATAAAATGTATCGTCAATATCCTGATACTATGATGAGCCTCGCCATGCTAAACATAAATTGTATGCGACAAGTCAATGACGAACATGGTTATCTAGCAGGTGATGTCGTGTTGATTAATATTGCCAATATTATCCTAAAAAATAAACAAGCGGAGGCGGAGGCATTTCGTATTGGTGATGCTGAATATGCAATTTTAATTCCTAATGTTGATGCTGAAGAAGCATTAACTCATATTCGAGAATTATTTGCAAAAATGGTTAATTATGATATTGTCTTAAAAAATACCGTAATTGACCCAAAAATCAGTATTGCCTTAACGAGTATTAAATCTGATGGCAATAATCTTGATGATTTATTACAAAAAACCAATAATTTGTTAGAAAAAGCCAAACATTCCACAACTGATAAAATTGCAGTTTCTGTATAGTTTATAACTTATTAACTTTATTTTAGTTTTAGAATTTTATTTATGATAACAACAAAAAACTCTCAAGCCTATCCTTTTTTAAAATGGTATCTTGTTGCCATTTGTGTACTTTTGCTTGACCAAATCAGCAAAGTATATTTTTTAAAAACTTTGGAAGATATAGGCAATACCATTCCTGTGATTGAGCCTGTGCTTAATTGGACGCTTGCTTTTAATTATGGAGCAGCTTTTAGCTTTTTAGCCAATCAAGGCGGTTGGCAAAAATTCTTTTTTGCAGGCTTGGCACTGGTTGTCTCTTTGTTTTTAATTTGGTATATTCGTGTTGTACCTAAGCAAGCAAAAGTGCTATCCTTAGCCTTGTCATTAATTCTTGGCGGTGCATTGGGTAATTTAATCGACCGTGTGAATTATGGTTATGTGATTGATTTTATTCATGTTCATTATGCAGATGTTTGGCATTATCCTGTATTTAATATTGCCGATATTGGCATTGTTTCAGGTGTGTTTTTTATGATTGTTGATATGTTATTCTTAGAAAAAAAACGCAAGCAAGATACAACAGACTAAAAAACTAACAACAAAAATCTGCTCGTATTTTGGTTTTTATTTTTATAGTAAAATTGGTGACTATTATGAATAAGAATTACAATGATAATATTGCTCATATTGTTTTAAAGAGTTTACTCTATTTATCAATGGTGATTTTCTTTGTTTTTTTTGTTGTTAATATTAGCCGAGAAAGATTTTTGCTCGCAAGTATTGAAGGTATTCTTTGTGTCATAAATCTAGTCTTACTACTTAACTTTAAAGAAATTATTCACTCTAAAGACAAAATCAAAGTTATTCTGCCTTATAGTTTACTTATTCTCTCAAGCATAATGAGCGTTTTTTTATATGGTAGCGTTGATGATTTAAGTTATCTATGGATATTTATCATTCCATTTATTAGTTATACGATAAATAATGTGAAAATTGGCGTACTTTTAACGCTTATTTTTAACATTATTGGCTTTGGCATTTATCTTTTTAAATATCAAATTGGTGTTAGTGAGCCGAATTATACCCAGCTTATCAATATGTCTTTGGCGATTTTGGCAGTGTGGTTTCTTATTCATATTTATGAAAAAAATCGTTGGCGTATGGTGAATAAATTGGAGCTACTTGCAGTGACTGACCCACTGACTAAGCTAAAAAATCGTGAGCAACTTTATAAAATTTATCGTGAATATACAGATGATTTGATGTCACTTGCCCTAATTGATATTGATTGTATTGGCAATATTAACGATAAATACGGCTATCTTACAGGTGATGTAGTGTTGATTAATGTTGCCGATAGCATTAAAAAACATCTATTAATGACGGATAAAAATAATGATAATTATGCATTTCGTATTGGTGATGATGAATTTGCGATATTAATGCCACAGCAAGATACCGAAGAATGTTTAACCACTATTCGAGAACTTTTTGGAGAAATGGTAACTAAAAAAACTGTTTTTAAAAATCAAGTGATTGAAACAGAATTAAGCATTGCTTTGACAAGTATTCAATCCAATGGCAATAATCTTGATGAATTATTAAGAGAGGCAAATAAATTATTAAGACAAGCCAAAAATTCAACAACGGATAAAATTGCGGTTTCTGTATAATTTTATAAATAATGTGAATTTGGGACAATTATTATTTAATCGTAGAGACAGGGCATGCCCTTTCTCTACAAGATAAATTTAATCAAATATTTAGATACCAAATCCACATTAAAAAGGAAATTTTATGAAAATAAATAAAATCAAACAATTATCATTGATAATATTGACAATTTGTATTGAACCATCTGCTTTTGCCTCAACACCACAACAAATTTTGCAACAAGCCGAGCAGGTACAACTTGCCAATAAAACGACTTGGCATAGATTATTACTTTATCCGCAGGGCAAATCAAAAAGTACTGTAAAAGATAAAAATTTTTTCCTAAGTAAAAACGGTAAAACCAATCCGCAAGCTGAATTGACTGCCACCCTATCGGCTTTATTAACCGAAAAAAATCAGCAACAAGCCAATCAATCCGTTCAATGTCGTTTTCCTGCTCGAACCTATTGGTTAAAACAACAATTAAATTTATCATTACCACAAGCAAGTTGCCCTAATTATCAAGCGTGGTACAAAAAATATAATCCCAAGCAATTTTTGATGATTTATGCTCAAGAATATCCTGACCATGCTCCGTCTGCCTTTGCTCATACTTTATTAAAAATAGAAACTGTAAATAATAAAAATTATGCGTTAAATTATACAGTAGGTGGGAGTAAAAGTGATGCTAAGTTAACTTATGCTAAAAAAGCCTTTACTGGCGGTTATGGCGGAGATATGAGCATTAAACCCTATAAAAAAATAGAAAAAAAGTATTTAAACCGTCATCAGCGTGATTTATGGACGTATCCATTAAAATTATCAAAAGCCGAAAATCAGCAATTATTACGTCATGTTTGGGAAGTAAAAAATATTCATCGTCCCTATTATTTTTTAACGGATAATTGTGCCTCAGAAACCATGCGTCTAATTGATGTGGTTAATCCTCAGCAAAAATTAATTGAGCAAAGCCGTAAGCCAATTATGCCAAGTGACGTTATGCGTTTGCTGGATAAACAAAAATTATTACAATCAGCAGAGTTTATCCCAGCAGAAAAAGATAACCAACAAGCAAAAATAAATCATAAAAAATATCAACAATTTAATCATAAATTTGCGGATAATGACCCAACAACAGCGAATAAAACGTCACGGCTAACGCTTGGCATAGGCAAAACAGGCGATTATCAATATCAAGATATCGGCGTGCATTTGGGTTATCATGATTTGTTAGATAATCCAAGTGGTTATCGGCAGAATCTTGATATGGAAGTATTAAACCTTAAACTTCGCCATTATCCCAATAAAAAACAAGGTAAAACTGTCGAAATAGAAAATATTACGCTTGGACAAAGACGCTCTTATAACCCAATTAATACCGCTCGTAAAGGCAAAAGTTGGGGTATAGAACTAAGTGGTAAACAAGTCAATGACCCTAATCAACAAAATAAAAAGCTAGACCCACGCCATTTAGTCGGTAATGCTCGCTATGAACGAGGGGTATCTTATGCCTTTGGTAAGCCAAAAGGACGTTATGAATTACCGCCTCATCTGTGCTATGCTTTGGCAAATGGTAATCTACAAGCGGGAAAAGGGCTAACAAAAGGTTTTCGCATTGGAGCAGGGGCAAATGCAGGCTGTCGAGTGCTTATCAGCGATAAATTACGATTAACCGCTGAAGTTGATACGCCTTATTGGTATCATGGCAAGAAAAAAGGTTATTGGCAACCTGTCGCTAATCTTGGTATGCAATATGATGTTGCTAAAAATCATGGATTGCGTGTTACTGCTAATCATGAATTTAATAAAGACATCGCTGAAAATACCGATGTTCAGTTGGCGTGGGTTTGGCATTTTTAATGTTAAATCGATAAAACATATAACCAAACCGTAGAGACGTAACATACCCTGTCTCTACAAAATTAATTTTTAAATGAAACCAAACTTGTATTAAAAATCTAAACAATCCGTCTTTTTAATCCTTTTATCTGTAAAATGCGAGTGGCAATTTCTTCAACAGAAATCTCTGACACATCTAAAAAAGGAATATCATGAGCCATATAGATTGCTTTAATCGCTCGTAACTCATCTTCACACTGCTTATAACTCGCATAACGACTGTCCGCCATACGTTCTTGACGAATTTTTACTAATCTATCCGTATCAATATTTAGGCCGAATAATTTATCTTTGTAAGCTTTTAGTGCTTGTGGCAAACGATTGCTATAATTATCCTGTAAATCTTCCTCAGTGATTGGATAATTAGCTGCTCGGATACCGAATTGCATGGCAAGATATAATGAAGTTGGCGTTTTGCCTGAACGTGACACACCAATTAAAATAATATCTGCCTTATCATAATGACGTGTGCGTCCGCCATCATCATTATCTAAAGCAAAATGCACCGCATCAATGCGAGATTTATAATTATCAGAATCAATATTATCATGAGCATGCCCTGAATGATTATCAGGCGTAACCCCTATTACTTCAGAAATACGCCCAATTAATCCCTCATACATATCAAGATTACAGGCTTGAGCTGAGTTAATTTTTTCTCGAATTTCATCATTAACAATAGTGTCAAAAACAAGTGGTAACATTTGACTTTTTTCATAAGCAAAATTAATCTGTTCAACAGCAATCATTGCTCGCTCAACACTATCAACATAAGGAATAACATAGGTTTCGAAGGCAACACTATCAAACTGACTTAAAATTGCTCGCCCAAGTCGTTCCGCTGTAATCGCTGTACCGTCAGAAATAAAAAAGGCAGTGCGTATATTCTCGTTAGGGTTTTGTGATAACGCACTCATATTTTGAATGGTTGCTTTGTCAAAATTAAGTGAAGTAGGCATGTTATTACTCGCTTTTGATAAATAAGAATAGAACTATTATATACCAAAACGATAGCGATTTTAATCAAAAAAATTTTTATTTAGTTTATTCTAAACAAATCGTTTCCGTGCCTGTAGGCATAGATTTGGCAACCTCAGGAGGCATATAGTTTTCATCATGTTTTGCCAGAATTTCACTAGCAAAAAATTCTTTGCCCTGTAATTTTCCTGTGGCAACTACCCCTGAATTTTCTTTAAATAAATCAGGTAAAATCCCTTGATAATTGACTTTAATGGTTGCTTGACAATCAGTAACCGCAAATTGAATATCTAAGGGATTATTTTGTTGTTTTCGGTCTCGTTGCAAGCTACCTGCAACCACTACGCCACCAATTCGGATACGCTTATTTTGTGGGGCGTTTCCTGTACTAATGGCGATTGGGTCATAATATAAATCGGTCTGTTCACCAATGGCATAGAGAATTAAACTTACCGCAATAATTGTGCCTATTAAAGTAGCAATTACCCAAATTAATTTTTGTTTTCTTATTGATATTGTCATTTTAAATTTATCTCAATTTAGAATAATAATTATTTATTTTAAAAGAATGTAGTTAGTTGTTAAAATGTAGAGTAGAGACGGGCATGCCCTGTCTCTACAAAATCGTATAAGTTTAATTTTTTCGTCGTTGTCGTGCTAATAATTCTTTAATAAGTGCTTGGCGTTGTTGGCGAGCATGGATAATTAAACCAATAACAACAAGCAAAACAATCCCCCAACACGACCAAACATAAACACCATGTTTACCCATTAATATAAATTCAGTTAAATTATGAAAATACATATTTTACCTTTATTAATACAATCACTGTCTAGCCTTTTTCTTATCTAACGTGAGTTCGGTATAATTGTTTTTTTAATTTAATTAAAAAGCAACAAGTTACAAATAAATAAATTTATTTTAACAAAGAATTTAGCTAATTATTAAGCCGTAGAGACAAGGCATGCCCTGTCTCTACAGAATTAAATTTTAAATCAAATAGTTAATTTATTCTTAAACCGAACTCACGTTAGCTAAAAAAGGGAGAGTTAGGGTTTATTTAAATAATTCTTCACCCATGTTTTATTTTGGTCATGGCGTAAAATCAGCGTATTAGTGCGATAAATTGCCAATGCCCCAACTAATAAATAACAACCAATCATCATAAATAATAATGGTAGCCACATATCCGCAGGCATTTTTGGGGCTTGCTTGAGGCTAAAAGTTGCCCCTTGATGTAGGGTATTCCACCATTCAACCGAATATTTGATAATGGGTAAATTAACCACGCCAATAATGGATAAAATCGCCCCCGCTTTGCCACGATTGGCGGTATGCTCAAAGGCAGAAAATAAAGCAATAACCCCTGCATATAAAAAGGCTAAAATTAACATAGAAGTTAAACGAGCGTCCCACACCCAATACGTTCCCCAAGTTGGTTTTGCCCAAATTGAGCCTGTAATAAGACTTAACACACACGCCCAAAAGCCAAGCGGTGCGATAGCTTGAGCGAATAAATTAGCGGTTTTTACTTTCCACACTAAAAAACTTACCGCTAAAATTGCCATTAATAAATAAATGGATAAGGCAAGGCTTGCAAATGGCACATGGACAAAAATAATACGGTAACTATTGCCTTGTAAATAATCAGGGGGCGAAAATAACAAGCCCCAAATGCTACCTATCATTAAAAAAAGGCAAGCGAAAATCGCAAGCCATCTTACCCATGGAGCAAAGGTATAAAAAAATTGTTTTGTTCCCATTGTGGCGACAAATTTTCGCCATAATTGAACGATTTTTAATTTTATCATTTCTTATTATGTTACTGTTATGCTAATTAACAGGTCTATCAAAGCCACGAATAACATCAAAATAAACGATTTTTTGTACACTTTTAATGCTAAATAAACGTCTATCTTCGGGCAATCTTAATAATTTTGGTAAACGATTTACCCCCATCACTCCATTAGCAAAAGCATAATGGCGATAATCTTTATTAAAATCTTGATAAATTTCAAATTCAGGATAAACCATTAAATCACGTTTTTGCTTTTCTAAACGCACCAAGAACATAAATAAATTTTCTGATAATTTTTCCATTTCTTGTTGCAATTCTTTCATCGTATATTCAGGCTGACGATTAAATAAGCGACTGAAAAATCCGCCATTTTCTTTAATATTTTCAAATTCAAGAACTTCTTGTTGCAGTTCGTTAATTTCATCATATTCATCATTAATATCATCAAGTTTTACCATTAATTTACTTAATGGCTCAGTCAGTTGGAATGTTTTTTGTTCTTCTGATAATCTTTCATCACACAAGGTTTTTTGCATTTTTACCAATAACAATTGATAAGTCGTTAATTTTAATACCATCATTTTTGCAGAAACAGAAAAACGAGTAATGGGTTGCAAGCGAAAATCTTCAATGCTTTCAACCATTTGTTTTATCCAAGTGCTTAAGTGATAAAATAAATAATTCCTATCATCATCAGTTTGAATAAAATCTTGAATAATTTCAGGCAGTTTAATTAAAATAGCTGAAGTCAGTTGTTTTTCATATTCAAACATACGCTGATAAATCACATTTTCAATATCACTACCATCTTGCACTAGTGACTGTTTTAACAGTGGTCGCAAAATATCTAATTCAAATTGTTTCATTTCATGGACAAATTTGCTCACTGCACCACTAATTGTTTTATCTAGGGTATAAATTCGCTCAATCGAGCGTTGAAATAATTTGACCGCATTGGGATTTTCGAGCATAACAATGGGTATGGCAACATGACTGATAAAGGCGGGATAAATCCCATCGCCATCATCTTCATGCAAAAATCGCCTAAAAGAAAATGGATTGTGTTCAGCGGTTTGGGCTTGCCCTATCAAAAACCAACATTGTGCAGTCTCGATAAGATAACATTTACGGTCTTTTACTGCCGTTTTTACCCAATCAGGAATATCATCAAGGTGCATAATATCCATCGCATCCCAACTGCGAAAGTCCCAACCTTGAATTTGTTGACGAACAAAAACTTCTTTAAAATAAACTTTGGCAATTTGAGCGCTCATTTTTCGCATGCCTGCATTGACAACTAAGTCAACATTATCAATCCATTTGGCGACATCATACAAAAACGCTTTTAACACCTCATAGCGAATTTGGGCATTATCTGTATCATCTAAAGCAATATTTTTTAATTGTGATAAAGTGCTTTCAATGCTATCTGCCAATTCATTAGCTAAAACAGGCTCTTTTGTTGGAGTCATAATTTCTAGCATATATTCGATTAATACTAACAACTGTTGATTACGAATATTGCTTGTTTTCAATAATTCGGCGAGAGTTTGAGCCTCTTTTGCATAAAAATGTTGCTCTACTCGGTCGTAATAAATGCCCCTTGGTTCCAAAATATCTTCTTTGATAATTTGTTGATTGTCTTTATCCAATTTAGGCAAAATTTGAAATAACAAATCTTCCCAATTATCGCTTAAATAAGGGTCAATGGCTTTTAGTTGAAACAACTCACGGTCTGATAATTCATAAATATTGCCCATTAGATTAATCCTTTGTTTTATTAGAAAAGTAATATAAATTTGTTAATTATAGCATTTTTTGTATTTAAGTGTAGAACTTATGATTGGTATTTACTATTGTATTGCACAATGTATTAATCTCCATACAATTTTTGAGATACTATAAAATTATCAAGTTTGTTTTGCTTAGTATTTGTTTTTAATAGAAATTAATGAAAATAAATTTATCAAAAAATAATGACAATTATTCTTATCTACAAAATTATTCGTTTTGTCTGTTTTTATGGTGGGTGGTTTGATTTTGGGGTAGGAATTTGGTATGGTAGTGTAAGGATTTTAAATTGTACTTAATTACATAAGTTTAAATAAAAGAGGAGTAAAAAATGATGATAGTTAATGAACATATTAATGCAGAAGATTTTCGCAAAGAAGTGGAACGAAGACGAGAACTGAATCCTGTTTTATCTAAGACAATTCTTTCGGCGTTAAATGAAAGGTTAATGGAACTAAAAAATGATGTTAGCTTTGAAGAAGCATATTATATTTATCACACAACAGAAGCCTTTTTTTATATAGAATCTTTTAGTGTAAAACCTGTAGGAGATTTAGATTTTATTTTTTTTAATGATAGATTTATTATTTGGGGTTCAATTTTTGGTCATCATTTAGAATTTAGACTAGGTGATAACAAGAATTTTCTCACAGATGAAGACAAAAAAATAATCACAAGGCAGTCAATTGAAATAATTGAAAATGCTGAAATATTTTTGCTTGAAGATTTTACTAGAGATAATATGACGTTTTATTTTACTGGAGATAAAAAATGAATTTACATGATCTGAATAATATAAATGAAAATGATATTAAGGCTTCTGACTTTCTTAATACCATTAAAAATGGAGATATGAATTTCCAAAGTGGGAAAGATTATTTACTATATTCAGGGTCTGTTGCAGGTGAGCCAACTCCAAAAATCATACAAAATGGGAATTTCACAGAGTTTCATGTTGCACAGACATCACAAGGACAATTAATCAAACAAATTGAAACGAATTATCTAGGTATGGGGTTTAAATTTAGACAAGCGGTAATTAATGAATTTGCAGAAAAATCTATTTTTTCCACAACTAGTTATTCTAAATTGAGTCCTGCCAATCTGAGATTACTTAATGAAACAATGAATTTTTTTCTTAAAGGTGATATGCCAACAGATTCTCGCTTTAATCAAGTGTTCAAAAATGTTGAGCCTTTGTGGGATACTGTATCATCTAGATTTGTTGCTGAAGCACCTGTTGGAACTAATTTTCGCATATTAGCAGGAACAGATGGGCATGATGTTGAAAAATTACAGGATACCGTGCTAATGCGTAAAGAATTACCTGCGGCATTTAGACGTGATGATATAAATATAAATGGAGAACCTGTTAGTAACTTTAAAAAAGGTGGTTTAAATGCTTTTAAGACAACAGTGTACGCTAAATCCGCTGGTATTGCAAAATTAGCAATTGATGATAAGATTTTTAATTCCGATTTATATAAACAGTTAGATTCTCCTGAAAATATAAAAAACTATTTAAGTGATTTTGATAGTGAATCTCCAAAAATACAAGAATATCATGAACATATTAAAGAAATAAGAAATAGCCTTATTCAAGCATTTGGTATTATTCCTGACGAAACAATTAAAATGTTGAAAAAGGCTAGTGTATTAGGGAGTGTTATTAGTTTTGGATTAGTTTCAATGGAAGCAAAAGATTTAATTGAAGCTGGCAAAGAAAATGAAGCAAAAGAATTATTGATTGAATGGGGAGTGGGAGCAACTGGTTCAGTTATTGCTACATCAGTTACAACATTTTTAACAGGCTTCGCTGCTGTTGCGTTTATTGGACTATCAGCCCCTGTTGCCGCTGTTGCTGGTGTAGTTTTTGGTGTAGCCGCAGGTATATTTGGTGAAGATGCGGCAAAAGAACTATATCATTTAACAAAAGATAAAGATGGTAATGGACGAGCTGATTTTTTTGATAAAATGGCAAAGTTGATGTATGGGGATAAAGCCATTGCTGAAATTAAACAATCATTACTCAAATATGCAAATGAAAAAACGACATTTATAGAAGCTGACCTAACAACTGATCAACTTATTAAGTTAGCAAGCAATGACAAATCTATTCGTTATGCTCTGTTAAAGTTAAATCCATTTATTATTAAAGGATTGGACTATAACAAAATAGCTCAAGATGAAAAAGTTAATCTAGACTTATTTAGTGAAGAACATCCAGAAGGAATGACAGAAGAATACATTGAGAAAAGAGCAGAAATGCTGGCTTCTTATGTTACTAGACTTAAAACCTATGAATCAACAGGTGAACATACATTTAGAGATATTGAACAATATATTAATATTTATAATTTCCGAACAAGCTGGGACTTCAATGGTCAGAATATTCGAAGATCAGAAGTTATTTTTGGTACTGATAAAGGAGAAACTATTATATCAAAAGAATATGATGATGAAAAAGACTACTTATTCGGCAGAGCGGGCAATGACACCCTAATCGGTGGAAAAGGCTCAGACTACCTCGAAGGAGGAACAGGTTTTGATACTTACGTCATTGAAGGCACTGACACCATATTCGACAGCGACGGTCAAGGCGAAATTCTAATAGATGGAGAAACAATCAACCTCAGCCAAGAATTTAATAAAAAATCAAAAAACAATGATAATTTTTGGGAAAATGAAGATAAAACTATCACCGCCCAACGTTATAATGAAGACCTAATTATCAAAACAAATGACCATAAACATCAAGTAAAAATAAAAGACTATTTTAAACTCGCTGATAAGTCTGATAATAGTTACGAACATTTAGGTGTTACCCTAGCAGATGTTGATGATAACAGTGATAGTATTAACGTGATACCAGTAAACCAAGATTTTTCTGCTAATATCTACGCAAGAACTGTTGATGAGCCACTAGTTATTTATGGAAGTACAAAAGGTGATAATATTTATGCAAGTGGCAATCATTCTGTTACTGCCTATCTAAATAAAGGTAATAACCTGCTTTATGCAAGCACAGCAGAAGACCTTATTTATGGCGGTGCAGATAATGACGTGATACATGGTAGTTCACCCTATTATGAAGATAACAAGCCTAGCGAGCAACCACAAAATGACCATGATATTATCTATGGTGGAGAAGGTTCAGACCTTATTAATGGTAACGTTGGCAATGACTTTTTATATGGCAACGATTTCGATAGCTACACAAGCACGACCAAATCACTTGAGCAAGGCGATTGGATAATTGGTGGTTCAGGTAATGACACGATTTTTGGTAGTGCCAGTCGAGATTTTTTACAAGGTGGCAAAGATGAAGATATGATATTTGGCGGAGCAAATGACGATATCATCTTAGGCGATGGCAATATTCAATTTGGTGTATCTTCAAAAGTTGAATATGACTTGCCAACCGTCAATGTCAATGGCGGTCAGACAAGTAATGCGTCAATACACCCATTATTACCAGATAGTGTTCGTCCTGTTATTACCCATACAACCCCTGAAACAAGAAGTATCGAATACAAATACATAAACAAAACATGGAATATTAAAAATACTAGCATTATATCAGCTCGTGAGCAAAAGACATTTGATTGGACAGTAGAAATTGACTCAAAAAATGGGCAATACACACTAACAACAAAAGTTAAGCCTGAAACAAAAGACCAACATAGTGTACAATCCAAAAATGCCAACGACTCTCTATATGGCGGAGCAGGAAACGACCTTATTATTGGACAATATGGTGATGATTACCTAGAAGGTAATGACGGTAACGACATTCTTTGGGGTGATGATAATAAAGATAGTAGTATCACAGGCAATGACATTTTAATAGCAGGACGTGGAGCAGATACCCTACACGGTGGACTAGGTTTTGATACCTATTTATTTAGCAAAGAAGATTTAAGCGACTCTGCTATTAATACCATTATTGATAAAGATAATAATGGAATGTTAAAAATAAATGGGCAAAATTGGCTAGGAAAACAATGGGAAGTCAGTCAAGATGATAAAAATGGTAACTTATGGATAGATGGTGAAGGTAATCGTAT
>PDWI01029100.1_pt1 | contig 14037 bp, 15 predicted proteins | sample 1430891 | NCBI WGS metagenome assembly PDWI01 (sample SAMN01162508, study PRJNA174530) | Oral metagenome, whole genome shotgun sequencing project. | biome: Marine environment; feature: Marine mammal; material: Swab sample of the gingival sulcus; isolation source: swab sample of gingival sulcus...
TATTGATTCACTCCAGAAAAAATCACTCTATGATATTTATCTCAATGCCCATACACTTTCTGCCCGGGATATAACCCAGAGTATTGTGGAACATTACCGTAAGCCCGCACTCCTGCCCACAGAGCACTCAAAAGAGGCCGCTGCCAATTTCCTGTCGGCCACCCGGATAGAGCAGGCTTTGGTGCGCCACGGTTATGCGGCAGAGGTTCTCTGTGAGAGTGAAGAGATCACCATAAAAATCAACCAGTCTTCATTTAATTTCGATGCCCTTTCCGACAGAATTATCTCTCTTGTCAGTGCAATTGATAACACCAAAGAGATCAACGTTATTGCCAGTGCCGATATGGCTGTCTCTATTATCTCTGATGAGGAATTGTTTACCCCGCCGCCCAAAGTGCTGCTGGTCGATGATGAAGAAGAGTTTGTGCAGACCCTGTCGCAACGTCTGATTACCCGGAAATACGGCAGCCATCCGGTTTTTGATGGCAGGCAGGCTCTTGATTGCCTGCAGACAGATCCCCCTGATGTCATGGTGCTTGATCTGAAGATGCCTGGAATGCAGGGTACTGAAGTGTTGCAACAGGTAAAGGAGAAACATCCTGAAATTGAGGTGATTATACTTACCGGTCATGGTTCAGAACAAGATCGCACCACCTGTATGAACTACGGTGCCTTTGCTTATCTGCAAAAACCGGTTGAGATAAAGGAGCTGACAGCAATTATCGATGATGCCTATGACAAAATAGCGAGAAAACGTCTGGAAAAAATAGCTTAAACAAAAAAAACAAAAGAATAGAAGGACAAAAGAGGAGATATATGGATACCCAACTTGCAACAAAGGTACTGCTGGTCGATGATGAGGCCGACTTTATCGAGCTGCTCTCCCAGCGGCTGGAGACACGAGGACTAAAGGTTGTGGCAGTAACCACTGGTGAGCAGGCAGTAGGGATGGTCTCTGATCGCTCCATTGATGTTGCCGTGGTCGATCTTGCCATGCCCGGTATAGACGGCATAGAGACCCTGCGCCAGATAAAAAAAGAGCGGGCCGATATGGAGGTAATAATGCTTACCGGGCAGTCATCGGTAAAAAGTGGCATCGAAGCGATGAAAAGCGGAGCCACCGATTATCTGGAAAAACCGGTGGATCTGCAGGCTCTTATGGACGCCATCCGCTTGGCAAAAGAGGCTCGGACGAAGCGACTTGAAGCCCGCTCCAAACAGGAAGTGCAGGATATTCTCAAGAGCAAAAGCTGGTAGGCCATTCACGACATAAACAGGTAACTACTTGAAATTATAGGCAGAGCCTGATTTCACGCCATCTAAACATGCCCTGTTCAAGGGTAAACAGGGGTGGTGTGTTTACGCCCTGCCAACAAGATATGAGGTATACAATGAGCGCAACAGCAACCCTCTCTGAACCAGTCAAAATCGACTGGAAACGCTGGTTTTTTATTCTGCTTGGCATTGGCGCATTTGTTGGCGTTTATTACTGTCCGCCACTACCGGATGCCATTGATCCGCTGGGCAAACATTTCACCCTTAGTCCGCAGGCAAAAGGAGCGATTGCCGTCTTTTTACTGGCTGCTATCTGGTGGGTTTTTGAAGTAGTACCCATCGGCATTACCAGCCTTGCTATCGGTGCCTTGCAGGCACTTTTTCTTATCCGTGATCCCAAGGTTGCCTTTAAGGATTTTATGGATCCATCGGTGCTGTTTATCTTCGGCTCCATCGTCTTTGGCATGGTCTTTACCAAAACCGGGCTAACCAAACGCATCGCCTATAAAATGCTGGCCATTGTGGGGGAAAAGACCTCCATGATCTATCTCGGCTGTTTTGTGATGACCGCAGCCCTTACCCACCTTATGGCGCATACTGCAGTCGCTGCAACCATGTTCCCGCTGCTGATGACCATTGCCGCCCTCTATTCCGATAGCGAAACACCCACCAGATTTGGCAAGGGGCTGTTTATCGGCATGGCCTATGTGGCCGGTGCAGGCTCAATCATCACCCTGCTTGGTGCGGCACGGGGCGCAGTGGCACTTGGTTTTTACAAGGATATTATGAATGTGGATATCAGCTTTTTTGAGCTGACCGCCTATATGTTCCCCATCGGCTGGCTGATGACTTTTTTGTTATGGGGTTTTATTATGGTCTTTTTCAAACCGGAAAAGGCTCGGGTTGAAGGTTTGCAACAACGCTCCAAAGAGATGTACCGCAATCTGGGACGCTGGAGCAGACAGGAAATTACCGTGCTGGTCATTGTGCTGACCACCATCGTTATTATTGCGCTGAAGAATTTTGTGCCAGCCTTTGCCGGACTGCATAAAACAGGGATTCTGCTCTGCTCCACGTGCCATGTCCATTGGTTTCTGCCTGTGGGATACGGGTGCTGCCAAATGGATGGCGGTGCACTGGCTGGGATTGTTCAAGGAAGCACCGGCAATAGTCTTTATTCTCGGCATGGCCTTTTTTGTGATGATTATGACCAATTTTATTATGAATGTGGCAGCCATTGCCATCTCTTTGCCGGTGGCGCTGGTTATTGCCCCCTATCTTGGCGTGGCTGGCGAGGTGATTCTCTTCAGCTCTCTGGTTACCGCAGGAATGCCTTTCCTGCTGCTGGTGGGGGCGGCACCCAACGCCATTGCCTATAGCTCGAAACAATTTACTCCCGGAGAGTTCTTCCGCTATGGTACACTGGCAAGTATTATGCTGATGGTAGTGATCGGCCTTGCGGTAACCGTTATATGGACGCTTCCTGTGGGAGTTGCCCTTGTTGATGGCAATATGCAAGTGCAGTATCTCAACCCCCAACTCTCCAGACTGTGCGGATACTCTTTACAGGAAGCGGCTGGAATTGATGCCGATTATATCCTCCGTCCGAAGATCGAAACCGGTTCTGCGCCGCTTGTTCTGGAGATGCTTCTGCAAAAAATTTGGTCATCAAAAGAGCAGATCAGCTGCAAGGGAACCATGCTTAACCGCAGGCGGCAAATTATTGCCGTACGCTTTACTATAAGCAGGGTTGCAGCCAGCCGGGCTGCCGCCCCCTTGCAGACAATAGTTGTTGTGGAAGAGCAGCCCGCAGCGGCAAAAGAGGCCGCCATACCACCGCTCTCAACCAAAATGGTTGGCAGCGGCCCACAGATGACAAAAGTGCTTGATAAAATGGCCATCTTTGCCCGCACCGATGCCTCCATCCTTATTACCGGAGAGACGGGCTGCGGCAAGGATCTGCTGGCAGAAGAGCTGCATAACGCTTCCGATCGGGCAAAACACCCCTTTATCAAGGTGAACTGCGGTGCCCTGCCGGAGGCCTTGCTCGAATCAGAACTGTTCGGTCATAAACGAGGTGCCTTTACCGGGGCAGTCAATGATCATCCCGGTATGTTTCGCCTTGCCAATAAGGGCACACTTTTTCTTACAGAGATTGGCGATCTCTCTCTGCCCTTGCAGGTAAAACTCTTATCGGTGCTTGATGACCATAAATTTTTCCCGGTAGGGAGCACAACAGAGGTCAATGTCGATATCCGCCTGATCGCCGCCACCCACCGCAATTTACGCGAGGAAGTAGCATTGGGGCGATTTCGTGAAGACCTCTTTTTCCGCCTCAATGTTCTCCACCTGGAGGTTCCGCCGCTACGGGCACGCAGGGAGGATTTACGCCTTCTTATCCTCCACTTTCTCCGGCAGAGTGCTGACCGCATCAAAAAAACGGCTCCTAAAATCGGAAAAGAGGCGCAGGAGATACTGCTGCACTACCCCTGGCCGGGAAATGTACGTGAACTACGTAATGTAATGGAGTATTCGGTTAATATCTGCCAGGGTGCAACACTTTCAACAGAGGATCTTCCCGACTATCTTCTCACAGCAGAACAACCTTTTCAAGAAGAGCAAACCAGCAAAAAAAGCCTCCCCTCCCCCCCCTCTCATCTCCCCGGTGAGCCCCCTAACACCTCTGCCCCCCACCATCTCCCGCCTCTATCCCTTACCTGGAAAGAGATAGAGAAACAGCGAATTATAGATGCCCTGCAGCAAAGCGGCGGGCATAAAGGCCGGGCAGCAGCTCTTTTGGGAATGGGAAGAACCACTCTATGGCGCAAAATAAGGCTGCACAATATCTCTTTTACAAAAAACAGCATAACAGATTGAAAACAATGAAAATATTGATTCCAGTTACAAGAGAGTATATCGCTCCCCGCTTTGATACTGCAACAGAGGCTCTTATATCTCTCTATTATGACGGTGAACTCATCGAAGGGCCGCGCTCCATACTCATTGCCGAACCTTCTGCCGACGCCTTTTGCGATATTGCGATAAAAGAGCGCATAACAACAGTGATCTGTTGCGGCATTGAAGAAGAGCATTTTCTCTTTTTGCAGTGGAGAAAGATTGAGGTTATAGACGGCATTATTGGCCCCTGGCAGCAGGCTCTGCAACAGGCCATTGCAAAGAAATTGGCAGCAGACACCATTATCGGCATAAAAAGAGACAAAAAGAGCAAAGAGTAATGAGATAAGGCAAAAAACGATGAAAAGAAAAGGAATTATAAGCAGACTACTTCCCAGCAGCAGGTTTTCTCCTGATACAAAAGAACTGGTAAACAGATACCACCAGTTTTTTCGCAGCCTTGTCATAATCTTGCTGGTGCTGGTACTGGTGCCAATGTCTATTATTTCGCTGCTCTCCTATTCCCAATATAAACGACTACTTGAGGAAGAGGAGATAAACCGCCTGCTGCTTAACGCCGAGCAGGCAGAAAACAGCGTTGCCCGCTTTATCGTCAAGCTCAAGGCGATTATCAACTTTGCCGGCCATGATGATCGCTACCATGAGCTGCTGCAAACTGGCGCATTACAGGAGCTTTTTCTGCGGCTGCAAAAATCCTACCCCGATTTTACCGATATTGAGGTTATCAGCCCATACGGAAAAACAGTTGCCTATCAAGGAAGTTATGTCAACAACCCTCGTGATTACACTAAAGAGATCTGGTATCAACAGACATTGAAACAGGGGTTTTATATCAGCAGTCTCTTTCAGGGACAACGGGGCATCTCCCACTTTGTGGTTGCCATTGCCCGGAAGATGCCGCAAAAAGAGGAGCAAAGCCCCTCTCGTTACTGGGTTATGCGGGTCAATATCGCAGGAAACACCTTGCAGCGTTATGTAGAGAGTACCGGAGCAATTGCAGCAGATGATGTTTTTCTTATTGATCAGAAAAATATTGTGCAGACAACCCCCCGCAAATATGGCGAATGCGGCAGGGTTTCACCCTATTCTGCCGGAGAGATGCCTGATCTGTCCATGACAAGGGTAATAAATGCCCATCAAAAGAGATTGGCAAGCAAGATCTCCATCGATATTCAGCAAATCCCGCAAAAAAATAGGGATAGTCTCAAGGTGTTACGAGCAAAAATCCCGGTAAGCGGCTCTCCCTGGCAGCTGGTGATGATACGGGAGTTCTACACCTACAGTGCCCAGTGGCAGGGGTTTCGCAACCGGCTGTTGTTCTATTTTCTCTGCTGCGGCACTTTTGCGGTAGTGGTAATTATCGCCATCAGCCGGGCAATCACCAACCATATCAGAGAGAGCGAGAGGGAGCGCCAGCAACTGCTGCTGGAGGCGGAACATAGCGACAAGCTTGCCTCCATCGGCAGACTGGCAGCGGGCGTTGCCCATGAAATCAATAATCCTCTTGCCATTATCAGCCAAAAGGCAGGGCTGGTAGAAGATTATATGGAGCTGACCGGAGATTTTGACTATAAGGATGAACTTATCAAGGCACTTGATGGTATAGACCAAAGCGTTGATCGTTGTAAAACCATCACCCACCGTCTGCTGGGCTTTGCCCGCCATACCGATATAAGACTAGAAGAGATTGCCATAAACTCCCTGCTAAAAGAGGTTTGCGCCTTTGTTGAGCGGGAGGCGACCTACAATCAGATTGAGATTGTCTTCTCTCTTGCTGATGGATTACCCAGGATATTTTCCGACCGGGGGCAGTTGCAACAAGTCTTCCTCAATATCTTGAATAATGCCATCGATGCCATTGTCTGCGAGCAAGAAGGTTTGAAAAACGGCAAGATAAGCAACAAAAACACTTCCGGCAACAAACAGGGCTATACGGGTAATAAACGGGGCGGAACAATCACCATTACAACCGAGGGGATCTGCCTAGTAAAAGAGAGAGGTAAGAGAAGTCGTGGGGTAAATGGAATACTGGTAAAGATAACAGATTCCGGCTCCGGTATGTCAAAAGAGACCCTGAAACATCTTTTTGAACCATTTTATACCACCAAAAAAGCAGGAAAGGGAACAGGGCTTGGACTGGCAATCACCTATGGAATTATGGAGAAACTTGGGGGGAAAATAGAGGTGAAATCACAGCCTGGCAAAGGCTCGCAATTTAGTTTTACCCTGCCATTGACTAATGATGAACAGAGCGAATCAGCAGTATCAACAACCATCTAAAAAGTAGAGGGGTACCCATGAAAATTCTGATAGTTGATGATGAGATAGAGTTTGCATCCACCCTATGCCAACGTCTGAAATTGCGCAAATATGAGGTAACAGAGGCATATAGCGGAGCAGAAGGGGTGGCTGCAATAACAACATTCTCCCCCGATACAATCCTGCTTGATCTAAAGATGCCGGATATGGACGGGCTGGAACTGCTTGGCATCATCCGTAGGCAACTACCGCAAACAAAGGTAATTATGCTTACCGGGCACGGCTGCCGGGAAGCGGGAGAGCAGGCACTTACAATGGGAGCTTCTGCCTATCTAATGAAACCAGTGGATTTTAAGGTGCTGCTGACAACACTTGAAGAGACAAAGAGATAAGGGAAAAGAAAAATGGCGAAAGAATCAGAAGAGAAGCAGCTAAGAGAGCAGCAGATTGAATCGTATGGCAGGTTAATGGCAGGCTTATCCCATGATTTAAAAAACCACCTTGGCATTATCCGCGAATCTGGTGGACTGATAGAGGATATGGTGGAAATCCACGGAAAATCAATCGATTCTGCCCTTACCGAAAGCCTGCAAAAGATGACTGCAACCATTGAAAAACGGGTGAAGGTGGCAGCAGAAATGCTGCACCACTTAAGCAGCTTTGCCCATCGGGCAGACAGCCCGGAATCAAGCGTACTGCTGGGCGATATTCTCCGTGAAGAGGCCGCATTTCTGCACCGCTTTGCCAGGATGAAACAGGTGGAGCTGCATATAGAAACAGAAGAGGAGGTTGCGCTGGTTACCTCTCCCACCCTGTTGCACCATCTGATTTACCGCATTTTTCTTTTTGCACTGGAGCAATTGCAGACGGGGGAGAGGCTGACAATTGCGGTAGAAAAAGGAGCAAGTAGAGGGCAAATAACTTTTTCTGCCAGAAAAGCAGCGTTGGAGGGGGAGTTTCCTCTTGAGGAGTATCGCCATGCCTTAGTCGCAGTAAAAGGCACGGCTATGGTGAAAAATGGCAAGGTTATTCTCGAATTTTAAATTTGAAAAAAACCTCAACGAGCAGGAAGCACCAGTCGGAAACCAATTTTAGCACTGCGTACATCAGGTGGATTGGCGTTACGATTGGCAACCCGCACAATCCACGGGTCATCATCCCAGCTTCCACCCCGAAAAACCCGTTTGGGATTCTCCTCTCCGGGTCATCATCCCAGCTTCCACCCCGAAAAACCCGTTTGGGATTCTCCTCTCCGCTCACCCAGGCACTACCATCGGCAGGTGCGCCCTTATAGCCTTCATGCCAGCTGTCCTGACACCACTCCCAGACATTACCACTCATATGATAAAGCCCCAAACTGTTGGGAGCAACACTGTCAACCGAAACAGTTTTCCCCCGGTACTCTCCAATATGGCTATACTTTTTCTGATGGTCTTTACTCCCATCAAAATTTATCCTTGCAGGGTCGGCGCAGTCTTTACCATCACCAAAACGAAGCTTTTTACCTCCCTCCCGTGCCGCATATTCCCATTGGGCTTCGGTGGGCAGTGAATATTCAAGCCCGTCTCTGTTATGCAGTTTTTCAATAAACTGCTGCGTATCATCCCAGCTTACCAACTCCACCGGATAGGTATCACCACTGTTGAACCTGCTGGGATTAACGCCCATAATCGCCTTATACTCCTGTTGCGTTACTTCATAGGCTCCCATATAAAAACCAGCAACACACACTCTATGCACCGGCGTTTCATCGTCATCACCCTCACTAAAGGTGTCACCCATCTGAAAACAGCCGCCTGCTATTTTGACAAATTTCATGCCGATTGAATTGGTAAAGCTATCAGCACCTTCGTCGTTGAGTAAAAGCGGCTGGTGACCATCTTCTTCAACAAGATTATCTTTTTTTCTTACCCCGCCAGAATGAGAGACAATGACAGATGCCCCCTTTCCTGCCCAAACAGCCGGGGCGGCAAACAGACAACCTGCCAAACAGGAGATTGCAAGTAATGCGGTCAAATTCATAAACCACTCCTCATGGGAACCTACGTAACGAGATATTGAGCTGTCATATCAGGTGCAACTGATTACGGTAAAAACACTATGCCAGTTTCTCTGTAAGAAACTCTTGCAATTTGCCGGCATCAAGAGCAGTTGGCAGGGGAAGAAGTTCCCCTTCAAACAGCACATTGGTTGAGCTTCTGAAATTATATTTCAGTGCCTCCGGTGAATCGGTGGTATATATATGCAACTCCAGCTTATCACCAAAAACTTCCTTCATCTTTTCGGCTATTCCAATAGCCGTCTTGCATGACATTCAGCCAGGATTGCCACTATGAAAAACAGTTAATTCTGCCATAAATTCCTCCTTTATTAGTTAGAGCAAATTAACAAACGACCAATGAAAGTTACTGAATATTATCCTTATTGTCAAGAATTTCCATCCATTCTTTCAAGATATTTCCCTGAATTTCCATTCATTTTATAAAAAACCAAAATAATCGTAAAGACAATAAAACTTTGCCTTGACTTAAAAAGTAAAGGATATATCTTTTATCCATTGGACAATCCACTCACGGCTTGTCAAAACCATCGATATTTACACATAAAAAATTAAGCAGAAGGAGAAATTATGCAGAATCAAACCATCGTTAAAGCCCAGGCCCATTGTGATGCCCCCTGCGGAGTTTATGACCCCGCAAGTGCCAGAATTGCCGCAGAGGCTGTTGTTTCTATGACCAAAAAACTTCTCGCTTTAGAGGCTCCTGATCATAGCAACAAAGATGCTTTCACTGCCTACCTCAACACCTTTGCCCGTTATTCACAGGTAAAGGAAGAGCAATCTCAAATTGCCAAAACCGAGCTGCTGGTATTGTGGACAGACTATTTTAAGGAAGTTCATCTGGAAAAATATCCAGAATTACATAATATTTTCTGGAAGGCGGCAAAACTCTGCTCTTCCTGCAAGGTTGAAACCAACCTTGATCATGCCAATGAGCTGCTTGATTGCGTAAAGAGAGTTCATGATATGTTCTGGGAGACCAAGGGCAGAGATGTTGCCTGGTATCTTGCCGGATAATGCTGATTCAGCTTGAAGGACACAGTATGTCTCCAACCTTTTGTGATGGAGACATACTCTCTGTTGATACGAAAGCCTATCTCTTTCACCCTCCACAACCAGGCGATATCGTTGTCGCCAACCACCCCTTTATAAAAAATTGCCTGATCGTAAAAAGAGTTTGTGCCGTAGATGATAATGGCAGGTTTGTCCTGCACGGGGATAACGCCATTGAAAGCAGCGATAGCAGAGGTTTTGGTTCTATCGCTCTACAGGATATTTGCGGCAAGGTGATTGGGAAATCGACAGAAGAGAAGAATCGTTGCCCATAAGCTCTCGATAAATCTGCCTTCTCTCCTTCAAAAAAGAAGGAAATACGGGAAATATATATTCTGCCTCTCTTTTGTTTGCGGGGGCTTGGTTTGAGGCACCATTTCTTGTCAATTCAAAATTGAATTTTGGATTGACAAGAATAGTGAAAAGGCTACTGTTTTAACTCCTGCTGCAAGATTTTGCTAAAAGGAGTTACTTCGCAGAAATAATACCCGCAGCCCGCAGGCAGCTTTCCGCCGCAAAATGGTAGTGTTTTTTCCGGGAAATTTCGACAGAGCGGCAGGCGGTTATCATAATCGCCGCATAGCCCCTCTGCTGTTACCAGAGAACAGCGAAAGACAAGAAAACCATCGGTATCTCTATCAATAAGGGTAAAGCGGCTAAATTCGGGCTGCTCTTTAACCAGCTGCATAAACTCATCTTCACTGCGCAGCCAACGCTTACCATTATGCAGCGAAATCCGATGGCAGCAGCGTCCACAGCCATTGCAGAAGCCACCGGTCATCAGCTCCTTGCGCCGAATTTTCAGAAAAAGAAAATAGAGAAACTCCCGCCATTGCCCTTTCCCGCCCATTGCTCTACCCTGAAAAGGAGACAATCTTATCGATAATGCGGCAGGCGGTCTCCTCTTTAGAGAGCAGCGGCAGAGCCTTTCTTTCTCCCTTTTTATCAAGCAGAATGACCTCATTGGTATCGACGGCAAAACCGCTCTGGGCAGAGCAGATATTATTGACCACAATCAGATCAAGGTTTTTCTGCGCCAGCTTACGTGCTCCCTCTTCCTCCAGATTTCTACTCTCTGCAGCAAAACCAACCAAAATCTGCCCCGCCTTTTTCTTCTCGCCCAAAGAAAAAAGAATATCGGGGTTACGCTCAAGTTTGAGCTCTGCACCAATATCTTCCTTTTTCATCTTATGGGAGAAAACCTCCTGCGCCCGATAATCAGAGACGGCAGCAGCCTTGATAACGATATCGGCATCTGCGGCCCTTTTCATAACCGCATCATACATTTCCACGGCTGACTCAACGTTAATTCTATTCACCGCAACTGGCGTAGATAGAGACGAAGGGCCACTAACCAAAGTTACCTCCGCCCCTCTTCTGGCGGCAACTTTTGCTAGGGCATAGCCCATTTTTCCAGAAGAGCGGTTGCTTAAAAACCTTGCTGGGTCAATCGCCTCTCTGGTTGGCCCGGCAGTAACAAGCACCTTTTTGCCTGCCAGATCCTGAGGAGTTAGTGCTCGCAAGATCTGCTCCTGCGCCATATCCCAATCCACCAGCCGCCCCTGCCCCAGCTCTTTGCAGGCCATCCGCCCGCAAGATGGTTCCACCACCTGCCAGTCCATTTCCTTGAGAGTGGCAAGATTTTTCTGCGTGGTCGGGTGGGCGTACATCTGCGGGTTCATCGCCGGAAAAATCAGCTTCGGGCACCGTGCCACCAGAGCGGTGGTTGCCAATAGATCATCGGCCATCCCGACAGCAAGCCGGGCAATGGTATTTGCCGTGGCGGGGGCAATAATAAAGAGATCAGCCGCAGCACCCAGATCGATATGCGGCATCACCTCGGTACTCCCAGAGGTAAACATCTCACCAAGAACCCGCCGCCCGGAAAGAGAAGAGAAGGTGAGCGGGGTAACAAACTCCACTGCGGCATCCGTCATTATCACCTCAACCAGAGCCTCCTGCTGCGCCAGGGCACTTACCCAGCCCGCCACCTTAAAGGCGGCAACCGAGCCGCATACACCGACAACAATGTTCTTCCCCGCAATATTCATCAGTATGCCCCCTTACCAGTAAACATACACCACACTGTCTTCACAATAATCTTAATATCAGTCCACAGGGAAAAATTGAGGATATACCAGTCATCAATCTCCACCCGCTCACGATAATCATCCACATTAGAACGCCGCCCCACCTGCCATGGCCCGGTGATTCCCGGTTTAGCAGAACAGTAGATTCCGGCACTCTCCTTGTAAAAACTGTTCAACTCATTAGCCACAACAGGGCGGGCACCCACCACACTCATCTCGCCTTTGAGCACATTGAGAAACTGGGGCAGCTCATCAAGGCTTGTTTTGCGCAAGAAACGGCCAACAGCGGTAATGCGAGGGTCTTTTTTTAATTTATAGGAAGCCTCCCACTCAGCCCGCATTTCAGGGTTTTCTTGTAGAAGGGTTTTGAGCATCGCATCGGCACCGGGCTTCATAGAGCGGAATTTCAGACAGTTAAAGGTCTTCCCGGTTACAGTAATCCGCTTATGCTTATAGAAAATGGGGCCGCCATCACTGCACTTTATTAACAGGGCGATAATAAGGGTGAACGGAAGGGTAAGGATAACCACCAGCAAAGAAAAAATAATATCAAAACTACGCTTCCACTCGGTATGGGGGTTAAAGTTGAGAATCAACATATCACCCAAAGACTGCACCTCGGCATGGTGCAAACCATAAAGATAGAGATCAGGAATAAGGTAGATCCGGGCACCCAGGGAGCGGCACTCCCGCAAGATCCTGAATATCTTTTGTTCTGCCCGCATTGGCAGGGCGATATAGACATAATCAATCTGGTGTTCTTTCAGGTAATCAACAATATCCTTAATTGTGCCTAAAAGAGGTTTGCCCTCGATACAAAAGTTCTCCTTTTTATCTGCCTCTCCAAGGGTTTTATCATCAAAGAAACCAATAACATCAATTCCTGTCCACGGCATTGATTCCACTTCCGCCAGCAACTTTTTCCCCAAAACCCCTGCTCCGACAATAACTGCACGGCGTACATTCTTCCCCCTTCTGCGAAAGATGCGTAGCAGCTTTCTGGCGATGGCATGTAAAACAAAGATAAGAAACGGGGTCGAGAGAGACCAGACAAGAAAAATAAACCGTGAATAGGCGTGAGAAATCTTAAACAGGAAGAAATAGAACAGCAGCAGGCCAACAACCGTTCCCCACGCCTTGAGAATAACGATAAACTCCAGAAAAAATTTCCAGCCCCGCCAGGAGCGGTAGAGCTGATACGACTGAAAGGCGATAAAGGATGCGATACCTGCAATGATGGCAAGCCTCGTATAGTAGGTACTCCAGGGAACACCAGACCAGCACACCAACCCCCAGAGATAACCAACCACCAGCAGACAATCAAAGATATGAAGGAATCTTGCTATAAGAGAACTCTGCTCTCTTAGATTTATCGGAAGCATTTTTTATATAAAAGAAGTTAATGTTATTGCCACCATAAACGATGCATACTACAGAAAATTCTCATCTTGTGGGGAAGATATTTATATACCCTCCCCACTTTGTATCCCAGTAATTTTACCATACTACGCACCAGACAATCGACCAGCAGAAGATATTTGCCCGACTGCCAGATGGTATCTAATGCAAAACGGACAAATTTACCACCAATGCCTGTCGCTCCGCCATAGATTTCAAGCAGCCACTTTTCGCTGCTATGCAGTACACCAATATCAAAAGAGCGGCGAAACTCCTCAAAAAAACTATAGTTATGGCTATGATATACCGAGGCTTCAGCGCAATAGGCAACCGTATACCCCTCTGTCGCAGAGATAAGTAATTTCCCCAAAAAGCAGGTATCTTCCCCAAAAATTAATTTTTGGGGAAAACCACCAGCCTGCCAGAAAATATCCTTTTTATATGCCGCATAGGAGTTGGAGATAAAAATGGTCTTTAGCCCATAGTGAAGATGGTCTTTATACTGGCGAACTTCTGATTTTTCAGGATAATTAAATCTGCGTAGTGCTGCCGCCTGCAGGGTGGCATCTTTTGCCGGCAGCTGGCGGCCATAGGCGCAGGCAATATTCTCATCTGCAAGTAGTGCCGCAACCAGATTGGCAAGAGAATCATCGCCTGCAAGCAGGGCATCCTGAGTAAAATAGACGTAAATATCGCCAGTCGCCGCCTCTGCCAAAAGATTTCTGGTAGAGCCATGATCAAACTCTTCTTTCGCAATAGAGATAACCCGTGCGCCATGAGCTATGCAGATCGCTGCGCTATCATCTGTTGACTGCGAATCGGCAACAATAATCTCTTGCGGCTGCAAGCTCTGCCTGGCAAGAGCAGCAAAAAAGCCGGGAAGTATCGCAGCACCATTTAATACAGGTACAAGAACGGATACTCTTTTTTCAGCCAACTGCTTTTCATCCATGCTCTTCACCTATACCCGTAAAAATCTGACCAAGA
>PDWI01007863.1_pt1 | contig 14035 bp, 2 predicted proteins | sample 1430891 | NCBI WGS metagenome assembly PDWI01 (sample SAMN01162508, study PRJNA174530) | Oral metagenome, whole genome shotgun sequencing project. | biome: Marine environment; feature: Marine mammal; material: Swab sample of the gingival sulcus; isolation source: swab sample of gingival sulcus...
GCATCACTGGCAGTCATATCTATCTCTCCTGTGTGCTTATCGATGACCAAATTAGTACCGTTAGCGATTACAGTGTAAGTATAAATGCCATCTACTCCGGTTGTGTGACTAACTGTAGGATTAGAAGAACCCGGACAAAACTCTGTACCGCCGTAGGTAAACTCCGCATCCGCTGTCTCAGACACTATCGTTACCGCAAAGCTATCTGATGCTGCATCACAGCCTGTAACGCCTGTAGATATCGTAGTCCATACAAATACTATTGTAGTATCCAAATCATCAGCTACCGGCATATAGGAGGTATGATCGCCCATAATGTCATCAATAGTTCCGCTTCCGCCTCTCATCGTCCAAGTTCCACTCTCACTTGAATTTACATCCAAGTTAATCGTTGTTGGCAAGCCACAATAAAATTCATTAGCTCCCACCTCTGCAGATGGTTGAGGATGTACGGTTACGGTTACCTCTACTGCCTCACTCTCACATCCTGTAACGGTATTAATCTCCGTTACCCAAAATGTCTGAGGACTTGTAGCAGGTGTAGTACCCGGATCGTAAGAAGCAACAGATTCTGCCGCTAATGTAGTCAACGTTATATCGGAATAGAAATTAAACAGAGAAGTAGCCTGCACACAAGAGTACGTACCGTTAGGCATTGGCGTTGTTGCTCCGGTATTAGTCGTTTCTCCGTGTAACGCATTTGCCCCACTGAATGTCCAATCAGCAACATCAAAGGTCGTAGAATTTCCGGCTTCGGAATTTCTATAAGCCCAACCGTCCATATACTCCCAAGCCTGCCCTGTACCATCTACATTAATATCTCCAAATACATCTACTACCGAGTTATTATGGAACAACTCTATGGCATCATCGCCGTTTATAGATGCTACATTATCGTTATATCTTGGATAAAAACCAAAGTAATTATTAAATTCTACAGAATCCGTCGCTACCCATATATATGTACCGGCAGTCACAGCATCAGCAGGGAAAGTAAATTCCTCTCCATCGCTTCCTCCACCATTATTGGCACTACCAAGACCATATTCACTTAAATCCGCAATATCATTTACAACATAAAGTTCTATGCCTTTAGGTCTTCCTTGAGACAATGGTCCGTCAACCACTCCCGTTATTATCAAGTCTGATGTCGCAGTACAAGAACCGCCGCCCGGAGTTACACTATTTGATTGCGGTACTATTTCTGTATCGCCGCCCTCGCATACCTCTATATCACTTACTGTTGGCGCAGCCGGAGAAGCTATAACAACGATCTCTACGGTATCTGTCTTAGCACAGCAAGCACCGGCTTTATTAAAGGTATATACTACTTGCCAAATACCGGCTCCGGCATCACTCGGATTAAAAATGGCTGTACCATCTGCATTATCAACAAAAGATGCAAACGCAGGTATAATCTCAAAACTTGCTACATCTCCGGCAACTTGATCCGGTACAGGCATACCTTTAAAAATCACATCGGGATCGCTTTCACAAACTATTGTATTTTTCTCCAACGTTACATCTGTTTCATCCTTTGTTACTATCAACTGATACTGATAATTGACATTATCACATCCATCCTTAGCCTCAATTACTCTATACTCTCTCTTCACAATATTATCTTCACAACTCTGAGGAACAATACAATCATAACAACTCGCCGCATCTCCTCTATAGTCAACAGGCAAGCCATCTTCTTCCAAGGTCAACGCTGCTGTAGGTATATCTATACTGAGCAACCTTCCCATATCTGACTGCCAGCCCATTAGTTCTCCGGCTCCATTGAAATACATTCCGGTAAATTCCTCTGTACTCGCGCCATCCATTCCTGTATATGGGTCATTGCCGGCATCACCCGGAGTACAGGTTGCCATACCATCTGCTATATTTATTGCTATCAACGCACCATCGTCATCTGTTCCATTAGCTCCATTCTTGGTTATACCCATAAACGAATATAGAATACTTCCATCGGGAGATACCGCCCAATCGTGCATGCCGCCTGATGGGAACACCGATAAAGTGCCTGCAAGATAGTCATTCAAATCTTGTATAAAACTCGAACCATATGCTGCACAAGATAAATTTGTCATGTCTATAGGAATCCAATTAGGCGATACACTAACGGCACCGGCTGAACAAGAATTCAAATCTATTATTCCAAGATAAGGTATAGCCTCTGTTACATGTACAGGCGTACCTAGAGCAGGATCTCCTGTATATTTTATAGAAACTCCGGCTACGTAAAATTTATTATCTTTTGCATCTCCTATGTAATTCAATACTGTGCTTACTGCTGTCTCGCCCGCACTCACAGTAGAAAGAGGAGGCTCAACTATGGCTCCGAGTATCTCCGGTTTGTCCGGTGCATTATATGGCAAATGTATTTTCACCAAATTCACTTTAGGTCTATTAGCAAGAGATGGAATACCTGTACCATCAAGCAATAATCCATACAAACTCGCGCCTGATTTTTCATCACAATTAAATCCTAAACCGTTCAATAACGCAAATGTAGGATTGCCTGTTACAAAATCAAACGGTGCACCTGAAGCTATACTGTAAGGTGCGAGAGGAAATGTAGGAGGAACTCCGGTAGTAACCTGAGGTCCACCTACCAAAAATCCACCATCTCCTGTACAAGAATAATCTGTAACTTCAATAGTATCTACAACATTTATATCAATCGTTCTGTTGCACCTATCTGACACCGTAGGTACATCCGTTGGAAAATCATCTCCACAAGCTATAGTATCACACGCCAATTTGGTATCGAACACCGGTGTATCAGTACACATATTTCCGACTGACAATACATCTGTACCGTTCGTAACAGTAAGAAAATATCCTATGCCGTCTTCATGCTGACCTACCAAAGTATATTGAGTAGGATTAGCAGAATTTACTACTAACGGTGTACCGGGAGCAATAACTGTTGTAGTACCGGGAGTAAAAAATCCGTTATTGGTGACTACTGTCCACATTTCGCCGGGAACAGAAATAACTACAACCTCCTCATCAAACATACAATCATCCGCACAAGTACATGGATCGGCTATATTAGGTCCGCCATAATTAACCAATAATGCTCCGGAACCTGTAGAACCACAATCATTAGGACTAGTAGTGCCTGTCGCAACAGGACTCTCACAATTTGTGCTTGTATTCACGCATTTCACCTGTACATCTATAGCCGCAGTATTGTCATAAGCCGGTGCTGTTGTGCTCCAAGTAGTACCGCCATCTGTTGACCACTGCAATTCTTCGTCAGTACCGTCGCAGCCTGTGGCTGTGATAGTACCGGCCGCTACAGGTGTACATGTATTGTTGATAATGGTAAGTGCTGGCTCTGTAAGTGTTACAGTAGGAGTTACACTGATATTATCAAGACCGAACTCATCTCTGGAACCACCACCACTAACATCATCGCCTGTCCATCTGAAATAAATATAATCTCCATTTGCTACCATTATACCTGTAACAGTCGCACTCTTATTCTCCGTAACAACCGACGGTGTTGCATCAGCATCTTTAGTGGATGTATAATCCAAAGATGGGACATCGGTATAAGTCGCATCATCTGTAGAATATGAAAAATTGAAGCTGTTACTTCTATCTTGGTCATTTAGTACCACAATATCGTAAGCGATGTCAAAACCAAGTATATTGCCACCACTATTATTTTGTATTCTCAATGTGATTGATCCGGGAGTGAAATCAGAACCTCCGGGTTGTATGTAGAGTGCGCCATTATCTAACGAATAGACACCTCCGGTGGCGACACCACCTGAGGTATTACCCCTTGCAAGATCACTTGTTGTTGCGGTGCCTCCAAAATCCAAAGCCCCACTAGAAAATCCGGTAATCGCCCAATTCTCAGAACTCAGCTGACCTGAGGTAGGAGAAGGAGAGAAACCACTACCGTCAAACCCATCAAAACTAGTACTTGTAGGTGTCGAGCAATCATTGAAAACCAACAAACTACTACCTACTGCACTACAATCAGTAGGGTTGGTAGTACCTATCGCAACAGTACTCTCACAGCCGGTGCTTGTATTCACACACTTCACTTGTACTGTAATCGCTGTAGTACCATAGGTTGGTGCTGTTGTGCTCCAAGTAGTACCACCATCAGTTGACCACTGCAATTCTTCGTCAGTACCGTCGCAGCCTGTGGCTGTGATAGTACCGGCTACCACCGGTGTACATGTATTATTGGTAATGGTAAGTGCTGGCTCTGCGGGTACAGGACAAACCGTAGGATCTATGGCATGAGATCCCAAATGACTAACATCATTGTTAGGGAACCCCTCCCATTCTAAACTAGGATCAAACGGATCTGAGCCATCACTGTCTCCTTTGGATATATTCGACTTTCTCACTAAAGTATTCTCCTCTGTCGAAGTAAGACCTGTTCCCCACTCATTGCCCGGGTCATTACCTATCTGACCTATCATATCAAGAGTAGTGGTTCCTTGCAATAATTCAACAGCGTCATCTCCACCGAAATTGAGGTTATTGACTACTGTATCAGGAGTGGCATAGAGCGTATGATCCTTACGAGCTATAACAAAAGTTCCTTGAGCCGGCACAGTACCTGTCGTCAAATCGATGGTATGATTAGGAGTCGTACTTCCGTCATTATATATCTTTATTGAATAATTACCGTTCAATGTTATATCCTCACAAGTAGGATTGAACAATTCCAAATATTTATTCTGACCGTCTGCCTCTACATACTCAGAGAAGAATAGAGCAGAACAAGGCTCAAGCTCATCTACATCTTCTGTTATAGGCGTTTCCCAAAGTCCACGACCGAATGTAGCGGCTCTAAGTCTTGTATTATCAGGGTTAGCATCGTCATAATAAATCTCCAATTCTGCAACGAACACATTTGGGAGATTATCGCTGAATGCTGCCCAATTGGCAGTACCTATCTTTCTATACACACCGACATCAGTTCCCACATACAACTCATTATCGCTTGTATTTTGTTTATTTTGTACTATTGTCATAATAGGCAATTGAGGCAAGCCTGCTGAAATATTCGTCCAACTTGTACCGCCGTCAGTACTTTCATAGACGCCCTCTACATTATAGGCACCTAATGTTACCCACACTGTATTAGGATCATCATGTTTTACCGCGATATAAGTGATATTTGAAGTTCCTGTAGGCAATCCTGCTGTTACATCAGCCCAATTAGTACCACCGTCAGTTGTTTTCCATATATTATCGTGATCCGCCACATAAAGCGTTTGATTATCGGAAGGCGCTATTGCCATAGAACGCAATTTATTAGGGGCATTCATAGTAGATACCTGTGTCCAAGTATCACCCCTATCCGTAGTCTTCCATACATCTGAATATCCTACATAAAGCGTTTGGCTGTTTACAGGATCCATCACATAAGGTGTAACCCAAGCACCACGATCATCAGATGGTACCGGAATATTATCGGATATTTTCACATTATCCCACCATTGTGTCCAATGATTAGTAGTACGTTCTATTTCTCCCTCTACGTAAGTACCGTATTGCACATTGACATCGGTATAGTCTATGATACATTCCATACCGTCCCCACCTTTAACATCGTACCAACTACCACCGCTTAGCAATTTTGTTCCATTATCTTGCAAACCTGCAATAACCTCACCGGCATCGGTTTGAGATACCCCAAGCCTATACATCTGACTAATGACCAATCCAGAGCCTTTAAAATCCCAGTTGGCTCCGGCATCGACACTTTTATATACACCACCGTCATTACATTCAAACAAATTCGGAGTTCCGGGCTGAAATACCAAATAGTGCTTATCTGCGTGTACCGTTTGAACAGTACCACCACAGTCACCTGCCCAATGGTTCATGATAGACCAATCGGCTCCGCCATTAGTAGATTTCCAAGAATTGACACCACCTATATAAACTATATTGGCATCAGCGGGATCCACTGCCATACAAAGATCATATACTCCTTGTCCTGAATTATCACCACCGGCATCACACCCATACCCTAAAAGCGCTTTATCCGTAGCACCAACATATACTTCTGAAAAGTTTTCGCCTCCATCTGTGGTTTGATAAAAGGCTCTAAGACCACCATCTGAATTGGCAGCAATGGCATATAACCAATCGGGCTGATTAGGACTAACTGCCAACTCTATTCTTTTATCCTCAGCATTAGTATTTTTCTCTACCCACGTGTTTCCTGCATCGTCAGAGCGATATATTTTAGAACCTGTCCACCAATCTTCAGTTGAAGCATAAACTACATTTGGATTTCCTGGCTTAAACTCCATATCTATAAAATTGTAGCCATCGGTAGTAACCTGATTCCAATTGGCACCACCATCGGTGGTCTTATATATAGCACCATTAGTGGCAGCCAACATCATTTGGTCATCATTGGGATTCATCAACATTTTGTTGATTACCTTATAATCCGAAAGATTAAAACTCAATCCTGTAGGTTGCCAAGTAGCACCGCCATCGGTAGATTTCAAAACACCTACACCATTATTATCGTGCCCATTTTGTCCACCAAGTGTCCAGGAGCTTCCACCATCTCTGTCGCCTGTGCCGATGAAAATAGTTTGGTTGGCTTGATAATTGGGATGAACGATGATAGTACTTACGCCGAGTACATCGTTATTATCAGTCAAGACCTGCCAAGTAGCACCGTCGTCAGTTGTTTGCCACAAACCACCACTTGGACTCCCTACCCAATAAGTATTGTTATCAGTAGGATGAAAAGCGACACAGTTTATCCTTCCAATACCGGCATATCCACCGGGACTTGTTTCAGGTCCCAACAATGCCCAATTAGCATTATTGAGAGGTCCCATTGGCATTTGCTGAGGATTGAATGAATTATCCCCATAAAGATCCTCTGTAGAAACTTCCGGAAATTTTCCTGTTTTAGGATCCACTCTTGGCTCCCAGTACCATTCCCAGCGTTTAAATTGCTTCCAGCCGGGTGCTTTAAATTTTTTACCTTTACTGTCGAAATAATAGCCCCCCTTCACGTTGTAGGGCTTCCAGTAATCATTAAATGCTTTTTGATAGTCAAAAAGTGTAAGTTCTGATGCGCCTTTGTCTTTAGGCAACAATTCTATCCACGCTTGAGCGGAAACAAATTGCTGCAAAAACATAAAGACGACAAAATAGAATAACGTTCTAAGTTTCATCTCAGATTGAGTTTTGGTTTATTAAATAATGTACTAAGAGTCAGACTACAAGAAATAATCCAAATCAAAATACAAATTATGAGTAATATTTTCGTCTTTTACGGTTATCAAGAATAACAAATACTCCAACGACAACCAGGCACAAAGGTAATCATATTGAGTATTTTAAGCAAATTATAAACCAAATTTTATCAAAAAAAATCCCATACAAACTATTGAGTTATATTATCATCTAATAATAAAAGAATTATGAGTTATAAATTATTTTAGTGGGAAGACCGAAGTCCGAAGTCCGAAGAAAATGAAGAATTGAAAATATTGTTTAATGATTAATTGTCAATGGTTAATGCGCTCTGAGCTGGAAGTTGGGAGTGAGAAGAAGTCGGAAGTCGGAAGTCGGAAGACCGAAGACCGAAGACGGAAGCGAATAATTCTTAATTTTTCATTTACATAACTTTTTGCGGCTAAACTGAGTCAGATGGAAATGCTTCCCACTCCCAACTCCCAACTTCCACCCCCTCTCACCTCAACAATTACCCCTAAAAATTATTAATTCATAATAAATTACATATATTTGTAAATTATTTCTTTTACACAATCCATTTCTTAAGAAAGAAGTGATCAAAAAATCAAAATATGAAAAATAGAATTCTTAGCCTTGTTGCAGTAGCTATAATGTTATTCGCAGGTGTATTTACAGCCAATTCTCAAAACGTGATCAAAGAGAGAGTAAAAAGAGCTTTGAACGAAAAGATGTTTATGAAACTCTCAAAAGAAAAAGACCGTACAAGAAAGGATTTTGATACTGACAAAATAAGAGAAAGAGACCTCAAATTAGATATACAAGTAGCTGATGATGAAGAGGGATCAGAGGCAGAGATATTTGCAGCTATCAACCCCAAAGATTCCAACAATATAGTCGTTTCTGCCATTAATTTCAGAGGGGGTTTTGTAAAGCCGATGAGCATTTCGACATACTACACCTATGATTTTGGAACCACTTGGCAAAAAAGTGAATTTGACGGACTTCCCACGCCCACCACTTCTATGTTTGGCGGCGGTGATCCTGTTTTGGTGTACGATAAAGAGGGTAATTTGCATTTAACCTACATAACTTTAGAATTGAATGCTAGTTTTATGTTTAATGAGTATTTTTATCACGCGGTATCAAAAGACGGTGGAAAGACTTGGACGACAAGTCCTTTTTTCAAAAGTACCGGATTTGACGCTCAACTCAATGGCATAGAAGAATTTTTGGACAAACAGTGGATGGTGTGTGATAACAGTGACGGTGAGTTTGGCGGCAATATTTATTTGGGTTTAGTCAATCTTAATATCAAAGACAGTGTTTCAAACATACAAATCAATGTTACACACGCTTCGGACTCAGTATATGTTTATGAGCCTGTAAATGTTACGCCCGATAGTTTTTTCTTTGTGCAGTTTACCTCTGTGGATATTGACGAATCAGGAAATTTATACGTTGGTTATATAGGTTCGCCGGATAGCTTAAAATACTATTTTTACAACAGTGTATCACAAGATGGAGGCAAAACTTTTTCAGATCCAAGAAAAATAAGCGAGGTGTATTATACGGGATTTACCAAAGGTTCAAAAAAAGATTACATAGTAGGTATCAGCAAACAAAGATACTTTCCTAGCCCGTACATAGTAATTGACAAAAGTGAAGACGGCAACCCCAATAGAATTTATGCGACTTGGACTGCTCCGGGAATAGAAAAATTTGAAGAGACAGGATATGACATATACTTATCTTACTCAGATGATTTGGGCGTTAATTGGTCTGAGCCTATGATTGTAAATAACGATTCTAAAGCAGGAGCTGATCAATTTTATTCTTGTATCAACGTAAGTCCCAAAGGTATTCCTATTCTCACTTTCTACGACAAAAGAGCCAACAGCGACTCGACAAATCATCTCACTAATTATTACGTGACGTATTCAACGAACTTGGAAGATATTGATTTTTCATTGCAATATCCAATTACCAGCGAACCAACTGACTTTGCAAAAATACAAAAACCAATAAATCAAGATTTTGGCATTGGCGAATATAACAAAATGGTAACTACAGAACATTTTGCCATTCCTTTTTGGGGCGACAATAGAGATAATGATGGAGACATAAATATTTATATGGCTTTAGTACCTTTAGACGGCGTAGATTATTCTGTTGGATTGAACGAAATAAATCTTGTTTCCGATAACATTAGCGTCGGAAAAATATACCCAAATCCATCATCAGGAGTATTCAATATAGACATAGATTTGAAGAAAGCTACAGATGTAAAAATCGAAGTTTTTGATGTACTTGGAAAAATGATATACCAAAGGGATAAATCCAAATATTCACAGGGAAAACACAGTGTAAAAATAAATGTGGAAAATCATAAAACAGAGAACTGCTTTGTGCTTATCAAAACAAATTATGGCAATATTGTAAGAAAAGTTGTCTTGAAATAAACAGTTATGAGTTATGAGTTTTTAGTTTTTAGTTACGCTCTAACAGACGCTTTTTTAATGGAAAATTGAAAATTGAGAATTGAAAATGTTTTTTAATGGTCAATTGTTAATTGTTAATGTCCTTTGACAGACGCGAAATTAATTATTGATAAATGGTAGAGGCGTGCAAATGCGCGCCTGCCTTAATGAATCTTAATTTCTTAATGGTTTGAAAAGTTGGAAGTGGGCAGTTATTTTAGTTCTTAGTTTTGAGTTTTGAGTTTTTAGTTTTTAGTTGCGCTCTGACGGACACAAATTAATGGTTAATTGTCAATTGTTAATTGTTAATGCGCACTAACGTAAGCAATGACAAATTAAAAATTACGAATTATGAATCAATCACTTTGCGCCCTTTGCGTCTTCTTAGTGTTTGGGATATTGAGCGCAGTCGAAATATGCGGTTGAAACACGTGATCGGGGCACACGTTAGAGGGTAGCCAAAAGCAAAAAGCAAAAAAAAGTAAACAGATGAAATCAAAAATCGCATTCTCTCTGGTATTAATCTTCTTTACAAACATATTGCTCTCACAACACAATGAGGAGTATTATTGCAGTAAAAAAAGTACTTTTAAACCGACACAAGAACAATTTGTGAGCACTACCTCCGAAAATCAAAATACGTTTGATATCGGATACTACAAATTGGATATGGAGATTTTCCCAAACTCAAAAAGAATTAGCGGAATTTCGGAAGTACATTTCACAGCCTTGGAAAACGCAGTAAACACCATAGAATTGGACTTACATTCTAATTTATTGGTATCAGAAGTGCTAATCGAAGGAGAGAAAGTGGGTTTTGCTCATAGCTCTAATTTATTGACTATAAATTTAGGGCAGGAGCTGCAAAAAAATGGTAAGTTAAGTGTGTTGATAAGCTATTTGGGAGAACCGGGAAAAACTTTTCACTTTGACAAGGATGCCGGCAAAGATTGGATATGGTCTTTATCCGAGCCTTACGGTGCTCTGGATTGGTTTCCTTGCAAAAACCTACCCGATGATAAGATGGATTCTATAGATATTGTAGTTACTGTTCCCGATGAATTGATGGTGGTATCGAATGGCACGCTACTATCAGCAGAGACTATTGAAGACAAAAAGACATTTCACTGGAGAGAGAAGTATCCCATCAGTTCGTATTTGGTATCGGTGGCTATTCATCCTTATAAAGTTCGAGAAGATTATTATGCTTACGGAGACAGCGATACCATGCCTGTAATCAGCTATATTTTACCGTCAAAATTCGATGCAAATAACGAAAAATATGCAATAGTGCCCGAAATGATTCGTGCATTTTCAGAATACTACGGAGAATATCCGTTTATAGAGGAGAAATATGGTAATGCAGAAATTCCTGTCAACGGAGGCATGGAACACCAAACGGTTTCTAGCGTCTTGGGTCCCTACGAAGGACTTTTAGCTCATGAATTGGGACATCAATGGTGGGGAGATATGATCACCTGTGAGAGTTTTCATCATATTTGGCTCAATGAGGGCTTTGCAACCTACTCAGAGGCACTGTGGACAGAACACAAAAACGGCATACAAGGCTTGCACAATGCCATGAAAGGTAAGGAATATCTGGGACATGGCACGGTTTACGTGGATAATGTAAAAAATAGAGGCAGAATATTTGATGGAAATCTGAGCTACAAAAAAGCGGGCTGGGTGCTTCACATGCTCAGGCATTATGTCGGTAATGATGTTTTTTTCCAAATATTGAAAAATTATGCCGACAGCGATAAAAAATATGATGTAGCAACCACCGAAGATTTTAGAGAAATATGTGAGCAAACGTCCGGAATAAACTTAGAGAAGTTTTTTGACCAATGGATTTACGGCGATTACCACCCCGTTTATTTCTACGATTGGAGCTACGATAAAAATGGAGAAGAATATAACCTGTTTTTAGAAATAGAGCAATTTCAAATCGAAAATCAATTTTCAATGCCCATTGATGTGATTGTAACAACAGAACAGGGCGAAGACACTTTCAAAATACAAAATGAAGACAAAATAGAAACATACTTTTTCTCCCTCGATAGCAAACCTATTTCAGTAGAATTGGACAGAGATAATTGGATTCTAAAAGAAACCAAAAAGGGCATAAACCTTGTCAATCACGATAACAATGAAATGATTTTAACCGTTAGCGCCGATGGCAGTTTGGGATATGATCTGCCCGACGGCACAGGGAATGGATTGGTATATCCCGATGGCGGAAATAACTGTTTATTTTACGGAACTTTGATGATTGGGAATGAAAATTACATCGCAGACAATTCGGAAAAAAACAAGCAAAAAGATTTTGAAAAATTGCAGGGAACAAAAATAAAAATCAACCAAAACGATCAACCTGATTTGGATATTGAGACAATTTACTCCGATACCAATCACCCTAACAGCAAAAACATCACAGTAAAACAAACGAGTTCTTCTTGGATAGAATCACCAAATAGAGAAGCCATTATTTTCAATTATGAGATTGTAAATAACGGAACAGAAGACTTGAAAGATTTTTATGTATCACAGTTTTTAGATTTTGACATAGGCGACTACCTCGACAATAAAATCGGTAAAAACGAAGAAAACAAATTGCTCTATCAATACAATGATGGCATTTATCTCGGGATAAGACTGTTGAATGACAGTTTCAACCAATTGAATTATGTAGCCCTACTCAATGCCGTAGATATTTTGGACGAAAATAAGAAATATTCATTTTTGTCCGGCACCAATAACGATTTCAATGAATCTATCGAAGGAGATTGGAGTTCATTGCTTTCTGTGGGAGCTTACAATTTTTTGGCAGGCGACACCCTAAATATAAGTTTTGCCGTCGTTGGCGGCACCAACTATGAGCAATTGGTAGAAAATTCAAAATACGCCCAAGACTTATGGAATGATTTGTTCACTGATATTACAGAAATTTACAATCCTAAAAAGGAAAATTTTGTAACGGTTTATCCCAATCCTGTAATCAATAAAATAAATTTTGACATATTTTTGCAAAAATCACAAGAGGTGATATTAAAGCGAACACCGGCAATACGACTTTGACCGTAAACAGACCTATCGCCAAAGGTTTGTATTTTTATCAAATAATTACGGAATCAGAGATAATGTCGGGAAAAATCGAACGCATTTGAAAATAACGGATGTAGAGATATGGCTAAATCAAAGAAAATTTTTGTCTGTAATAATTGTGGAAACACTTCGGTAAAATGGGAAGGCAAATGCGCCTATTGCAATGAGTGGAACACATTTGTAGAAAAGGAAATACAAGAAGAAACAAAGCAGGAAAAACGAAAAAAAGTTTGGAAAAAGGAAGATGACAGTTTTACCAAAGTACCGAAAAGAATATCGGAAATAACCATAGGTAAAACGGTAAGAATAGTATCTACCGACAGCGAATTGAATAGAGTTTTGGGTGGTGGGATTGTACCCGGTTCGCTGATTTTGATAGGCGGTCAACCGGGAATTGGGAAATCTACCCTACTACTCCAAACTGCTCTTAGAATGGATAGAAAAGTACTGTACGTAACCGGAGAAGAAAGCGAAGAGCAAATCAAAATGAGGGCAAACAGATTGGAAGAGAATCAAAACAACGCCTTCATATACGTAGAAAATAATTTGGACTCTATACTTAAACAATGCTCGGAACTAAAACCGGATTTGATAATCATAGATTCCATTCAGGTCGTTTATTCACCTCATATCGACTCCACACCGGGAAGTGTAAGCCAAGTGAGAGAATGTACTACAGATATACTAAAATTTGCCAAAGAGACAAATATTCCGGTGTTCATCGTCGGGCACATTACCAAAGAGGGAAGTATAGCGGGACCCAAAGTATTGGAACATATAGTCGATGTAGTGGTACAATTCGAAGGAGACAGGAATTACAATTTCAGAATACTCCGAACGCTGAAAAACAGATATGGCTCCACCGAAGAACTAGGTATCTACGAGATGTCTTCAACGGGATTAAGACCGGTAGAAAATCCGTCGGAACTGCTACTCTCACAAAATGACGAAAACTTTTCGGGAAGCTCCGTCGCCGCTACAATAGAAGGTCTCAGACCGATGCTAATAGAGACACAAGCCTTGGTAAGCACCGCTATTTACGGCACTCCTCAACGGTCGGCTACAGGATTCGACCTTCGTCGCTTAAATATGATTTTGGCAATTCTCGAAAAAAGAGCGGGATTGTTCTTCGGACAAAAGGACGTATTCTTGAATATAGCCGGAGGATTGAGAGTGATAGACCCTGCCATCGACCTCTCGATAATAGCCTCGCTGGTATCCTCATTGAACGA